>CEWG01061623.1_pt1 | contig 16101 bp, 9 predicted proteins | sample 361411 | NCBI WGS metagenome assembly CEWG01 (sample SAMEA2622173, study PRJEB7988) | marine metagenome | biome: marine biome (ENVO:00000447); feature: surface water layer (ENVO:00002042); material: "saline water (ENVO:00002010), including plankton (ENVO:xxxxxxxx)" | depth 5 m | reverse complement strand
ATAAAGGCTTGATTGCTTTGACAGGAAGTATATATGGCGATATTCCTAATCTTATTTTGAATTTAGGGGAAAAACATGCTGAAAAGGAATTTGTATGGTGGTTGGATACATTTGGAGATGATTTTTATGTCCAAATTAATCGTCATAATTTGGAAGAAGAGGAACATGTCAACAAGGTTTTAATTTCATTAGCAAAAAAATACAATGTCCCCATTATCGCTGCAAATAATATATATTATTTAAATAAAGATGATGCTAATGCTCATGATATATTATTGTGTGTTAAAGAAGGAGAGTTAAAGAATACACCAAAAGGAAAAGGAAGAGGCTATAGATACGGTTTTATAGGTGAGGAGTATTATTTTAAATCTACTGAGGAAATGTATAAATTGTTTTCTGATTTACCACAAGCAATTGAAAATATTTCTGCTGTAATTGATAAAATAGAGGTTTTTGATTTGAAAAGAGAGGTTTTACTTCCAGAATTTGATATACCAGATAAGTTTATTGCTGATGGAGATAAAAATGAAGACGGAAAAAGAGGTGAAAATGAATACTTAAAGTATTTAACTTATGAAGGAGCAAAAGAACGATATACAGAAATTACCGATAATATAAAAAAACGTATTGATTTTGAATTACAGGTAATAAAAAACTCTGGATATCCAGGCTATTTTTTAATAATCCAAGATCTTATTAAGCAAGCAAGATTAATGAATGTTTCAGTTGGTCCTGGAAGAGGATCTGCTGCAGGTTCAGTAGTTGCATATTGTAATAAAATCACGAACGTTGACCCAATCAAGTATGACTTACTTTTTGAGCGTTTTTTAAATCCTGAAAGAGTATCTTTACCAGATATCGATATTGATTTTGATGACGAGGGTAGAGGAAGAGTAATTGATTGGGTGGTTGAAAAGTATGGTCAGGAAAATGTAGCGCAAATAATTACATATGGAACTATGGCTGCCAAGTCTTCTATTAGAGATACTGCTCGTGTATTAGATTTACCATTATCAGAAGCAGATAGATTAGCAAAATTAGTACCAGATATGACTTCTTTATCTAAAATATTTCATGATGATGGCAAGAGTTTAAAAGATAGTTTAAAAGGAGATCAGTTTGTTTCTGCAAAGGAACTTATTTCTTTATCAAAAGGCTCTGATTTAATTTCTGAAACTATTAATCAAGCTCGTAAATTGGAAGGTAATATTCGAAATGTAGGAACACATGCTTGTGGAGTCATTATTACACCTAAACCTTTAATTGAATTAATTCCTGTTACAAAGGCTAAAGATTCTGAACTGATGGTTACACAATTTGATAACAGTGTTGTGGAAAATACAGGTCTTTTAAAGATGGATTTTTTAGGGTTACGAAATCTAACAATTATTAAAGACTGTCTTAAAATCATTAAAAAACTACACAATATTAATATTGATATTGATAATATTTCTTTAGAAGATAGTGCAACATTTGAAGTTTTTCAACAGGCAAATACAACAGGTATTTTTCAGTTTTCATCTGAAGGAATGAAATCTCATTTGAAGAACTTAAAACCCGATAAATTTGATGATTTAATAGCCATGAATGCACTTTATAGGCCAGGTCCAATGGAATATATACCTAATTATATTAAAAGAAAGCACGGAAAAGAAGATATTGACTATGATTTGCCAGAAATGGAAGAACTATTATCATCAACTTATGGAATTACAGTATATCAAGAGCAAGTAATGATGCTTTCTCAAAAGTTGGCAGGTTTTTCTAAAGGAGATGCTGATTTGTTAAGAAAGGCAATGGGTAAAAAGATTAAATCTGTTCTTGACTCTTTAAAATCCAAATTTATTAAGGGTTGTGAAAAGAATGGGTATGCTATAGATGTTATTCAAAAGATATGGAAGGATTGGGAGGCTTTTGCCTCTTATGCGTTTAATAAGTCACATTCTACTTGTTATGCTTTGATTGCATATCAAACAGCATTTCTAAAGGCACACTATCCATCTGAATTAATGGCTTCTTTACTAACCAATCACATGAATGATATAAAAGATATTACATACTATATGGAAGAGTGTAAAAAAATAGGTGTCTCGGTTTTAGGGCCTGACATAAATGAGAGTTTTTACAAGTTTGCAGTAAATAATAAGGGAGAAATTAGATTTGGACTTGGTGCGGTAAAAGGAGTAGGGGAGAGTGCAGTTGAAGCAATAGTAAATGAAAGAAAATCCAATGGTTTCTATCAATCATTTGATGAGTTTATGAAGCGAGTTGACTTACGTTCAGCTAATAAAAGAACACTTGAAAGCATTGTTTTGGCTGGAGGTTTTGATTCTTTTGAACTAAAAAGATATCAATATTTTGCTAAAGAAGAAAATGGACAGACATATTTGGAAAGGATGATTAAGTTTGGTAATAGAGTTCAAGATTCTTTAAAATCTAATCAAGTAGATATGTTTGGTGATATTCAAGAGTCTACAATTCAAGTCCCTGTACCTGCTGAGTCTGAGGAGTGGACCGCTATGGGTTTATTATCTAAAGAAAAAGAGGTTGTCGGAATTTATTTATCAGGACATCCACTAGACGATTACAAGCTAGAAATAGCAAATTTTTCAAATGGTAATCTTAGTATGTTAGACAATATGCAAAAAATAAAAGGAAAAAAAATTAATTTATCAGGAGTAGTTACAGCAGTTGAACATAAGGAAACAAAAACTGGAAAGCCTTTTGGTATTTTACATTTTGAAGATTATAATTCTTCTTATAGTTTTTATTTATTTGGTCAAGACTATTTGACATTTAAATCATATTTAACTGCTGGATGGTTGCTTTATATTTCTGGTAAAGTCCAAAAAAAGTTCTATAATGATGACTTAGAGTTTAAGATTTCGTCTATTGATCTTTTAGCTGATTTAATTGATAAAGAAGTTAGGGAAGTTATTTTAAGAATTGATTTAAACGATATTAATCATGATTTTATTAATGATTTATCAAATTTAATTTACAATAATACCGGTAAACATTCTTTAATTATCAATATAGTTGACAATTTAAATAAATACGATGTTAATTTATTATCACGCAAGAATAAAATAAAACTAGATAAAAAGTTTGTGAATCAAATTCAATCCTTTAAAAAAATAAAAGTTTTAGTTGATTAGTTTTTTAACTATTCTATAATTAATCTTTTTTCTACACTTCCATCTTTATATATGTAAATAAAAATACCATTTGTTGGCTCGTTTATATTTTGTCCCATCAAATTGTGTGTGGATGAGATTTTTGTATTTGAAATTGGAATATTTTGTGTATTTGTATTTATACAATTAGAAAAATGAGTATTTAAGTTGTTAATATCATCAGAAGAGTATATTGTCCATTCTGAGTTTAAAACAGACCCATTGGAGATACTCCAATCTCCCATATTTCCATTACAAACACTTGGATTTCTAATTAAAGTGTGATTTTCAGTTGCGTTTGATGTTCCTGCTATATCCCATCCATCACTAACTGTTGTACTATCAAATACACCTATAATATCAACTATAGAATTCGTGTTAATGTGCAAAAGTCCACATACATCGTTGCCATTACTTAGAATATTTGTTGTTTGATTAGCGACATCCGTTATAAGATTAATTGCATCTGAGTGTGATATAACATATGTTTCTCCCGACTGTAAAATAAAACTTGAATCAAAAGCTATTGAAAACTCCCATGCCATATTATCACAGCCATTCCAACAAAAATTATATCTGTAATCATCTAAATTAATATCATTTGGAGTAGGATTATAAATTTCAATCCATTTGTTAAAAGAAGTTCCTTCACCGTACTCAGAAAAAAATGGATGTTGTTGTCCACTTACAAATATAGGTATCAAAGCTATTATAAGAATTTTTTTCATATTATTTTATTAGGCTTACACTTCTAGAAATAAATTCAGTAAGTTTTTCTCCTTTTAATAGGCCTTGAGATAATAAACCTAAATCAAGAAGTTGATTTATTAATTTAGTTCTTTTTTTCTTTGTTTTTTCGTTTAAAATCTTACCAGTTAATTCATGATTTGCATTCACTGATAAATTATATGATTCAGGCATTGATCCAAACATTTGCATTCCACCACCGGACAATTGTTGTTGTTCTTTCATTCTTCTCATAAATTCACTTTGCGTGATTAATAGAGGAGAATCTGTAACCGACATATTTTGAATTTGAATGTTAAACATCTCTTTATCAATTGATTCTTCAAAAATCTTTTTAAGTTTTTCCTGTTCTTTTTCTGATAATTTTGAAATAGTTGATTCTTCTTTTTCTATTAATTTATCAATAATATCAGCATCAACTCTAGCAAATTGATAGTTGTTATTTTCACTTTCTAATCTACTTATTAAATGACTCATAAGCGGTCCTCCTAACTCTAAAACCTCATATCCTTTTTCAGTAGCTGTTTTTACAAAGCTATGTTGTTCTTTTGGGTCATTAGTGTATAAAATAATTGTTTTTCCTTCTTTATTTTTCTGTACTTCTTTTATCTTTTCTGTAAATTCTTTAAAGGTGTAGTAATGATTTTCTGTATTTTTATAAAGAGAAAAATCTTTTGCTTTTTCAAAGAATTTTTGTTCTGTAAGCATACCGTACTCAATAAACACTTTTACATCATCCCATTTTTTTTCAAAATCTTTTCTGTCCTTTTTAAACATTCTTGAGAGTTTGTCTGCAACTTTCTTCGTAATATGGCTAGAAATTTTCTTCACATTACTATCAGCTTGAAGATATGATCTTGATACATTAAGTGGAATATCAGGAGAGTCGATAACTCCATGTAAAAGTGTTAGGAATTCTGGCACAATATTTTCTACGTTATCTGTTATAAATACCTGATTACTGTAAAGATTAATTTTATTTTTTTGAACTTCTAAGTTGTTTTTAAGTTTAGGAAAGTATAGTATTCCAGTTAAATTAAAAGGAAAATCTACATTTAGATGAATATGGAATAAAGGATCACTAAATTCCATTGGATAAAGTTCTTTGTAAAATTCTTTGTAGTGTTCTTCTTTTAAATTTGATGGTTTTTTAGTCCAAGCTGGCTTGGTGTTGTTAATGATATTATCAGATTCTTTGTCAATTTTTATAATATTTCCTTTATCATCTTTTGTTCCTTTAGGGTCATCGATTTTTTCCTTTTTAGTCCCAAATTTAATTTGTACTGGTAAAAATTTACAATATTTATTTAAGATTGTACTTATTTTATCTTCTTCTAAAAAATCTAATGAATCTTCAGCAATATGTAAAACAACATCAGTTCCTTTAGTTTTCTTTTTCACTTCTTCCATTGTAAATTTTGGGGAGCCATCACAAACCCATCTAACTGGTTTACTTTTAGGTGTTTGGCTTTTAGAAATAATCTCTACTTCTTTTGCAACCATGAAAGCGGAGTAAAATCCTAGTCCAAAATGACCAATTATTGAATTTTTTTTGTCTGCATCTTTATATTTGTTTACAAATTCTTCAGCACCAGAAAATGCAATTTGGTTGATGTATTTATCAACTTCTTCAGATGTCATTCCTATTCCGTTATCTCTAATTGTAATTGTTTTTTCTTCTTTATTTAAAATTACTTCAACTCTTAACTTATTAATATCTGTATCTAGCTCACCTACTGTCTTTAAGGTTTTTAATTTTTGTGTTGCATCAACTGCATTTGATACTAATTCTCTAAGAAATATTTCATGGTCAGAGTACAAAAATTGCTTAATTATTGGAAATATATTCTCAGTTTGTACATTAATGTTACCGTTCTTCTTCATTTTTAAATTGTATTTAATTGATAGTTTTGATTATTGTGAATTTTTAAATGCTCTGTATAATTTATCTTTTATTTCGTCTTCTAGTTCAATTTTTGCTTTTTCATATCCAAACTTTTCGCCAATAATCATTCCTGCAAGAGTAGCTTCTCTTATGTTATGTCCTTGCTGAAGAATTTTTAAAAGCATATCATAAATATTAGTTTGATTTTGAAATAAATTGTTAGTTTTATCAACAAGAATAGCTAATTCTTTTTCATTACACTCTAAAAGGTTTAATAGTTTTTCTTTTTCAAATTTACTTATATTTTGCATATGTTTGTATTTTGTAAATTAAAAAGTGCATAAATCATGCCAAATATAATTTCAGGACATTATGTCAGTCTATTTATATTACTTTTTGTAATGATTAAAAATTAACTCATGAATAAATATATACTAATTTTATTTACTTTTTTGTTTAACTATTCTTACGCACAACAAGGATGGAATACAGATCCTCAATTCCCACAAGATCAAATAAAAGAAGCATGGGACGACGGTAGGGAAATTTCATCATTGTCATATGGTAATGGGGTTTGGGCATTAGTTACAACTAAAATTCCGGGTGACTATCTTCAGTCTTGGTTTACGCGTTCTTATTTCCCAAAAGAAAAGATTGAGGAAAACTGGGATGAAGGTAGGTATATAACTTCTGTAAATTATGGTAATGGTGCCTGGGCAGTTGTTATGTCAAAAATACCTGGATATGCTGGACAAAGATGGTTTACTAGCTCGTCTTTTCCAAAAGAAAAAATACAAGAAAGTTGGGACGCAGGAAAGTATATAACCTCTCTTACTTATGGTAATGGTGTTTGGGCAGTTGTTATGACAGAATTTCCGCTATTTACAAGCCAAAGTTATTCTACTAGCTATGATTTCCCTGAAGAAGAAATTCAACAAGGATGGGATGACGGGAAATATATTACTTCATTAAATTATTGTAATGGATTATGGGCGTTAGTTATGTCTGGGGTTCCTACAGGGGGAGGTCAAAATTACTCTACAACTTATTCTTTTCCAAAAGATAAAATTCAAGAGGGTTGGGATAATGGAATGTATATTACTAATTTAACTTACGGAGATGGTACATGGATTTTAGTTATGTCAGGAACTTTATTTTAAACTAGGTTTTTTGATAGCTTAATCTTTATTATTTTTGCAAGATGAAGTTTGTTCCTTTTTTTATTTTCTTGCTTATTATTGATATCTACTTCTATTTAGGTACTGCTTTTTCAGTAAATAAATTAACTGGAAACCCAAATCTCTATAAAATATTTTATTGGATTTTGTCTGGATTAATTTATTCGGGTATTATTTATGTAATTTTAACTTATGAAAAGACGACACCTTCGGTAAGGTTTAATAATAGTATTACATATTCAAGTTTTATTTTTATAATATTTATAGCAAAATTTATTGGTTTATTTCCTTTAATTTTAGATGATGCTATAAGATTATTTAAAATTATATTTAATTTTTTTGGTGTTTCATCAAGTAATTATGATAGTTCTAGAACAGATTTTTTAAGAAAATCAGCTTTAGTAATTTCTGCTACAATATTTTCCACATTGCTCTACGGAATGCTTTTTGGAAGATATAATTTTAAAAAAAATTTTAAAGATATTTTTATAAATAATTGGCCTAAACTGAAGTCGGAATATAAAATAATACATATTTCAGATCTACATTTAGGAAGCTTTAATAGCGTTGAACAGCTTGAAGAGGTTGTGTTTTTGATTAATGAAGAAAAACCAAATTTAGTTGTTTTTACCGGTGATTTAGTGAATAATTATTACTCAGAAGCTGTTCCTTATGTAAATACACTAAAAAAAATAAAAGCTAAAGATGGAAAATTTGCTGTTTTAGGAAATCATGATTACTGTGATTACGTGGGGTGGGATAGAGCATCCCAAAAATGGAAAGATAATTTTAATAACCTTATTGATTTAGAAAAAAAATGTGGTTTTGATCTTCTTTTAAATGAATCTCGTGTTATAAACATTGGGTCATCAAAAATTAATATAGTCGGAGTAGAAAATTGGGGGGCTGGAAAATTTAACAAGGATGGGAATTTAGAAATAGCTATGCAAGGTGTTAATAATGAATTGCCTACTATTTTATTATCACATGATCCCTCTCATTGGAGGCAAAAGGTTTTAAAAAGTAAATATAGAATTGATTTGCAACTATCAGGTCATACTCATGGAATGCAGTTTGGTATTGAAATTCCTCATTTTAAATGGAGTCCAGCTAAATACAGATATAAAGAATGGGCTGGTTTATATAAATCGAATGAGAGTCAAATATATGTTAATAGAGGTTTAGGGCATTTAGGTTATGCAGGTAGAGTTGGAATAATGCCTGACATTTCAGTTTTGAATATCAAAACAGTATGAAGGTATTTAGTAAAATTGAAGATGTAAAAAAAGATTGGAATAACAATAATCTTCCCCTATTTCTAAATTTTAATTTTCTTAATATATATTTTAAGAATCATTCTAAAATTTTACATTTATTCTGTTTTGATAAAGATGCAAGGTTTTATGCTCATATTTTTAAAATTAGATTTAAAAAAACTCATAATTATCTTAGCATTTTTTCATTAAATAATTTTTTGTTAAAGTTTTTAAATATTAATGTGTTGTATTTAACAAATACTTTTTTAACAAATATTCCTTCATTTTATCTTTTTAAGAAAAACTATAATATCAACTTATTGCTAAAAAAAATTCAATTTAATTATTCAATGATTGTAATTCCTGATTTTTTATTTGAAAAGATATCAGTTAATAAAAATGATTTTGTAAAATTAGAAGTTGAACAAGAAATGATTTTTCACATTAATAAAGATTGGAAAAATATTTCTGATTATAAAAATGATTTAAAAACTAAGTATCGTTCAAAAATTAATAAAATTTTAAAAAAAACAGAAAACATTTACATTAAGCGATTAGCTTCTGATGAAATATCTCTTCATGCTCCAAAGATGCAGTCCCTTTTTTTGCAAGTGGTTGGTAAATCTAATTTTCAAGGTCCTTCTTTTAATGTTGAATCATTTATACACTTTGCAAACTATAATTATATGAATATTTATGGTTATTTTCTAAACGAAGAATTAGTTGGTTTTTCTTCTGAAATAATAGATAAAGAAATAATGTATTCATATTATGTAGGCTTTGATAAAAATTTAAATAAATCAATACCTATTTATGGTCGTATTCTATTAGAAAATATCCGTAACTCAATTATATTTAAAAAAGATAAACTTATTCTTGGGCGAACTGCAAATGAGTTTAAAAGTAATTTTGGTGCAATTGCGAAAAAATCATTCGTATATTTAAAAGTTACTAATCATTTTTTGCGTTTTTTTTTAAAACCCATATATGATAATATTCAAATCAAAAGTTGGGTTCAAAGAAATCCATTTAAATAATTTTATTTTATTTTTTTTTCAAAAAAGAAAAATTGTATCTTGCCGGCCAAGAGTATTATCAGACTAATGAAAAAGCTTTTTATTTTTTTATTATTTCCTTTTTTTGGTTATAGTCAAAATTGCATAACAGTTTTAGCTCCAAATAATATTTCTGTAGATTCAATTGTGTACTGCGTTACAAATACTACTTGCTTTGATACATGTAATGGTGTTATTTCTATTACCGTTTATGGTGACCCAAATAATGAGCCATATTCTTATGAATGGTTTAACAATGCAAATCCTTTAGTTGGAATTTCTTATCAAGATACCCTATGTGCAGGTGATTATATAGTAACAATTACAGATGTTAATGGTAATCTAGTTGATAATGCCCATATTAACCAAATAAATAGTCCTCCAAATTTTTCAGTTTTTACAAATTCACTTGATAATCCATCTTGCTTCAATTACGATGATGGTGCTATAAATCTTACAATAAATGGTGGCACCCCATTTGACCCTGATGGAATATTAAATAGCGGTGATGAATTTTATACTTATTTGTGGGATGACGGTACAAGTACTGAGGATAGATTTTCTTTAGATAGTGGTTTGTATATATTATCTATAACAGATCAAAATGGATGTAATAGAGTTGATTCTTTTTTATTATCTAATCCTCAAGAAGTTATATCAGCAACTATTGGAGATACTCTTAGTTGTATTGGATCTTGTGATGGAAATGCTTTAGTAACTCCTGCAAATGGTGTTTCTCCGTATTCTTTTTTGTGGAGTAGTGGTGATACAGATTCTTTAGTAACTAATCTTTGTTTTGGGAGTTATAATGTTGATATTACAGATGCTAATGGATGTACGACAAGTAACATAGTTCAGATTTTCAACCCTGATACCCTTAAATTATCTAATATCACAATTGATAGTTCTTGTTATAATATGTGTGACGGGCAATTATCTGTTTCTATTGAAGGTGGTAAAGCTCCTTATAATACTGAATGGAGTTTTTTGGGAAATGTAATTAATAATGGAGATACTATAACTAATAATAATTTATGTCCTGGTGATTATCAGCTGATTTTTACTGATGCTAATAATTGCTCGCAAATTATTATTATTCCATTAGCTGAAAGAGATTCTTTTAATATAGTTGATTTTATTATTGATGATAGTTGCTATAATAGTTGTACTGGGCAAATAACTGTTTCTTTACTTAACAAAGATAACCCTCCTTTTATTTATAGTTGGAGTAATGGTTTAAATGACACTGTAGTTTCTAATTTATGTCCTGGATGGGATACATTAGAAATTATTGATAATAGGGGTTGTAGAGATACTTTTGCATTTTTTGTTGAGCCAGCAGATTCAATATATTTTGATAGTTTATTTATTCAAAATAACGCATGCTTTGATGATGAAAATGGAGTAATATCGTTAATAAATATGACTGGTGGAACACTTCCATTAACTTATGCTTGGTCAAATGGTCAAGTTACTTCTGCTGCTGGAATTAATAATTTGTCTTCTGGCAGTTATAGTGTAAATATTGTGGACGCATTAGGCTGTTCATTAGATTCAGCTAATATTTTAGTCAGTGCTCCTGATTTACTTTTTGCTACACCAAGCTCATTAGAAAATGTAAGTTGTTATGGAGCTTCAGATGGATTAATCGATATTGATATCTTTGGTGGTGTTGAACCTTATTTTATTTCATGGAATAATCAAATACCTGACTCAACTTTAATTGATACACTTGCTGCAGGAGAATACATTTTTACTGTTGTTGATTCGAATAATTGTACAATAATAGATACCATATTAATTGATCAGCCAGATGCCTTAACAATAAGTGATAGCTTGATTAATGTATCTTGTAAGGGGGAGGATTCTGGTGAGATTCACATTCAAATTGATGGAGGTACTCCTAATTATTTATTTTCACTAGATAATGGTAACTCTTTCCAGGCGCAAAATTATTTTGATGATCTTCTTTCAGGTAGTTACACAATATTAATTAAAGATGCTAATGATTGTTTTTTAACTTCTCCTTTATATAATATTTCTGAACCTTTACAATTTTTGACCGTTGGACTATTACCTCCAGATTTGTCCTGTTTTGGAGATACGGGTACTATTGTATTATCAGCTAGTGGAGGTACGCCAGATTATGACATTCTCTGGGATAATGGTCAGATATCTAATAACTTAGTTGGTGTTGGTGCAGGAAACTACTCTGTTACGATTTTAGATGCAAATAATTGTGAATCTATTGAAAGTGTTACAATTGATGAGCCTAGTCAAATAATTGTCAACTCAAGTACTACAAATCTTTTTTGCTACAATGATAGTACAGGCTCTATTGATTTAACTGTTTCTGGTGGTGAAATTCCTTATTCTTATATTTGGAGTAATGGTCAAATTATTGAAGATATTAACATGTTAGTTGCAGGAATTTATCAGATAAATATAATTGATGCAAACAATTGTGAGTATACACAGCAATTTGAAATCACACAGCCTGATTTATTAGTTGTTAATTCAAATGAAATGCATGTTAAATGTTATAGTGAAACAAATGGGGAGATTGACTTGACTGTTAATGGAGGTACCTCACCATATGTTTTTGACTGGTCAAATAATTCGTCAGATGAAGATTTAATTAATATTCCTGCTGGTACTTATAGTGTGACAATTACTGATCAAAATAATTGTGCTATATCATCAACTTATTTTATAGATGAACCTCTTGAAATTATAAGTACAATTAGTATTACTGATTTATTATGTAATAATGTTCCTGAAGGTATAATTGATATTGATGTAGAAGGAGGTACTCCAGGATACTACTATTCAATAGATGATGGTCAAACTTATTTAAATAATAGCAACTTTATTGATTTATCTGCTGGAATTTTTTCAGTGTGGATTAAAGATAATAATGATTGTTTACACAATCAATTGGTTACAATTACTGAGCCAATTGGTTATTCAACTGTTGTTAATATTCAAAATGTTTTGGGGTGTTATGGTGATGCAACAGGAAATATTGATTTTGAGTTGACTGGAAATACGCCTCCATATTCATATGATTGGTCAAATAGTGAGTCAAGTGCTTCCATATCTTCTTTAATTGCAGGAGAATATGAGGTTGTTGTGTCAGATGTTAATGGTTGTGAAATGATCTATTCTTATTTAATATCTCAACCTGAGCCAATGGTTTTAACATATGATGTACAAGAGGCAAGTTGTGAAGAGAAGAATGATGGGGCTATTTTTGTAGCTGTTTCTGGTGGTACATCACCAATTAATTTTCAATGGGGTACTGGAGCTAATACTCAAAATATTTTTGATTTAGGAAAAGGAATTTATTCTTTAAATGTTCAAGATGCTAGTGGTTGTGTATTGGCTACTGAAATAATTGAGGTAGGTTTTGATGGGTTTAATGGTTGTATAGAGATTCCATCTGGTTTTACCCCTAATAATGATAATATACATGACGAATGGGTGATATATGGTTTAATTGATTTTCAGGATGTAATTGTTAAAGTATATAATCGTTGGGGGCAGGAGGTGTTTAGTTCAGTTGGTTATAATCAGCCATGGGATGGTAAATATAATGGTGTTGATTTACCAACTGCAGCTTATTATTATGTAATAGAACTTAATGAGTCTGATAAGGTATTTAATGGAACCGTAACAATTAAAAGATAATGAAGAGACTTTTTTCTATATTATTTTTTTTATTTTTCTTCTATATTCAAGGACAACAGCTACCTCATTATTCATTGTATATGCTTAATGAAGTTATTGTAAATCCTGCTGCACTAAGTTTAGAAAAAGAAAATAAAATAACTTTTATGCTTCGAGATCAGTGGAATAGCTTTGAAGGAGCTCCAGCAACTCAGTCCATTTCGTATAATCATTTAAATCACAGAAAATACAAAAGAGGAATCAGTGTTATGAATGATGTAACTGGCCCTATTTCTATTATTAATGCTACTTTATCTGCTTCATATTCCTTAAAACTTCAAGAAAAAGATAAGTTGGCAATAGGTGCTTCGGCTTCTTTGATGCAGTATAAAATTGATAATTCTCAAATAACATTAGAAAATGATGGTATTTTTGACCCAGCATTATACGGAGGAGTGGATAAAGCTACTGGTTCAAGTTTAGCTCTTGGAGCATATTATTATCACCCTAAGTATTATATAGGGTTGTCTATGCCCAATATTTTAGGAAGCTCTTTAAATATTAGTGATGAGAAAGACAATAATAAATTAGAAAATCATTATTATGTAAATGGAGGTGTTAATATTAATATAAGTAATAATAATAAAATTATTCCTTCATTTATGTTAAAGAAAATAGGTGCCTTGCCTGTACAATTTGATCTAAATTTAAGAGGTGTTTATAATGATCTTTTATGGGGTGGTTTATCATACAGGACTGGAGATGCTGTAGTTGCATTATTTGGAGTTGATTATGGTCAATCTAGTTTTGGATATAGTTATGATATTACAACATCTACAATGCGTATTCCTTCTGCTGGTACCCATTCTTTAGTTTTTTCTTATAGATTTAATACAAAAGATCGAGATAGAGATAATGATGGCGTTTTAGATGAGTTTGACAAATGTCCAAAGATTCCAGGATTATTATCTTTGGAAGGATGTCCAGATCGTGATAAAGATGGTATAAGAGATAGTGAAGATAAATGTCCTGATGATTATGGTTTAAAAATAAATGATGGTTGTCCTGATAAAGATAGTGATGGAGTAATTGATTTGAAAGATAAGTGTCCTGAAACTCCAGGATTGGCAAAATTTGAAGGATGTCCTGATACTGATGGAGATGGTCTACAAGATAAGTACGATGATTGTCCAGAGGAACCAGGCCCAATTATTAATAAAGGGTGTCCTAAAGGTCCAAGCGTTGATACTATTTATATAACTAGAGTTGATACTGTATTTGTTACAATTAATGAAGAAGTAATAAAAACTGATACTGTCATTCTCTCAATACCAGTTAGTGATTTAAAGCAGGTATTTAAATATGTCAAATTTGCTTCTGACAAATATATTTTAACAAATAAATCAAAATTAATACTTGATAAAGTTGCTAATTATATGCTTGAAAAAACATATTTGAATATCAAATTAACTGGACATACAGATAGTCAAAATACTGAAGAATATAATATGAAATTGTCTGAGAATAGAGTTAAAGCTGTGAGGACTTATTTGGTATCTAAACAAGTTAACATATCTAGGATATCAATTGATTGGAAAGGGGAGTCTATTCCAATTGCTGATAACAATACTTCATCAGGAAGAGAGGAGAATAGACGTGTTGAAATTGATATTCTTAATGAAAAATAGATGACTTTCTATGACGTTTGATTATTTTCAAGTCGATTCATTTACTAATAAAATTTTTCATGGAAACCCTGCCTGTGTAGTTCGATTACAGAGTTGGTTTACTGATGATATTCTTTTAAATATCGCTAAAGAAAATGCTGTTGCTGAGACTGCTTTTTTTATTGAACATAGAGATAGTTTTCATCTCAGGTGGTTTACCCCTGATATAGAAATTGATTTATGCGGTCATGCTACTTTAGCTACTGCATTTGTTTTAAAATCTATATACAAACACTCAAAAGCTGAAATTAAATTTAAAACTATGAGTGGTGATTTAACCGTAATTTGTAAAAATGATTTTTACTTTATGAATTTACCCTCTAGAATAGCAAAAAAAACTACTATCCCTAAAGAGATTGAACTCGCAATAAATATTCAGCCTGTTGAGGTCTTAAAAGCTAGAGATTATTTGTTAGTTTTTGAAGATGAGCAGCAGATCAAAGATATTTTGATAAATAGACAGGAGTTTGATAAGATCAATTTAGGATATGGGGGTGTTATTGTTACGTCAAAATCTAAATCAACTGATTTTGTTTCTCGTTTTTTTACTCCTCAAGCAACTATTTTGGAAGATCCGGTAACAGGTTCAGCTCATTGTACTTTGGTTCCATATTGGTACAGTAAACTAAATAAAATATCTTTAAAAGCTTCTCAATTGTCAAAAAGAGGAGGTGATATTTTATGTAAATATATGTATGACCGCGTCCAAATTGGCGGTCAAGCTGTACTGTATTCTAGTGGAAAATTTACAATATAGTTTTATTCTGTTTAATATATGTGTTAAAGTTTTTTTTAATTCATCTACTATCTTTATTTTTGCAAAAAAAAAAATGTTTAGATTACTTATATTTATTTTAATTCCTGTTTTAAGCACTTCTCAAAATTGGAATCAAGTTGCTAATTTTTCAGGAGATGGTAGACATCATCCAATTACATTTGCTAATGATGATTATGGATTTGTAGTTTGTGGTAGCTATCTAAATGATATGTTTAAATACGATAAATCAAATGATACTTGGAATCAACTTCAAGATTTCCCATCTAGTGGCAGGGGTTATGCATATGGTGTGACTAATGGAGATAAAGCTTACATGGGTTTTGGTTCTACTTCAAATGGTTCTTATCCAACTGATTGGTGGGAATATAATATGAATAATGATTCCTGGGTGCAAAAAGCAAGTTTTCCTGGTGATGGAAGAAATCATCCCGCTATGATTGTGGTTAATGATAAAATATATATGGGTTGTGGTAGTAATAGTACTGGAAATTTAGGTGATTGGTGGGAATATGATATTATTTTAGACTCTTGGTCACAGAAGAGTGATATTATAGGTAACGATAGGCATCACCCATATTATTTTGGTATAGGGGATTATGCTTATGTGGGTTTTGGTCATGGAAGCCTTCC
>CEWG01081853.1_pt1 | contig 16107 bp, 28 predicted proteins | sample 361411 | NCBI WGS metagenome assembly CEWG01 (sample SAMEA2622173, study PRJEB7988) | marine metagenome | biome: marine biome (ENVO:00000447); feature: surface water layer (ENVO:00002042); material: "saline water (ENVO:00002010), including plankton (ENVO:xxxxxxxx)" | depth 5 m | reverse complement strand
GTTGCAGAAGGCAGACATTTACAATTAGAAGGATTAGAAGAATTATTCAAATTAAAGGAGTTGATGTAGTGGGGCTAACCACAATGAATAAAAATAGACCAATAATAATTACAGGAAAGACAGGAACAGGAAAGACGACTAAAGCAAAAGAGATGCTTCCAGATGCTACGATGCTATTTGCGAATGATATTGAAATAGACGCAAATTCACTTAATGTTGAAAATGGACTTATTATAGAAGATATACATTATAATGCACAGAAAGATGCTATATTGAATATAATTAGACGATATAGAGGAGAGTTGATTATGACTTCCCTCAATGAAAAGAACATTCCAAAAGAAATCAAGGCTTTATGTAAAATAAAAAGAGCAGGTTCAACTAAACACCTGTACGATTCAATACTAGATATTGCACCAAGAAGCGAAGAACCCTTCTCATTACAGAAAGATACCTTTAGCCTTGTAAGTTATTTCTTAAAGGAGACTGATAGAGATTTAGTTTGTAAAGTATTGAAAGTGAACAAGCCTTCCGATACTCAACTAATGAATTGGCTGTGTGTAAACTCAAACCCCAACAAGTTATTATTTATTGATGGTAGAGTTAGAAGAAGATGGTCACAGGATTACTTTTATGAAATGCTTGCTTATGTATATGATGGTAGATTCTATGGAAGAATGAATATGCCGGTTAGAAAACAGTATTCTAAAGTTCCTTCGCTGTTAAGAAGACTAGGAATAAAGAATGCTGATAAGAGGATTTTCAAACAATTAACTAAAGATGAAGAGTTTGTGAAGTTTGCCAAAAGTAAACTAAATAATAGTGAGTGTCGCCTTTTAGGTTTAGGCGAGAAGCGGGTTCGTAAATCTAAACCCGTAACTAAAGTTAAACAAACTACATTGGGTGATTTTTAATGAAGATTCGTGCAGGTAAAAAAAGAGCAATCAACAAACTGATAAGAATAGTAGCAGACGACGAACTAACTACTAAACAAATTTATGATAGGATGTTACAACAATCCTCTCAAAGAACTGATTTAACCTTTAGACAATTAACTAACATATTAAGTAGTTATTTTGAAGAGGTTGGTTATGATAATAAAACAAGTTGTATAATATGGAGAAATAAAAATGCCAAAGAAAATGATGAAACAAAGAGTAGAGAAAGTTATGGAGAAAAATCCTAACTTAAGCAATAAAGAAATATATGCAGTAGTTCATGGACACCCTGTAAATAGTGATTGGCTAAAAGAAGTCAATTTAGAGGGGCTTGCGTTTAAGCGAGTTAAGTATGAAATGACAAATACCGAGTTCGGTATGTTGCTTAGAACATGGAGGAGACAGAATGAGCAAAAATAAATTAGTTAAAACAAGAATAACAAAAATGCTAAACGAAAAGGAAATGACAACCGGAGAAATCAAAGATAAGTTGTATAGTGCAAAAACAAACAAAGGTAGACCCTCAAAGAAAGGTATGCCTACAACTCATCAATTACAAATGATACTTAGAATACATTATGCTAAGGTTGGGTTCTGTAATCAAGCAAAACAAACAATATGGAGGAATAGATAATGGTAAGTTTTAGTACAAGATATACGCCCGAACAACAAGCAAGAATAAATGCTGAATCAAGGGACAGATACAGGAGAGAAAATCGTGACCTTGAAAGGAAGGTTGCTAAACTAGAGAAAGAACTTGACATACTAAAAAATGCTAACCAAGAGGTAGCCTATTGGAAAGACTTAGCAGAATGGCTACAAGAATATATAGATATAATAGAGGAATAAAAATGAAAAGTGAAGAATTAGAAAGAAAAAGTGAAGAACTAAAATCGAAAGCATACGAAGCCGAGCAACTTGAACAACTACTTGAATGGGCTGAAAGAGCAGAAGGCTATATTACTGATGTTTTGGGTGGTATAGGAGAGGTTGATATTCAAGAACCTCATGGTTGGTTAAGTGAAATTATGTATAATTTAGTTAGAGAAATAGAATCCAAGTTGGAGGCTTTGTAATGTTATGGACAGAAAAATACAGACCAAGTAAATTAAGTGATATTGCAGGACAGGAGCATTTTGTATTAGATGCAGAACAATGGGTTTTAGAAAATAATATGCCTAATGTTCTTGCTTACGGTGTTGCCGGAACAGGTAAAACAGGTGCGGCAATAGCACTTGCTAAGTCTATACTAGGAGATACTTTCAAAGATAACTTCTTTGAAGTAAATGCTAGTGATGATAGAAGATTAGAGACTGTTAGAACTACAATAAAACAAGTAGCACAAAGCGGAACATTAGGTGATGCACCATTTAGAATAATGCTATTAGACGAAATGGATGGTATGACCAGTGATGCTCAAAATGCTTTGAAAAGAATTATGGAAAGATACGCCAGTAATATTAGATTCATCATTACTTGTAATGATAAGTCTAGGATTATCTTCCCGCTTCAAAGCAGATGTGCTAATTACAGATTCAACCCACTAAAGAACGAGATAGTTCTTGAAGTGATTAAAAACATACTAGATAAAGAGCAAGTTGAAGGCTTCGCAGATGAAGATTTGGCTCGCTTTATATATGATTTAGATGGTGATTTACGCAGGGCGATTACCGAAATTCAAGCGGCCAAAGCCTCAAACTTTACACTAAGAAAACAAGTACAGGATTCATTAAAAGAGTTCGATGCAATACTAAATTTAATACTTAATAAAAAACCAAATGAAACATTGGATAAATTACATGACATATTGTACGGAGGAAGAAGTGTGAAGGAAATATGTCTAGCGTTACACAATTCTGTCTTAGCGGCAGAAGGATTAGAGTCCAAAGAGAAGTTTAAACTTCTTAGGATAATAGGGGAAACAGAACACCGTTCTACTACCATGACCCCTAAAGTGATAATATCATGGATGGTAGGACAAATATAAACAGGAGTGAAAAAAATGAATATAGACGATGATAAAATAAGAAAAGAAATAGAAGATGGTGCGAAACATATGGATGTTTCAGTCGAGGTATTGACTGACAAATATGTTTCAATATGCAAGGAGAACAATTTGGATGTTAATAATCCGATTGGTCTTGGTATGCTTAGGAACTATGTGCGTGGTAACATGAGAATGAAGAAGAACAATAATAGCGGCTCTAACAGTTTAGTTAAGAGTGCCTTTGGTTTGTTTATCTCATTAGATGCACCAAGAGACATGATGGCATGGAACAGAAATAGAGCAAAGGAAGAATACATCCGTGATAACGATAAAGCGTTAGAAGATGGTCTTGTTGCAGTTGCCACAGAAAACGAGGATGGTACTTTCACAGTTGCTAGACACTACAAAGGTGACTATCAAGAAGCAGTAATGAAAGCCTTAAACGAGGGTGCAGAAGTATTAGATGACGGTAGTATTATTATTCCGTTAGATAGTTTGGCGAATTACCCAAGTGGTGCAGAAAACAGAAGATATGGTAAGCCTCTTCCGGTAAATGAATTTAGAAGAAGCGGTATTTTCTTTGGTAGTGTAGAAGGTGGAGAAATGAAATCTTATTATTTCTCTTACAAGAATCAAGGCGGGGTAGAATTTAGCCCGAATACCTTTGATTGGGTTCATTTCAAGGCAATCCTTAGTGATGACGGGACTAACCTATATGGTATGACTATGGCAACTAAAGAGAGTTTAGTTAGAAATGAAGACATTAATCCCGAAGATGATTCTTATAGAAACATGGAAGGGTTTGACTTCGAGAAACTACTAATGGAGTCTTACAAAAATAACATTAGTGACTTGATTGATATTGATAGAGCGCATGTAAACCAACAGGCATTAGCAACCAAAGATAGATTTGTCGTGACTATGGGAACTGTATGTAATATGAATATGACACCAACGGCTAATGGTAATAGAATTCTAAACATAACAGACTTGGATGCTGACTTTGATTATGATAGTGAGTCTAACATGACTACTTGTTGGATTCCCGAACATATCAACATAGACTTCGGTATTGGTTCGGAGGTTATTGTTATTGGTAGAACTTCACAAAGAATAGTAGAGGGAGAAGCCGAACCCGTCACTATCAATACTAGTGGTCTTTTGGCAACTAGTGTTGTGGGCTCACCAGTAGAAGTTGAAGAACAAGTTGAGGAAGACTTTGATTGGTTTTGATTAATTTCCAAAGGGGGGTTGTTGTTGTTCCCCTCTTCATAAGCAAGTGTAAGTGTGAACTTGTGGAATAAGATTGACATTCGACTAGGTGCGAAGCCTATTCATGAGGAATAAAAATGATAAGAAAAGGATTAATAGAAAATAGATTCTTGTTAAAGAACGGTAGTTTCATCATTGATTTAGATGAAGTAGAGTTCTTAACATGGAATAAGAATATGAATTATGCTGATAGTTATTGGGTTAAATTGCATGTTGGTGGTAAGGACACAAGATATGTTTGTGATACTAGAAACGAACTATGTGATATAATTAATGCTTGGGGTAAAATAAAAGGAAAAGAAATAAAAATAGATAGAGAAGAAATAGGTGAGTTAGATGAGTTTTAAGAAAGAAAAATTAAATTTTAAACAGATGATGTTAGAAAAGAGAAAGAACAGAAAGGCTAGAATGGTATTAGGAATTTGGGGTGAACCTAAGACAGGTAAAACTGGCTTAGCGTTAGATTTCCCCGAAAGAAAGATATTCGTTCTTGATTGGGATAGAGGAGTAGAATCAACATGGTATCAACACCATGATGCTACTGAAAGAATAGAAGTATTCTGTCCTATTGTAATGAACAAAGATAACATTATTGATATTAATGATAGTGAGTCTAGGTCATTAGAATTTGTAGACCACGCAAAAGAATCAATAACAAAAGGCGAGAAGCCTATCTTTGTCATTGACGGTGTAGATACTTGGCTAGATGCTTGTATGCTGAAAGTCAATCCTAACCCTAGAGTCGTAACAAAGATTATGCCATTCCAGTATGGTAATAGGAACAAAGCGTTCTACTATTTATTAGACACTATCTATAACTTAGAATGTGATGTAGTATTTATTACCCACGAAACTGAAAAGTACATGGATAATGTTCCTATTGGTATGCAACCAATGTGGAAAGAATGGGGAGGTAAACTCGAACAAGAGATTTACTGTTCTAAGAAAATGATTAAAGGAGAGTTACACTTCTTTGCTGAGTTACTAGGTAGTAGAACCAATGGCAAACTCGTCGGTTCTAAGTGGACAGTAAGACAAGGTACTCCTCCTAACATTACATGGAATGGAGTTAAAGAATTAAGAGAGGGAACAATATGAAATTTACAGTAGATGCAAAAGAGTTTGTCAAGTCTTTGACAGATATACAATTGAAAGGAAAATATGTGAGAGGTGCTAGCATTACGAATGGTAGTTTAGTGGAGTATTTCTATGCTAAACTATTCAATAATACATTGAGTTTGTGGAACGCTGATGCTATCAATTCACTAATTGTTAAAGTTAATTTAACAGTTGATGGTGAAGAAGATGGTGTCTTTGTTGCAGAAACAGAAACACTACTAAAATATCTAAAGAAGTTTAGTGGTGATGTAGAGATAAACAGCAATGATATTATTACTATGACAAATGGTAGTAGTAAAGTTACACAGCCTATTGTTGTTAATCATCCAAACATGGATGCTATTAATCGCATGGGTCAGTATGTATTAGACACACACTTTGAAGAAAACTTAGAAACTCTATTTGAGTTTAACAAATCAAAGTTTGAAGGTGCGTTTCAATTAGACTCTAACACATTTAGTGAGACTATGAAACTATGTGAGTTAATCGGTAGTGGTGTATATCACCTTAACTATGAACATGATAAAAATAAATTATCTATGTCTAGTGCTACTAACAACACAAACAAGTTTGAAACTTCTATTGAGTTAGAAGGTAACATTGGAGAATCAGCAACGCTAGATTTCTCTAGTCCACTTCATGTATTGTTTGACAATGAGATGTTAAACTTCTATGTCAAAGATGATTTCCCGATGTTAATTATGTCGGAAAACAAATTGATAATTAAAGCACCACACTTAGCAAATTGAGGAATATAAATGATAATTAGTAATAAAAATGGAAATGTAATATATAAATCTTGGAGAGAAAACGGAGTTAAGAAAAGCGAAGAGGTAGAGTTTAGACCATACTTCTATGTTTCAGTAGAAGAACCCGAAGTACCTCATTATCCTGTTAGCAAGTATGCTAGAGGAGAGTTCGAGTATGAAGAAGGAGACTGGGTTAGTTTAGATGGCTACAAGTTAAAGCGTGTATATGTGCAGAAGTCTTTTGATATTCATAAGGCTAGACAGCACTTTAGTAAAACATACGAGGCTGATGTGCCATATACATTTAGATACGCTGTTGATGAAGTAGATGAAATGCCCGAATACAATATGCGTAAGTGGTATTGGGATATGGAATGGCAACAAGGTGGAGAACATGATAATTGCATCACTACTATTGTAGCGTATGATAACTATGATGAAGCCTATTATCAATGGGTTTGGTTTCCCGAAGAACAATTTATTGAAAATACAACATATCAATCGTTTCATCACTTTGTGTTTGACAATGAAACAAGTATGATTGAACACTTTATGAGAACAATGGCCGAGAAAGACCCCGATATGTTAATTGCGTGGTTTGGTCTTAAGTTCGATTTACCTAAGTTATTAGATAGAGCCTGTGCTTTAGGTTTGAATCCTTTGGTTATGTCTCCTTATGAAAAGATAGACGGAGTTAAACAACTTAAGGATAGTTGTAGTTTCAAAAGACAAGATGGTTATTCACCAATTGAACAACCTATTGGTGGTAGATTAACTCTTAACTTAGACTTAGCATTTGAAAGACAATGGAATGATTCACAAAGAGGAACTCTACCATCATTAAGTCTTGATTATGTTTCTAAGTTATTGTTTGATGAAGGTAAAGAAATGAACACTAAGTTTGAAGACCCTAACGAGTTCTATCGTAGAGCGTGGCTAGAAGATACAGAAGCATACTTACATTATGCTTTAGTAGATGTAAAACTATTAGTCAAGATAGATGAAACTAATTACTGTAGTGAAGCAATATTATCTTTACAACGACTACTAAAAGCACCTTTCAAGGCTTGCTTCTATGCTTCACACATGGGTTCTATTTATTTTATGAGAAATGCTTGGTGGAAAGCACCAACAGGTATCAAGAGTGCTGATAGAAAAGAGTATGAAGGTGCTATGATTTATGACCCACTTAGTGAGAATACTAACGGCTTACATCTTAATGTAGCGGCATTTGATTTTGCAGGTCTATATCCTTCAATGATGGTTGCTAGAAACATATCTTGGGAGACTAAGAGCGAAACTCCTACTGAATTTGGGGTTAATATCTTAACGCCAAGAGATTTCAGCGAACCGGAGGGCGACAGAATGTATTATTACAAAACCGATGAGTTGGGTTTGTTACCTAAAGCAGTTCTTGAATTGAAGGAGTTGAGGAACGACTACAAGAAAAGAATGAAGAACGCTAAAGATAATGGTGAATATGTTAAGTGGCATAACAATCAAATGGCCGTCAAGAGATTGATGGCTTCTTTCTATGGTGTACTGGCCTATCAAGGCTTTGGTTGGGCTGATGTAGACTTAGCCGCTAGTATTACTGCTAGTGCTAGAGAAGCGATTAGACTAGCCGCATTCAAGGCTAAGGAGTTGGAAGTTTGAAATGTATAGTATGCAATAAAAACGAATCCGAGTTATGTTATGTTGGCCGTTTATTGTGTTGGGAATGCTATGATAAAGGCAGATATGGGTCATTAAAACTACAACAAAAAAGAATGGCTAAGGAGTTGGAAGTTTGAATAGAATAAAATGTATGAAACCATTGGCACATAATCCTCAATTCGAGGGTAAGTTTCATTGTAAAAGATGTGCAGAAGAAATAAAAATGAGGAATAAAAATGAGTATAACAGCAGTATGTAGAGATTGTAGAGAAACCTTTAGAAAGTTCTCTATGAAATCAAGAGAAACAGTATGTCCCGATTGTAAGGGAAAGAAAGGAATGAATAGATATAGAGTTATGTCTAATAAAACACAAGATGCTATAACAACAATAGCAAATATGGATAAAGAAATTGAGAATCTAAAGACTTCAATTGATGTATTACATAACACTATTGAAGTTGAAGTGCAACATCAATTAACAAAAGGCATAGAACCTATTATCGAAAAAGTCCTTGATGAAAAGATTAGTGAATTAAAAGACATTGTAATATCTTCAATGACTAAAACACGGAAAACACAAAAAGAAGTTAAGGAATTAAGTAAATTAGTTAAAGGCTACAAAAGTTCTAACACAAGAATGAAGAATAAAATAAAAAAGTTTGAGGAGATGTTGGGATATGAATAAATTTTTTGAGAAGTGGATAATAGAAGCAGTAAGTGAACTAGAAGGTGAGTTTACTGTAGCGAATGTATTAGATACTATAATACGACGGAGGGGAACTAGCATGTATATTGGTAATACGCAAGCCATAGGTTCTCTTCTATGTAAAAGAGAAGACCTAGTAACTAGATTAGGTGATGGCTACTATAGGAGGAATGAAAAATGAAATATACTAAATATGTAACAACTAAAGTAGAATACGATAGCGAAGAAACATGGGAAGAAACAGAAAAAGACATTAACGATATAATAGAAATGCTAACCAACTTAAAGCGTAGAGCAACTATTATTGAAATAAAACAAGGAGCAGATAGTCATGTCAATGATGGACAAGACTAATGAACTGCTAGAAGACTTACTTGCTATGATAGCAAGAAGCAATAAGATATTGATGATGGTAAATATCGTGAACATCATAACCATCATAACCATAGTAACGGTGATAATATGAATAATGAAGAAATGAAAAAGAGAATAGAAAAATTAGAAATGAAGATTAAGGGATTGGAGAATGACTTGGATTATTTGGAAGAGCAACTAAAAGAGGCTGATAAAATAACAAAGGCAATTGTAGAAATCGAAGAACATTTGGATAAGCAACAAAAAGGTTTTGAAAGTCACTTCTTTCCTACGCTAAGATATTCCTTAAAGAAGTGATAACATGAAGGTAGTTTACGGACATACAGATTCAATCTATGTGCAAATAGATTCTGTTGAAAAAGCAGAAGAAGCAATTAAAGAGATTGAGTCTAGTGTAAGAAAGCATTTTCCTAATGTCATGGGATTGAAACAACACCCTGTTGTATTAGAGTTTGAGAAATACTATTCAGCATTAGGTGTTGGTACAACTAAGAATAGAAATGCAGGTATGATTACATGGAAAGACGGTGAGTGGTTAGACGAGCCGGAATTTGTAATGACAGGCTTTACTGCTAAGAGAGTTAGTGAAACCAAACTTGCTAAGGGAGTTCAAACAGATGTATTGACTATGTGGGTAAACGAAAAACCTATGACAGAAATCAACAATTATCTACATGATAAATACAATGCTGTGATAAACGGGAATATTCCTATTGATAATATTATCAAAAGAAGTAGGCTTAGAGAAGATAGATTTACTGTAAAGTGTAGAGGTTGCGGTAAGAAGCACGATTTACACGGTTGTCTTTCTATAAGATGGTGTTTAAAATGTGGAGAAGATACTGCTAAGTTTACTACATTAGAAGGTAGAAGACCCTCGATAGGTTCGGGTATTGCAGGAGTTGTTTATGCTAAACAGAATGGCATTAACTTCGATGATTCTTACCTGTATCTAAAAGTAAGGTCTAATGAAACATACACTAACCCACTTACTAAGGAAGTAAGAACTGTAGAGTATGTCTCAGGTTCACGCTATGTTGATTTTGATAAGTATAAACCCGACTATCAACACTATGCAGACCAAGTAATAAAGAAGGCAGAACCAATTTATAAGGCTATGAATTGGGATTTGTCCAACATTAAAACGGGTAAAATACAAACTAAATTGGAGGAATGGTTTTGAAATTTGACAGATACGAATGGTTTGACAATCCTAACAAGGATAAAATACAAAAAAGAGTTAAAAAAAGGCAAGAGAAAGCCTATCGTAGAAAAAAGAATCATTTGGACTCAATGAATTGGGAACTTTCCGATTTTTATGTAGATGTTCTTGCCGGTGATAGATTATCAAAAACAAAACGAAAAAAGATAATAAATCTAAAACAAAACATAGATGATGTAAAAGAAAAAATACTATCATTGAGAGGTGGAAAATAATGAATAACGATGAAAAATATGATATAATAATAAAAAGCATGAGTGAATATACTTACAAATGGCAACCGGATAATTACGATGACCCTACACAACCTATATTGAAGATTACTAAATCTTCTTTAGGTTCGTTTGATTGGTGTCCTAAGAAATATAACTTTAGTTATGTTCAACGACTACCACAAGACCAAACAGAAGCCATGCGTAAAGGAACTATATTGCATGTTCATAGAGAAAACTTCTTTGATGATTTTGATATTAAGAAAGCAGAACAAATGTCAGCAGATGAAGTACATGACTATTGTGCTAGTCTAACACCTATTGATGAATATTTTGATATATCTATGACAGTTGCCGCATTTGAGGCAGAACGCTTCTTAGAAGCAAAGGCTGAAGATAAAGTAGATGAGTATTTGCCTGTATGTAATGAAGGTTTATTTGATGCTGAGATAACAATAGAAGCAAACATCAATCCTAAGTTTCCCTTGCGTAGAGATTACAAGATACACATTCAAGGTATCATAGATAGAATCTTTATGGAGAACGGCGGCTATGTTCCTTTTGAATATAAAACAGGAGCATGGAAAGACTACAAAGCAACTATGATGAGAAAGGAAATGGCTTTCTATCAATTACTTATTGAGAATGCAGAAGATGAAGTCCTAATTAAAAATGGACTAGAGCCTAATGTTCCTGTAACACATTGGGGTTGGTATTACCCTGCTTCTAATTATGTATTTGCTGAAGAAGTGAAGGCTAGGAATCTAAAGTCAGTTTATAAGAACATAGCCAAGTTAATTTGGCACTATGAGAATGAAACATATCCAACTAAGTTTTTCTTTAAGACCTGTTCTCATTGTAGTTACTTTAGTTTGTGTGATGCGGCTGAAGAGGATTCGTGGGTGTGATATTATGAATTATAAATTTAATAATGGAGATATAGAAGTAAAGTTTGCTAGGTCGCCTAATGGCCAAAGGTATGCTAGAATAGATTTGAATGCTAAAGATGTAACTAAAACTACACCTTTATTCGATGAAGTTAGTGATTGGGTTAAAACTCAAAGAATAGAAGGTAAGGAATGCGAACACACTATTCTACTTAACAAAAACTACGCTCCTTACATTATAGTTTTTAAGAAGGTGAAGATATGAAAACAGTAGATTATATTTCTGAAATAATATACCGAAAGGTATTACAGAAAGATTGGACATTTAATGAAATATCTAATCTAAAAGAAACAATAGAAAATCTCTCTAGTGATATTTATAAAGAGATTAAACTAATAGAAAGATTCGATTTAATTAGAGAAATTAGAATCAAAGAAACCTTTGTTGGTCATGTCTTTGAAGATGCTATTAGAGAAACTGTGATGACTTCTCTAAGAGCAGAAATAGCAGACACAATGAGAAATATGTTAAATAACGCAACAGTTAATTTTGGTGGTAATAAAAATGAAGTTTCCGAGAGAAGTGTGGTCGGGGAGTCAAATGAAGAACGCTCCTCCACTACCGAGAAGAATAGTAAGAAGTAAAGAAGAATACTTGAGTTATGTCAAGGCACAGAATAATAGGACTAATGTTTACACTAGTGTTTATGACTTTGCCGAGTTTGCAGAAAAGGCCAAGATAGATTCATCAGTTATACTTGATAGAATCTTTCTTGACTTTGATGCTCATGGTGAAAGTATCGAGAAAGCATGGAGAGATGTCAATGTTGTTATGACTTATGTTATTGAGAATGATTATCAATATACTCTTTTCTTTTCCGGTAGGGGCTTTCACTTGTTTGTTTTTGGTGAGGTTACAGACACAATTAGAAACATACAGGTTTTCTTTAGAGAGATTAAGACATACTTAGTAAATAGAGTTGGTAGTGATATAACCCTTGATGATAGGGTCGGTCAAGCAACAAGACTTAGAAGAATACCTAATACAGTAAACATGAGTTCTAGGGATGAGAATGGTAATCCATACTTTTGCATACCTTTACTTCAAACTGATTTAGATAAACCAATTGATGAGATACTTAAGTTAGCCAAGAAACCTCGAAGCATACCATTTAGAAAAAGCGGGAATGTAAAAGTAGTGTTTCCCGAAGCACCACCTATGCAAGCAGTAAGCGGTGAAATTTCTGTTCCTAAAACAACAGGAACTTTGCCAATGCTACCATGTTTACACAATGCTATCATGACCGAGAATCCTTCTCACATGGCTAGGGCATACTTAGTCTCATGGTATAGGGATTTATTATCCGGCTGTGCTAATGTAGAAAGTGACGCTGATAAACAGAAAATACTTGAGGCTATCATAGATGAAATAAGAACCTTAGTTGAAACAAACGAAGAGATATGGTTAGATTGGGATGAAAGAGAGACTAGAAAACACGCAAAGTTTACTGTTTATGGAAACTACAGTAGTCCACATTGTACGACTGTATTAATTCCTAACGGGTATTGTGTTGGTAAGTGTTGGAGATACCCCGAACATGCGGAGGAAGCATAATGTTAGTAATAGATAGTAGAGAAAAGAAAGGTTCTAAATTAGTAGAACTAGTAGAGAGTGAAGCATTAAAGATGAAGATACCTTATGAAAAGAAGTGGATAGAGATAGGTGATTATGTTTACGATGATGTATGTTTTGAGGCTAAATCAGCACATGATTTTCTTAGTTCAGTAATGAGCAAAAGAATGTGGACTCAATTAGATAACATGGATAGACACTACCAAACTAATGTTGTTATTATTTATGGCAGTATAGATGAAGGCGTAAACCAATATAAAAAATATATTAGAACTGATAAAACATTTACTAATGCACAACACGCTAATTGGTCTAATAAACTTAGAAATAAATTTCTTGGGGCTATTGGTAGAATAACACTAGATACGGATGCTAAGGCATTTTGGGTAACTAGTGAAAAAGAAGCGGCTTTGATAATTGCTTCTATATGCAAAATGAAACCCATTAAGCGAGAAGTTATCAAGCCGGAGATATTTAAAAGAATATCAACAGATGATTTGAGGATAGACACCCTCATAACTATAAAGGGCTTATCAGTAGACAAGGCGAATGCGCTGATAAAGCACTATGGTTCGATTATGGAAATAGGCGAACAAACAGAAAAAGAACTTCAAGAGATGGATGGTATAGGAAAAACCCTAGCCCGAAGAATCTTGAATGTATTGCATTCCGAAGAAAAGGTGAAAATATGAATGAAGATAATGATAATTATGAGACAGAACAGCAAAGAGAATATGCGGAGATAATAGAAGAAGCATCAGTAAACATGACTAGCGAATTGCCTAGATTAGTTGCTGAATTTCAAAAAGATGCTATCGCAGTTTCTTTCAAGAATGACATACCTGCGGCACTAAGTTGCTTTGTAATATTAGGACAGATTTGTAAAGACTTTATACAAATACCAAACGGTAGAAGCACAGAAGATAGCAGGGTACATTTTTGCCAAATACAAACTTCCGGTTCGGGTAAATCAACTCTATGGAATTTCGTAGAACCAGTTTCCGAAAAATTGTTTACTATGATAAACGAAAGTGGGCTTCATGTAAATAACAAATTTATAAACTCCAAAGGAGAAGAAGTTACTGGCGAAGATGGAGAGTTTCTTTCCAAAAAGAAATTTGATATTATGTCAGCCACAGAATACACTGATGCGGCACTTGTTGGTGGCTTTGAAGAGAAACTAATAGAAAAGCCCGTATTAGATAATGAAAATAATCCGGTACAAGATGATAACGGTCATCAAAGAATGAAGAAAGAACTAAGCATGGTAAGACAAGCAGGTTTGTTAGAAGGAAGCGGATTAGCACATTGGGATGAGTTTGAATATTCCGGTGTGTTTAAACAAAGCCAAAACAAAGAACAGGCCATCGTCTATCTAAATACCTTAATGAATACACTAGCAGGTTCTTCTTGGGTAATTAAGAAAAAACTAAAACAAGGAGATATGATGAAATGTTATTGCGAAAGGTCAATATTAGCCATGACATATCCACCGGAAAAGTTAGCAAAGGTTATCGCTAACAAAGGTGTCTTACAAAGAATGATTCTATTTATTTGGGATGTTCCCGAACATACTCTACACCAAATGAGAAAGGAGCAAATAAACCAAGCAGGTAAAATTGATGATGCTAAACAACCAGTTGATGTTCACGCAGAAAGACTGTTTAAGGTCTATCAAGCAGTTAAAGATAGATTCCATGAAGTTGATAAAAACCCATTGAACACTATGGTCTACACTCCGGACTTCAATGATAGGCTTAGTTACGAATACGAGGTCATGCGTAAATTCATTAGCGACACACATCCCGAAGTTAGGAAGATTGTATCTACCTTTCAAACTAGATTGCTCAAGATACTAATTAAAATGGCCGTCTTGTGTTCTGTTTCCGAAGCCCTTAGTATTAAGGATAAATCTAAAAGGTTTAGGGTTACGAGCAAGAATGTTGAAGCGGCAGGTGTTATCGTGCAACAATGTTATAAAACATTGGTAGCATGGTTAGAGCAAAGCCTAAAGCGCACTAGGAGGAAAAAGGTCACGGAAAAGGATTCAGTATTCTTCAAAGCGGTCAAAGAAGTAAAGAAAGACGAAGATGGATTCTTTGCTAAAAATGACTTAATGAAGAAACTAGAAGAAGCCGGTGTCACTTATTCCACTAGATATAGAATGTTTGCAGACTATGAAGACGATAAATTCAACAAAAGAAAAACAGGAAGAACCGTTTACTTGAAATTAAAGGAGGAAAAGAAATGAAATACGAAAATACATATGTTGTTTTTGATGTGACAAAGGGGCCAAAAGTAATAATAGAAACATTAGATACTTATGGTGATGAAGGTTGGGAATGTTGTTCCATGCTAAGTATTGCAGGAACTAACATCGTTGCTTTCTTGAAAAGAAGAATTGGCGCAGACGAACCAACAGTAGATGAAGAAAGTGAGAAGATTAGCAAACTTTGGTCTAGTGATTAAGCATGTCAGTTTTAGCGTTAGATATTGAAACAAAAAATATGTCGCATGAAATAGGCGGCTTTGGTAATACCCATATGTTTCAAGTTTCTACCGTCGCTACTTGGGATGGAAATACAGGAACAGTTTATGTTGACGAACCTGTAGATTCATTTGCTAAGTCCGGTCATGTTGTTAAAAGTCTAGGCGAATTGAAGTATGATTTAGACGACCACCTATCTAAGGGTGGAAAGGTTTTAGGCCACAATATAGCGGTCTTTGACCTTCCCATCCTTAGAGACTCTATGGATATATATTGTATTCATAAGTACATAGGTGATAAGAATTATATTGATACTAGTAAGATATTGTTGAAAGAACACGGAGAAAGATTCCAACTTAAGAATCTTGTAAAGTGTACTATGGATGACTCTAAACTTATGGATAGTGCAGATGCACCGAAGTTATGGAAGATGGGTCAATATGATGAAGTAGTTGAGTATTGTATGAAAGATACCCAATTAGTTTATGACCTTTGGCAGTATGGGAAAGAACATGGGATTGTGAAAGCCTTCTCAATAGAGAAAGAAGAATTTGTAGATTTGGAGGTGAATTGGTAATGAGTACAGCAGAATGGTTTGGTCTGTTTATCTTTATGGTCATTCTAACACTATTGTTTTTTGCCGCATTCGGTGGCACTAATATAACAGAACAAAGTGTGGATGATTATATTAAAAGATTGATGGGTCAAACGGAAGAAAAGAAATGAGTTTAAAGCAGATTTGTCAATACTGTGGCGAGAAAACTATTGCTAAAAGAATCTTAGGATTCTATGTTGGTTCTAGTGAACAAGTTAAGTTATGGGAATGCCGTGAATGTCATAGCATTTGGTCAAATAAAACGAA
>CEWG01036810.1_pt1 | contig 16109 bp, 12 predicted proteins | sample 361411 | NCBI WGS metagenome assembly CEWG01 (sample SAMEA2622173, study PRJEB7988) | marine metagenome | biome: marine biome (ENVO:00000447); feature: surface water layer (ENVO:00002042); material: "saline water (ENVO:00002010), including plankton (ENVO:xxxxxxxx)" | depth 5 m | reverse complement strand
GCAGAAACCGGTACAGGGCAGTCAATGTATGATATTGCTAATTATACCGAGGTTAATGTTATGGGTACAGCAAATATGCTTGAAGCACTCTCAGATAATAAAGGGAAAGTAGAAAAAATAATTTTGGCTTCATCTAGGGCTGTCTATGGTGAAGGGAAATATAAATGTTTAAAAACAGGAGATTTTTTATTCCCATCACAAAGACTTGAAAAAAAATTATTAAATTCTCAGTTTGAAATTAAAAATAAAACAAATTTGTTGCAGTCTGTAGCAACAGATGAAATCTCTCAGCTTAACCCTCTATCAATTTATGCAATTAACAAGCTTCAGCAAGAACAAATGGTATTGTTTATGGGAAAATCTTTGGGGATTGAGGTTGCCTGCTTAAGATATCAAAATGTTTATGGACCCGGTCAATCATTATTAAATCCTTACACAGGAATATTATCAGTTTTTTCTACAAGAATTCTCAACAATAATGATATAGATATATATGAGGATGGAATGCAAAGTAGGGATTTTGTATATATTGATGATGTTGTTGAGGGGACAGCTTTAGCTATTGAAAAAAACACAAATGGTAATGAAATAATTAATATAGGTTCTGGAGTTTCTACAACTGTAAAAGACGTTGCATGTATTCTTAAGCAGAGTTATAAATCTGATATTAAGATTTCTATAAGTGGTAATTATAGATTTGGAGATATTCGCCATAATTTTGCAGATATTACTAGAGCAAAAAGAATTTTAGATTTTAATCCAAAGTTCACTTTTAATGAAGGGGTGTTGCATTTTACAAGATGGGTAAAACAACAAAAGATTATGCAAGATAATTATGATAAATCAGTTGATGAATTAAAAGAAAAGGGTTTACTAAAATGAGTTACATAAAATATTTTTTTTTGGTTTTTGTTCTTTTTTTTCTTTCATGTCAGTCACAGGAAAAAATAAGAGAGTTAGAGCCTAATATTTTTGGGTTTGCAACGTCAAACACTTTTACATTTTGTGATATTTATGATACACTATTTACAAATCAGATAATAAACATTAATCCTCAAATATTGAGGTTTCCAGGCGGAGCTGTTGGTAATTTTTATCATTTTGGTAAAGTTGGGTATGGGTTTGATTTTGAGGAAATTAAAAAATATCATGGAGGAAAATTTCCAAAAAGATCTTTGGGTTTAGAAAAATACAGAAAGAAAAAAAAACATGATCATGATTATATAGATGATTTTATTTTTCTTGCTAAATTAACAAAATCATCAGCTGTGTTAGTAGCAAACCCTTTCACTCAAACAGATGATGATATTATAGATATGATAAAAAAGTTACATAAAAATAATATTAATGTAATTGGCGTTGAATTAGGTAGTGAGCTTTCTAATAGGAGTTATTTTTTAAAAGGATATACAATAAATGATTACATTAATTTTGCAGAAAGGTGTAGTAAAAACATTAAAAAATCTTTTCCAAAAATTAAAACAGCTATTGTAGCTGCTCCTTTAGGAAAGATTGTAGGACATAGACATAATATTTGGAATGAAAAATTATCTAAAAAAAGTTTTTATGATGCTATAATTATACATTCATATGCTAATGTAATAAAAGGAAAGTCATTGGATGGGCAGATGATTACTGAAAATTTAGATAGTAAAGATCCTGATGCTCTTTTTGATATTTTTAAAGCTAGAGCTCTCAAGTATTTGTTAAAAATTTATCCTAAAGAGGTTGAAAAATATTATAGTATTTTCAAAAAACCTATTTGGGTAACTGAATGGAATTTGCAAATCTCTCAAACGACTGGAAATACACTTTTTCAAGCTTTATTTGTTGCTCATTATTTATTAGAGTGTATGAGCTTGGAGACTTTAAGTCCTATTGAACTAACAACCTATCATAATTTAGGAGGAAGAGATATTGCTGGCTCTATTTTTAGAAAGAATGATGAAATTACAGAAACACATAGCACTTACTATCCTATGTTGATGATCGGTAAAATATTTTCAAATAATATTACCACAATTCAAAGAGATGTCAACAGGAATACTTTTACTTACAGATGTTTTGATATAAATAATATTGAAAAATTAGTATATACAATTGATTGGGACAATTTTGAATTTAAGTGTAATGATATGTCTTCTAAGGTGCTTGAAACATCTACTTTTAGAAGTACAAATCTATATGATATTGCTGATAAAGATGGTTTTTTAGACTATAAAGTAGAGTTTAAGAATGACTAAGTCACGTCAAATATTTATTGTTGGTAGCAGTAGAAGCGGTACTACTATGATGGGACGGATATTAAGTAATCATAAAGATGTTTTTACTTTTAAAGAGTTACATTTTTTTGGAACTTTGTGGACTTTAAGTGACAAAAAAAAAATAACCAAAAAAGTACAAATAGATTTAATGTCTCGCCTTTTGTGTATACAGGAACGAGGCATTTTCAATCAAAAAAATTTTTTAGATTTTTATTGTAAAGCCAAAAGTATTTTAATAAATAAGTACTGTAATAATTCTTTGGATGTTTATAAGCTTTTTTTAAAAACTATCACAAAAGAAAATAAAGCTTTTATTTCGTGTGAGCAAACACCAAAAAACTTGTATTATATTGAAGAGATCTTAAAATGCTTTCCGGATGCGTTTATAATTAATTTAGTAAGAGATCAAAGAGATGTGCTGCTTTCACAAAAGAATAAATGGAGAAGAAGATTTTTAGGGGCTAATCAAATTCCTTTCTTTGAAGCTTTACGATCTTATATTAATTATCATCCAATATTAATAGCAAAAGTTTGGAATTCAAGTTTGTTTTATACTTCCAAATTTATGAATCATAAGAGAGTAAAAGTTATTAAGTTTGAGGAGCTATTATTATCTCCTGAGATTATTATTGAGGATGTATGTAAGTTTCTTGAAATTAATTTTTGTAAAAAAATGTTGAGAGTCCCCCTTGTTGGTTCTTCAACACAGAATGATGATCCTAAAATAGATTTTATTGACAAGTCTAAAATTAATAAGTGGGAGAATGGAGGTGTTTCAGATGCAGAAATTTATTTGTCACAAAAATTTTCTAAAGAGATGATGCAGGAATTTGGTTATGAAGAAAAAAAAATAAGTTTTTTTAATCCTTTAGTTCTGTTTTACATTGTTTCTTTTCCAATTAAATTATTTTTTTCATTTTTATTTAATTTACATAGAATGGGTAATATTTTTGAAGTGATAACAAAAAGATTTTTTAATAGATGAAAGTTGATTTTTTTATAGCTGGAGCTCCAAAAGCAGGAACGACTTCTCTCTATCATTATTTGTCTCAGCATAATGAGGTTGAGATGAGTTCTGTTAAAGAGCCAGATTATTTCTCATATAATTCTTTAAAAGAAAGAGGAACTTACTATGGGAGAAAAGCTATAGGTAATCTTGAGCAATACCACAAATTGTTTACTAATAAAAAAAATCTTATCAGAGGAGAGGCAAGTGTATCTTACTTATATTATGAGGGTGTTGCTCGTAAGATTAAAGAATACAATACAAATGCAAAGGTTATAATTATATTGAGAAATCCCGTGGAAAGAGCATTTTCACATTATTTAATGGATTATAGGTTAGGATTGGTTTCTGAAAATTTTGAAGATATTATTAATAAAAAGATAAGTCACAAAAATGCATCACTTTATTATCAACAATATTTGTTAGTTGGGGAATATTATCAGCAAATTAAAAGATTTATAAATGTATTTGGTATGGATAATTTACTAATAATTAACTATGAAGATTTTCAAAATAATTTACCAAATACATTTAAGCAAATATGTCTCTTTTTGAAGATTAAGGATACATTTAAAGCTAATTTTAAAAATTCATACAATACTTATATAAGACCAAGAAATAAATTGATCAGATGGTTTTACTCTTTTGTAAAATTAAGAAAAATATTATCCACTATTATTCCAAAAGGTATCGCCAAAAATATAATTAAAATATTATTTACAAGTTCCAAAAAACCCAAGTTGACAAAAGCGACAAGAACTTTTTTAAATTCATATTATAAAGAGGATATTATAAGATTATCAAAATTATTAAAAAGAGATTTTAGTTCATGGAAAAAATAGGTCTAGTAACTATAACATATAACTCAGAAAAAGTTATTTCTGCATTTTTAAATTGTGTTTGGAAACAAACATATGACAATTTTAACCTCTATATCATTGATAATTGTTCAAACGATAATACTTTACAAGTTCTTGAAAAAGAAAACACATCGAGACTTAAATTAATTATAAATACAGAAAATTTAGGCGTTGCAAAAGCAAATAATCAAGGGATTATTCAAGCTTTTAAAGATGGGTGTTCGAAGGTTTTAATTATTAATAATGATGTTGAATTTGAGAAAGATTTAATTAAAAAGTTAATTGAATGTCAAAATCAAAAAAAATGTAGCTTGGTGGCTCCAAAAATGATGTACTACTCTGACCCTAAATATATATGGTATGGGGGTAGTTGGTTTAAAAGGAAAAGAGGTTTTTTACCATCGCATAGAGGATTAAATCAATTAGACAAATCACAATTTGACCAAATCATAACAGTAGAGTATGCCCCCACTTGTTGTTTGTTGATTAATAAGCAGGTGTTTGATGATATTGGTTTAATGGATGAGAAATATTTTGTTTATTTTGATGATACAGATTTTTGTTTTCGAATTTTAAAAGACGGAAGGCATAAAATATATTATTATCCTTTTGTTAGTTTTTACCATAAAGTAGGCTCTCTAACTAAATCATTTAAAAAAAATAATTCTAAAAAATATAGAGGAGATTTTTTTCTTAAGCAAAATAGTATGAACCATATTTATTTTTTAAGAAAAGTCGGCGGTTTGTTCTCCTATTTGTATATTTTTTGGTTATTTTTTAGAAATAATATTCGCTTTATGTTTAGTTCAAGAATCAAAAAAAACTTCAATACTTGGTGGCTAATAAATTACTCATACTTTAAAGGTTTGTTAAAATAATTATGAAAAAAAAAGTTGCAATTATTGATTCGTTAGGAGCGCACGGCAGTTCTCATCATTTTTATTTATTTGGACAAATTAGAGGTTTAGTCGATAATGAAGTCAGTGTTTCTTTATACACAAATAGTATTACACCTAACCCTAATATAAAATCAGTTTGCTTTTATCAGTTTTTTGGTAATTTGTTTTCAAGTAAATTTTTATTAATTAGAGGAGTAAAGTATGTTTTTGGATTACTTACTTCTATATTTCATGCCAGATATTCAGGTTGTAATATTTTTCATTTTCATTTGTTTGAAAGCAATTTTGTGGTTTTACTAAAGATTATGTTAGTTAAGTTATTATTTGCTAAAGTTGTACTTACAATTCATGATGTAGTGTCTTTTGCAAATACAAAAAACAACATTTTTTTAAATAATCAAATTTACAAATTCGCAGATTTAATTTTAACACATAATTTGTTTAGCACCAAAGAAATATTAAAAATCTCTCCATTAGTCAAAGGAAAAATATTCATCATCCCTCATGGTAATTATATTCCATTTATAACTGTTGATAATGATCAAGCAAAAGCAAGAGATTTTTTGGATATTGATAGATCTAAAAAAGTTCTGTTATTCTTTGGTATGATTAAAAAAGTAAAGGGATTAGACCTTTTGTTAAATGCCTTTAGTAGAATTATTAAAAGACATTCTGATATTGTTTTGTTAATTGCAGGTAAATCATGGAAAAATGATTTTTCTTATTATAAAAAAATAATTGATAAATATAATCTTTCTCAACATATCATTTTGCATAATAATTTCATTTCGCATAATGATGTAAAGTACTACTATAGTGCTGCTGATTTGGTTGTTTTGCCCTACAAAAAAATTTATCAAAGTGGTGTTTTAATGATGACTTTAAGTTATCAAAAGCCTGCATTAGTTTCTGATTTAGATCCGCTAAATGAAATCATTGAAGATGGGATAAATGGTTTTGTTTTTAAGTCAGACGATGAAGATTCATTATTTAATAAACTTGACAATATATTTTCAGAAAAATATGATGTGGAGCAGATTAATTTAAATGCTAATTTGAAGATTAAAAATGAATTTGACTGGACAAATATTGGTAGATTAACAAAAAAAGCTTACCAAAGTTTATAAAATTGTATTTTAGCAAAAAAACACGATTATGAAAGATAGAATTCAAAAAATCATATCAGATTCTTTAGAAATCCATACTCGTTTATTAGAAGGCTATGACTTACAAAGTAGTATAAAAGAAATCGTTTTAGTTAGTGTTGAAGCATTTAAAAATGGCAATAAATTACTTTTATGTGGAAATGGAGGTAGTGCTGCTGATGCACAGCATATTGCAGCAGAGTTGAGTGGGCGATTTTATAAGGATAGGCCACCATTACATGCTGAGGCACTAAATGTGAATACATCTTTTTTAACAGCTGTAGCTAATGATTTTGGTTATGATCAGACTTTGGCAAGAATGTTAGAAGCTTGTGGTAAAAAAAAGGACATTCTTATAGCAATTTCAACATCAGGTAATTCTAATAATATAATTGAAGTGCTAAGAAAAGCACGTAGTTTAGATATTGTTACAATTGGCTTTTCAGGCCAAGAGGGGGGGGGGATGCAATCTTTATGCGATATAATGATTAATGCCCCATCAAATAATACTGCTCGAATACAAGAAATTCATATTTTATGTGGTCATATTATTTGTCAACTTATCGAAGAAGAAATATTTCCTAATGTATAGTGGTAGTACGCTTTTTTTAGATCGAGACGGCGTAATAAATAAAAAACTAGATGGTCGTTACGTATGTTCTTTTAAAGAGTTTTTATTTATGCCTGGTTCACTGAGTGCTATTTCAAAATTGTCAGATGTTTTTCAGTTTATAATTATTATTACAAATCAACAAGGAATAGGTAAAGGATTAATGACCAAAAGTGATCTTGAGCATGTACATGATGAAATGATAAAAGAGATAAGTAAAAAAGGTGGTAGAATTGATGCAATTTATTATTGCCCTGATTTAGCTTCAAAAAAATGTAATTGTAGAAAACCAGGTACAAAAATGTTTGAAAATGCCTTTAAAGATTTCCCGAAAATTGATATTAAAAAATCATATATGATTGGTGATTCTGATTCTGATATTGAGGCTGGCAAAGCGATGCATTTAAATACTGTTAAAGTTGACAATAATTATACTTTAGCAAAATGGACGAAGGAATTTTTATAGGTTTTTTTATTTTTTTATTTTTACTTGAAAAAATATAGTAAATTGATTACTACAGATTACAATATAATTTTAGCACTTTTCAGTTCATTTTTAATTAGTTATTTGATTATCCCAAAATTAATTTCTTTTGCATCCAAATATAGATTGTCTGATGTTGCTGGAAGAAGGTCTGCGCATAAAGGAAGTGTTCCTATTTTTGGTGGAGTTGCATTTTTTGTGTCTATAATGATTTCTTTAATTTTATACTCTAATTTTGTAAATATTCTTTTTTTTACTATTGCTATTATTATTGTTTTTTTAGTTGGACTACTTGATGATTTGCTTGGTCTTTCACCGTCAAAGAAACTCATAGGGCAACTAATTTCAATAATGATTATAATTACTCTAGGAGATTTAAAGATAGAAAGTTTTTATGGTGTTTGGGGTATTTACGAATTACCAGAAATTGTTTCATTTTTATTTACAGTTTTTGTATGTGTAGTAATAATTAACAGTATGAATTTAATTGACGGTATAGATGGGCTAGCTGCTGGCATAGGTTCTATTTCTGCTTTTTGTTTTGGATTGTTAGCTTTTTATATGAATCAATTTGACATGTCTATTATTGCATTTTCTTTGTTAGGAGCATTAATTGCATTTTTAAAATTTAATTTTCATCCTGCCAAAATATTTATGGGAGATACTGGGTCACTATTAATAGGGTTAATACTTTCCGTTTTAGCAATTAACCTTATACATTCAGGAATTAATACTAGTTTTATAAGCTTTCCAAATAAAGGCCCTTTTTTAGCTATAGTTTTTCTAGCTCTCCCTTTATTTGATTCTTTAAGGATTTTTATTTCAAGACTATTTAGAGGTAAGCATCCATTACGCCCTGGCAAAGGACACATACATCATGCATTATTAAGATTAGGATTTGGACATAGAAAAACAAGTATTATTTTATTTGCATATTCTGCATTATTAATTTTACTTTCTTTTTTTTTCTTGCAATTTAATATTAATCTAGCTATTTTATTTTTTGCTATCGTTAACTTTAGTTCATTATATCTTCCTTTTCACCTCTATAATTTGAATAATAAAACTAAAAAATGAGATATTTATATTTTACTTTATTTATATTTTATTCTTTTTTTATTAATGCACAGCATTTAAATTTACACTTGAATGAGAATAATGATATTAATCAATATTTATATTTAGATAAATTTAATTTTCATACCTCATTTAAACCAGCATTAAAATCTAGTATTTCTTTTAGTACTGATTCTTTATTGCTTTCTAATTATCCTAATAACTATAAAAATAAATATTTAAAAAATTTTTTTTCTGATTATCTTTTTACTTTAAGAGGTGATGATTATTATGTTACTGTATCACCCATAATATCTTTTACACTTGGTGTAGAAACAATTGAAAAAAAAAATACCTTTAATAATACTCGTGGTTATTTAGTAGAGGGGGTTTTGGGAGAAAAAATATCTTTTTCTACCTCATTCAGTGAGAATCAATCAGTTTTCCCTAACTATTTGGATACATTAATAAGAAAAAATAATGTTGTTCCAGGTCAAGGGTATGCACGAATTTTTAAAAATACAGGCTTTGATTATGCTATGTCCTCAGGATATGTAAGCTACAAGCCCAACAAAATGTTTTTGTTACAATTTGGTCATGGCAAGCATTTTATAGGTGATGGTTATCGGTCATTATTGCTTTCTGACAACTCATTTAATTATCCATTTCTTAAAATACAAACAACTTTTTCTAAAATACAGTACACAAATCTTTACTGTGAGTTAATGGATATTAATTACTTTAAAACTCATTTAACAGATAACATAGATCAAATGGGTTATCCAAAAAAGTATCTTTCATCTCATTACTTAAGCTATAATTTTACAACTAAGTTTAATATTTCACTTTTTGAATCAGTAGTATGGAGAATGAATCATGCTCCAGGGGCAAAAGGTTTTGATATTAATTATTTGAATCCAATTGCAATGTTAAGACCGATAGAATATTCTTTAAATTCACCTGATAATGTATTGATAGGTTTGAATTCAAAGTATATTTTTAAAAAATCTTATTTATATGGCCAGTTAATTATAGATGAGTTTAGTTTAAAAGATTTAAGAAAAGATAATGGTTTTTGGGGTAATAAGATTGGTTATCAGTTTGGTTATAAAATTTTTGATGCTTTAAGTATCAAAAGACTTAGTTTACAAGCTGAATATAATTATGTTAGACCATACACATATGCACATCATAATCCTCAACAAAATTATGCTCATTATAATCAACCTCTTGCGCATCCCTTAGGAGCAAATTTTTCTGAGCTTTTATTTTTATTAAATTATAAATATCATAGATTAGAAATAAGTGGAAAAATAATTTTTAGTAAATATGGGGGTAAGATTTTAAATGATCCAACATCGTATGGAAATGACTTATATTTTTCGACTGGAAATTACGCAGAGCAAGAAGGATTGATTGCAATGGGCTCGGGAAGGCCTTCAGATTTTGGTATACAAATTTATCAAGGAAATCTAACAAAAATTGAATATAAATCTTTAAATATATCTTATATTATAAATCCTTTGACTAACCTTAAACTAAACTTTGGACTTGTATTAAGAAATCAAAATAATGAAAATGGGTCTTTAAATACTAGATTTTTTAATTTTGGTCTAATCAGTGATATATTTAACTATTATTACGATATATAATGTCATATTTTCTTGCTCTAGAGACTACTACTAAAAACTGTTCAGTTGCAATTTTTAAAAAGGATAAATTATTATATTTAAAAGAACAAAATGAAGATAAATATTTACATTCTGAAAAATTAAACTTATTTATTAAAGAGTCTTTATTTAAATCAAATATTTCTTTGCAAAAACTAGAGGCTATTTTTATTAGTAGTGGTCCTGGTTCTTATACAGGACTACGAATAGGTACTTCTACAGCAAAAGGGTTATGTTATTCTTTAGATATTCCACTAATTTCTATATCTACTTTGGAAGCGATGTCTGCTAATGCTAAAAAGAACAAAAAGATATTTTATTATTGCCCAATGCTGGATGCAAGACGAGATGAAGTATATTCAGCTATTTTTGATAGCGATAATACTATAGTTAGAGAGACTAGAGCTGATATTGTTGATAATAAAATATATTTAAATTTTTTAAATAAAAAAGTTTTATTTTTTGGGCCTGGATCCGCCAAATGTAAATCATTAATTAATCATAAAAATGCTGTATTTAAAGAAAGTATTTTTCCATCTGCAAAAAATCTAGGAACATTAGGCTTAAGAAAGTTTTTAAATAAAGACTTTGAAAATGTTGCATATTTCGAACCCTATTATTTGAAGGACTTTCTAGCTGGTCCAAAGAAATAAATATTATTTTTTTTGTCTTTTTCTTGATGCTTTTAGCCTGTCTTTAAAAGATGATTTTCTGTTTTTTGCTGTTGATTTTTTTCTTTTATTTTGAAATTTTTCTGATTTGCTTTCTTTATTTATGTTTTTAGGCTCTTTAGAAATTTCAACTTTCACTCTATTTCCATTCCAATTTGCTTTATTTAGACTACTCAAAATAATATTTTCAAACTCCTGAGGTGTTTCAAAAAAAGAAAAGTTTCTCATGATATCAATTTTTCCAATTGGCATATCTCTATTTTTGGTCCTTTCATTTATTAAACCTATTAGATTATGTGTTTGTAGTGTTTGATTTTTCCCAATATTTATAAAAAATCGAGTATATCCTTTTTCAGCTCTACCTTTTATTTTTCTTTCACCTTTATTATTTTTTTCTTTTTTAATATTATTCTTGATATTAAGATCTGGCGCATTTTCGTAAAAAGATAAAAAACGATTAAATTCTGCGGAAACAAAGTGTTTAATAATTTCTTCTTTGTTAAGATTGGTTAGTTTTTTTTCGATTGAATCAATATACTGATTTATTTGAGGGTTTATTTCTGTTGACACAACTTTTTCAATTAAATTCATTAATTGAATTTGGCAAATTTCATTTCCATGTGGTACTTTTTTTAAAATTAAACTGCGTTTAATCATCTTTTCAATTGCTTTTAGCTTTCTGCCATCTCTATTATGTGCAATTATAACTGATATTCCTTTGTTACCCGCTCTACCAGTTCTTCCAGATCTATGAACATAAACTTCGTTATCATCAGGTAAATTGTAGTTAATAACATGAGTTAGTTCATTAATATCAATTCCTCTAGCTGCAACATCTGTTGCAACGAGTAATTGTAATTTTTTATCTCTAAATCTAGCCATAACATGATCTCTTTGAGCCTGTGATAATTCACCATGTATAGCATCAGCGTCATAACCATCTTGCATAAGTTTATCGGCGATAGAAGCTGTCTCTCTTCTGGTTCTGCAGAATATAATCCCATATATGTTTGGGTTTAAATCACATATTCTTCTTAGTGCTTTATATTTGTCTCTAGCATTAACAAGATAATAGTGATGTTCAACATTTTTTGTTCCTTCGTTTCTACTTGCAATTTCAATAGTTTTTGGGCTGACCATATAGTTTTTGCTAATTCTCATTACTTCTCTTGGCATGGTTGCAGAAAATAAAAGAGTTTGTTTTTGTGCTGGTGTTTCTGCCAAAATAAAATCAAGATCTTCTTTAAAACCCATATTTAGCATTTCATCTGCTTCGTCTAAAATTATAAATTCAATATTTTGTAATTTTAAAACTTTTCTTTTGATTAAGTCAATTACTCTTCCTGGAGTTCCTATAATAATTTGAGACCCCTTTTTTAAAGAATTAATTTGAGTTGATATGTTGGCTCCGCCATATACGGCTGTTGTATTTATTGTCTTATAATACTTTGAGTATGATTGAATATCTCTAGTTATTTGTAGGCAAAGCTCTCTAGTTGGGCAAAGAACGATAGCTTGAGTTGTCTTATTATTTGCATTTATTTTGTGGATGATAGGTAAACCAAATGCAGCAGTCTTTCCTGTTCCAGTTTGTGCAAGAGCAATAAGGTCTTCCTCATGATTTATTAAGTAAGGTATAGCTTCTTTTTGAACGGGTGTCAGTTCAGTAAATCCTAAGTCTAAGATTGCTTTTTTTATTTTTTCATTTAGTTTAGTGTCAGCGAATAACATAAAGATATTTTTTGCAAAAGTAATCTTATAGATTAGAATTCGACTTTTTTATGCAATATATTCTTAAAAATAAGTTTTCAACTTTAAATAAAACTAGTCTTTATTTTAGTTTTATATGTTTGACAAATTGTATTTTTGCATAAAATTTTATTAATGGAAAAGTACATATTTTTAGATAGACATGTTGGTGTTTCCCATGATGACGAAAAAACCATGTTAAAATCAGTGAATGTTAATTCTTTAGAAGAGTTAATTAATCAAACAGTACCACAATATATCCATTTAAAAGAAAAAATGAATCTGCCAGAACCATTAACTGAAAGTAGGTTTATTGATCACATGAAGAGTCTTGCGCAAAAAAATAAAAATTATCGATCATATATTGGTTTAGGCTATTTTAATACTATTTTGCCAGGAGTTATACAAAGAAATATTTTAGAGAATCCTGGTTGGTATACTGCGTACACCCCGTACCAAGCTGAAATTGCACAGGGCAGACTAGAAGCTCTTTTAAATTTCCAAACAATGGTCATGGACTTAACGTCTATGCAAATTGCAAATGCTTCTCTACTTGATGAAGGGACTGCAGCAGCCGAAGCTATGACTATGTTGTTTGGCACAAGAAATAGAAAACAAAAAAAAGAAGGTTGTAATAAATTTTTTGTATCCGAATTATGCTACAGACAAACAATAGAAATTCTTAAAACACGTGCTAATCCATTAAATATAGAGTTAGTATTTGGCAGTCATGAAGATGTTAGTATTGACTCTAGTTTTTTTGGCTGTATATTGCAGTATCCTGCAAATCATGGTGAAGTAATTGACTATTCTAATTTTATAAATAAAGTTAAAGAAAGTGATGCTAATATTGTCGTTGCGGCTGATCTACTTTCATTAACTCTTTTAACACCACCAGGAGAATGGGGTGCCGATGTTGTTGTGGGTACTACACAAAGATTTGGTATTCCAATGGGATATGGAGGACCGCATGCCGCATATTTTGCTACACATGAAAAATTCAAAAGAAATATTCCAGGAAGAATAATTGGTGTTTCTGAAGACACGGATGGAAACAAGGCATTAAGAATGGCCTTACAAACAAGAGAGCAGCATATCAGAAGAGAAAATGCAACATCAAATATTTGTACTGCACAGGTTTTATTAGCTGTTATGGCTGGCATGTATGGAGTTTACCACGGTAGAAGAGGTTTAAGAGGTATAAGTAAGAAGATACATTCATTAACAGCTGCTTTATGTGAAGGCTTAACACAATTAGGATACCATCAGCTAAATACAGTATTTTTTGATACATTAAAAATTGCTGTTGGAAATGTTTCAATGGATAATATCAAAACATATGCTGAAGTAGCAAAAGTTAATTTTAATTATATCGACAATGAAACACTATCTATTAGTATTGATGAAAAAGATGATTTAAATAATATCAATGATATCTTAGAAGTTTTTGCTAAAAGTTGCAATCATTCTGATTCAGATGATTTAATTAATGAGGTGTTAACTGGTGATTATAATGAGGCTGTTGCACGAATTCCTGATTCATTGTATAGAACATCATCTTTTTTAACACATAGTGTTTTTAATTTATATCATTCAGAAACTGATATGATGAGATATATAAAAGGATTAGAGAACAAAGATATTTCATTAACTCATTCTATGATTCCGTTGGGATCATGTACTATGAAGTTAAATGCAGCTACAGAATTATTCCCATTAAGCTGGTCAGAATTTGGTAATTTACACCCATTTGCACCATCTCACCAGGCAAGAGGATACCATATAATGTTTCATGAATTAGAAGAAATGCTTTGTGAAATAACTGGATTTGATGCAATAAGTTTACAACCAAATTCTGGTGCACAAGGAGAGTTTACAGGTTTAATGGTAATTAGATCTTATCATAGAAGTAGAGGGGATGTGCATAGAAATATTTGTTTAATTCCTTCCTCAGCTCATGGAACAAATCCAGCTTCTGCAGTGATGGCTGGCATGAAAGTTGTAGTTATCCCTTGTGATGAAAATGGAAATATAGATGTAATTGCATTAGAGGAAAAAGCTATTGAGCATTCTGATAATTTATCCAGTTTAATGATTACATACCCTTCAACTCATGGTGTTTTTGAAAAAGATATAATGAAAATAACAAAAATAATACATGATAATGGAGGGCAAGTATATATGGATGGAGCAAATATGAATGCTCAAGTTGGAATCACTAATCCAGCTATTATTGGTGCAGATGTATGTCATTTAAATTTACATAAAACATTCGCGATTCCTCACGGAGGAGGAGGTCCTGGAATGGGACCAATTGGAGTTGTTGAGCATTTAAAACCATTTTTACCAACAAATCCTATCGTCAAAATGGGAGGAGAGTATGGAATGTCTATTTCTTCTGCACCCTGGGGTAGTGCTCTTGTTTTGACAATTTCTTATGCTTACATTAGAATGCTAGGTGAAATAGGTTTACGTAAATCAACAGAAATGGCAATTTTAAATGCAAATTATATTAAGCAAAGATTAGATTTAGAGTTTAATGTATTATACACTGGAGAAAATAATAGTCGTGTTGCACACGAAATGATTGTGGACTTTAGAATGTATAAAAAATTTGGTATTGAAGTTACAGATATTGCTAAAAGACTTATGGATTACGGTTTTCACGCTCCAACTGTTTCCTTTCCAGTTGCAGGTACTATTATGATTGAGCCAACTGAAAGTGAAAGTAAATCAGAATTAGATAGATTTTGTGATGCTATGCTATCAATAAAATCTGAAATAAACGAAGTTGTCGATGAAAAAGTTAAAATAGAAGAAAGTGTTTTGAGAAATGCACCTCATACTCTTTCCTTAATAGTTTCAGAAAATTGGCCATTTAAATACACGCGACAACAAGCAGTTTTTCCATTGCCTTGGGTTGAAGCTCAAAAATTTTGGCCAAGAGTGAGAAGGATAAATGATGCTTTTGGAGACAGAAACTTAATATGTTCATGTGCTCCGATTTCTGATTTTCAAGAGTAAATACTTTAGTAATTAATTTTGGTTATTTCTTGCACAAATCTTATATTTGCTAATTCTATTAAATAATTTAAAATACACAAGATGAAAAAAAATTTACTTATCGCATGTGCTTTATTAGTTGGGTTGTGTGTCTCTGCTCAATCATCTCTTAATCATATGCCAAAAGAAACACTTCAAAAAGGATATTCTGACATGCTAATTAGTCCCAGCTTTACTGCAAATAGCTCTGTTGTTCCAAATAATATATGGTACGATGATTGTTCAGATATTAGTACATGGACTGTTACTAATTCAAGTACATTGGGAGTTCAGTGGGCTATAGAATATAATCCGAGTGCTATTCCTTCTGCAGACGTTTCTCCTATTGCTTCGGCAACTGCTTCAAATGGTTTTATGTTTATTAATTCTGATGCAGATGGAGGGTCCTCTGATAACGATGGGACAACTATTTCAACAGAATTTACAAATGCTACCCCAATTGATTTATCAAACTATCCAAATGTTCAATTGACTTTTGAACACTGTTTTAGATGGTGGCAGGATACAAGAGTTGTAAGAATATCTCCTGATAATGGGTTAACTTGGGTTGAGATAGATGAGATTACAAATAACCAAGGATATACGTATCCTAATCAAAGTTCTGATAACCCCCATATGTCAACATATGATAT
>CEWG01055697.1_pt1 | contig 16138 bp, 20 predicted proteins | sample 361411 | NCBI WGS metagenome assembly CEWG01 (sample SAMEA2622173, study PRJEB7988) | marine metagenome | biome: marine biome (ENVO:00000447); feature: surface water layer (ENVO:00002042); material: "saline water (ENVO:00002010), including plankton (ENVO:xxxxxxxx)" | depth 5 m | reverse complement strand
ACGATAAAAAGATTTTCAGCAACCTTTACAACATTAGTCGATTATATAGTTCCTATCGTTGGCATATTAATGGGTTATATTTTCCTTAGTGAAGTTATAAGTAATGTATTTTTTGTGACACTATTCCTTATATTTATTTCTCTGTATTTGGCAGTTAAAGACGAATCAAAAAGCTTATCTTAGATTTAAATTTAATAATTTACGAGTAACTTTTGCGGTTGCTCCCCATAATATTTCATCTCTTATCATGAATATCCAATCGTCAGTATAGTTTCCTCTATAATTCCAGTTTGCTGGATTCGAAAGCTCTTTTATATCGACAAAAAAAATATCTTGTACTTCTTCTTTGTTGAATCTTTGTGGTTTTTGAAGCAAGTTACATATAACTGGATATACGTTAAATTTATATTCAATTGTATCTATTGGTTCTAATAATCCCATCGGTTCAATAAATGATGGGGAAAGTAAAATTTCTTCTGTTGCTTCCCTAACAGCAGTTTCAACAATATTTTTATCATCATTTTCCTTTTTACCTCCAGGAAATGCAATTTGGCCCTTGTGTGTAGACATTTCTTCAGTTCTCTTAATGTATAAGATTTCATTTTCTTTAAAAATTAATATAGAAACTGCTGCGTAATTGCTTGAAATTGATAAGTATGGAAAATTTAATTTTTGATAATTTAACTTCAGATTCAATTAATCAGTTTGTCCAGCTACTAAATCTACTTTTATTCCAATTGGATTCAGTACTTCCCATGCATTAAATTTCGTTGGAGCGGCAAACCCAAACCAAGTTGTATCAATTTCAGTGAAACCAGAAATAAATATAAGTCCAGAGTCTAAAAATGCCGTTATTGAAAATGGTGTACTTAATTCAATGTCTCTGATTGTAAGCTTTCCAATAATTGTATCTTCAACTTTAGAATCAAAATCTTTATTTGGTATGACCAATTCCTCAATTGTAAATACTGCATCAGGAAATAAAGTAGATTCTAACCATTGATTTTTTATAGCTCTATCTCTAATACTATTGTTACTTTTTAAACTTGAAATATCGACTTTTATAGCTAAATCTGTGATGTACAAGCAAGAGTCGGCTTGGTCACATTCCGACAATGTTAGGGTAAATTTACCAACAATTTCATTTGTTGTGCCCTCAACAGTTTCTAGCCCTGAATTTAAAAATTGTTTTGGTGCTAAATACCCAACCTTACTTTGCTCTTTAATAATATAATAAGGGATATTTTCAAATGTATCTAGTTGAACAACCTCAACAGCTGTAGTAGTTGTTTGTAGGTTTTCAGTTTTTAAGTTTTCAGTTGGCAAGGTTTCTGATTGATTATTACCTAAAAAAGAGTCCTCCTGACCACAAAAACTTAAAAGAATAAAAATAATAGGAAATGTTTTTTTTATCATACTTTATTCTACTTTGTTTTTATTTTTTTTTAACTTGTATCCTTTGATGATGTTTAAAAAACTTAGACAAGCTTTTCAAGTTTTTACAGGTACATCTTTAATTGGTGTAGGTATTTCTCTTAATTATTTAGCAAATTTAGGTTTAGGTCCATGGGGAGTATTTCATGATGGTCTTTCTAAGTCTTTAAATATTACTTACGGCAGAACAATTATAATTACTGGAATTGCAGTAATGATTTTATGGATCCCATTAAAGCAAAAACCAGGGATAGGAACAATTATTGATATATTTCTTGTAGGAACTGTAGCTGATTTAATAATTCCATATTTTGACTTTTCAGAAAACATATACGTTAGTTTATTATTAATTTTTTCTGGGATCATCCTTATAGGTGCTGGGACAGCTATTTATGTTGGTGCAGACCTGGGTGTTGGTCCAAGAGATGGAATAATGGTTGGCCTTGAATCTTTAGGACTTAAAATTGGCTTAGCTAGAAATATTATTGAACTTCTAGCATTTTTAATTGGCTGGCTTTTAGGTGGTTTAGTAGGTTATGTAACAATCCTTTTCGTAATAGGAATTGGCCCTGTAGTTCAAAAAGTTTTACCTTATGTGGATATGAGAGGTAACGCCTGAAATCTTTAATAAATTGAAATTAATTATTAAAAAACAATTTATTGTAAGTATTTGAAAAGAATTAAATTTTTTTCTTAGAATACAACTATGACCGAAAAGATAACTCTAAAAATATTTATAAAAACTTTTATCCTTTTCCCAATTTTTATGGTTTGTGTCTTTTCTCCACTGATGATTTCAATAGTACTAACTTCGTTTTTACCAAATGGAAGATATCTTGGTACTAAGTTATATGAATTCTTTGGGTGGATTGGGCTAAAATTTGTTGGAATTATTTTAAAAGTAAGTGGTGATGAAAAAGTGGATACTAATAAAAGCTACGTTGTAGTTTCTAATCATCCGTCAACACTCGATATTTTTACTCATATAACTGCCCTGCCAGTATCTATTAGATTTTTAACTAAATCAGAATTATTTAAAATTCCAATTTTTGGAAGAGTGCTTAAGGTTTTAGGATTGCCAAGAATTGATAGAGAAAATGCTAGCGCAAATTTTGATAAAATTAATTATTCTATCAAAAAAGTAATTGAACATAAAAACTCAATAATGGTTTTCCCAGAAGGAAAAAGAAGTAATCAAAAAGAATTACTCCCGTTCAAAAAAGGTGCTGCGTTTATTGCTAAAGATTTTAACCTACCAATCATTCCTGTTGTTTCGCATAATGCACACAATCTGATGGTCAAGGGAAAGGTTTGGCTTAAAAGCGGAGAGGTTCATATAGAAATAATGGACCCAATTAATAACCCAAATGACTATACGGTAGAAGAGCTTACATACAAATTAGAAACAATAATTAAAAATAAATTACTCGTTTAAAAATTTGTCGATAAATTCATATAGGGATTCTAAAATTTTTTTATTTTTCGTTATGTCATCAAGATTTAAATGATCTGACTTAGTAATTAAGTGAAAGTTTTTAAAAACAAATAATCCATAATTTGATAATTGCATACTTAGAATTTCAAAAGCTTTTTCAGCATTTCCACCAACTCCTTTAACTGTTGTAACGACTGCTACATTTTTATCTTTAAAAAGAGAATTATACTTTCTGTCTTCATAAGCTAACGAAAGCCAATCTAATGTGTTTTTTAAATGTGCTAGATAACCACCGTTATAAACTGGACTAAAAATAATTAATTTGCTTGATTCCTCCAATGATTTTCTCATATTTGCTATTTTGTCTGGGACACTGTCGTTTGTATCAAGTAAAAATGGAATGCCCTCAAAAAGATTTTCATAAATATAATTATCCTGATTATTTCCAATCATGTGATCACTCAGGTGTCTTGCTAATTGGCTATTGTATGAATCTTTGCTTGTGCCAGCACTTAAAATTAATATTTTTGACATGTGATAAGTATGTAATTATGTTTGTTATATGGAAAACGAAAATATAAATTTATTTTCAAAACTAGATATTCGAGTTGGAAAGATAGTCACAGCTGCCGAATTTAAAGAGGCTATCAAGCCAGCATATATACTAACTATAGATTTTGGGTTTGACATTGGTATAAAAAAAACAAGTGCTCAGGTTACAAATTACTCATTAAAAGAATTAGAAAACAAAAAATGTGTTGCAATCATTAATCTTGGTGACAAACAAATTGGACCAATTATGAGCCAATGTTTAGTTTTAGGTTCCATATCTTCTAGTGGAGATGTACATCTATTAAATCCAGATACAAATGCAAAATTAGGCGATAAGATTTCCTAACTTATTTTACTTAAAAAATAACTAGGGTTAAATGTACCTACTCTTCTACCTAGTTTCTCACCAAGATTATTTATTAAAACATATGTAGGGGTATTGTAAAGTTTGTAAGTTTCTATAAAGGGATGGTCTTTCTGTTTGCTTGCATTTATAGAAACAAAAAATATTTCTGGATTATTTTTCTTAAATTCATCAACTATGAATTTTGAAGCTGTACACCCTAGTCAATAATCTGAATAGAATTCAACGATTGAGTAATCATAATCAGAGGCACTGTAAGAATCGTCTACCATTTTTCTATTTGATGTATAGAAAAATAAAGCATAAAAAATTCCGATAACTGCAAAACTTAAAAAATAAAGTGCCGATATTGGTTCGAATGCAATAAAAAATATTGCAAGACCTAATATCCAAATAACTGGTAAATAAATTAAACTATATCTGTTTAATAATTTTAAAAATTTTTTTTTCATGAGTTCGGTATCCCTCCTTATAATATACTTGAATATGGACTTCGCTGATCATTTAAGAAAAAGGGGCTTCAGAATTACCAATGCCAGAGAAATCATTTGTAAAATCCTAGAAAACTCAGGGCATAAACATTTCACTGTTGAAGAACTACACACTGAATCATTAAAAAGAGACAAAAGCATTGATTTAGCGACAGTTTATAGAACTTTAGAATTATTGGAAAGCATTGATATTATTGAACACTCTCATCAAGTACATGGATCAGGTTTATTCTATTTAAAAAGTACTTATTCAAATTTTCATATTATTTGTGAGTCTTGTCAAAAAATTGTTGATTTAAGAGAAAGCACTAGTAAGAAAATAAATGAACTGCTTAAAAAAGATTCTAAGTTTAGTGAAATAAATAATCATTTTATATACTCGGGGCAATGTAAAAACTGCAATTGATTATGTTATTGCAAACTATTTGCAGTAACATAAATGATTATGGATACAAGTCATTCACATCATTTAGAAATTCATGGTGACTCAACGTTAAGGCAATTAAAGCCAGAGCTCAAAATATTTACAACATTTTGTATTGTTTTTTCAATTGCATTTCTAAGCCTTGAAAATAATTTTTTAGTTTTTTTACAATTTTTAATAGTTTTATATTTTCTATATATTTCAAAAATAAATATTAAAACCTATTTTAAAAGACTGTCCATTGACATACCTTTCATACTTTTTGCATTATTTTTGCCATTTATAAGTAAAGGTGATAATGAAGTAATTTTTGAAATCTTTTCAGTATCAATATATGAAACTGGTTTTAATGAAATGGTATCAATATTAATAAAGATTACTCTTTGTGTTTCTTTAGCTATAGTTTTAACAGCATCTACATCGAATAATGAAATAATATACGGTCTGCAAAAATTAAAATTGTCACCATTATTAATATCGATTCTTTCATTTGCGATTAGATACATTGATGTATTTATTGATGAGTTTAAACGTGTAAGAGTTGCTATGAAATCTAGAGGGTATGATGAGAAGGGTATAAAAGGACTTAAGCCTATTGCTTACGCCTCAGGAGCACTTCTAATCAGGGGCTATGAAAGAGGTGAAAGGGTTTACAACTCTATGCTTTCAAGGGGTTTTAATGGTTCAATTGAGCTCAAAGAAAGAGAGTATAAATCCTCCAAAACAATTATCTTTTTCTCAGTAATTTCTATTGGTATAACAATTGTCGATTGGATTATAGTATGAAAAAACCATATTTAAGTGTTAACAATTTGAGCTTTGAATATCCTGACGGATTTAAAGCTTTGGAAAATATTACTTTTCAACTTTTTAAAAATGAGCATGTTGCTGTACTTGGGCCAAATGGAGCTGGTAAAACAACTTTTATTCTTCATTTAAATGGAATCCTGGGTAAGTTAGATGAAGAAATAGAAATAAATAACTTAAAATATTCTCAAGAAAATATTACTAAGATTAGAAAAACTGTTGGTTTAGTATTTCAAGATCCAGATGATCAATTATTTATGCCTACAGTATTAGAAGATGTCATGTTTGGGCCAAAGAATTTTGGATACTCTCCTGAGGAAGCTGAGCAAAATGCAATAGAAGCTCTTCAAAAAGTAAGAATGTTAGATTACGCTCAAAAACCTCCACATCATTTAAGTTTTGGCCAAAAAAGAAAAGTAGCAATAGCTTCGGTTTTAGCTTCTAAACCAGAACTACTAGTGTTAGATGAACCAAGTTCAAACCTAGATCCTGCATCTCGAAGAGAACTAGTCGAAATTTTAAAGAATTTAGATATATCTTTAATTCTGGTTACACACGATATACCAATGGCATTAGAGATATGTAAGAGAAGCATAATTTTAAATGATGGAAAAATTACAAAAGATGATGATACATATTTAATTTTAAAAGATAGAAATACAATGGAAGAAAATAGATTAGAACTTCCTTTTGGGTTTGCCTTGCATCATTTAGATGAGTGAACCTCTAGAGACTTAATATAACTAATGATATTGTCTATTGCTTCATAAGATTCTCTTATTGGAAAAAACTGCCAAGCATGCCAAACGCCACTCCAGGTTTGCAGTTCTACATTGACATTTTTATCTCTTAATTTTTTTGAAAATTCAATTGCGTCATTATATAGCAGCTCATCAGTAGATACTTGTATTAAAACATCAGGAAAGCTTTTTATATCGGCGTAAATTGGTGAAAGAATTGGATTATTGGTTCCATATTCTCCTGCGTAATACTCCCCTACGTCGTACATTCCTTCGATAATAATTGTCACATCTTTATTTTTTAAATACTTTTTGTCCTCTGCCGAGTCTGATAAATCCAACCATGGTGAAAGAAGAATTAAATTATTAGGCTTAATGTTAAAAGAATCATCAACAGTGACTCCCGTCGCAAGTCCTCCACCAGCTGATTCACCTATCCAAATACTTTGTTGGTTTTTATTAAGTTCATCGATATAACTCACAGCTAGTTTTGCATCATCATGAGCAGCAGGAAAATTATGCTCTGGACTTAACCTATATTCAAAAAAATATATTATTAAATTAGAATTATTGGAAATCATTGAAATCAAATTTTTATGAGAATTTATACTTCCAGCAAAGTAACCCCCACCATGAAAATAGATACCGTATTTATCTTTATTTGCATTTGGAGGGGTGAGCTTGAAAATTTTTACAGGTGCTCCGTCAATTTCTTCAAGCAAAACTTCTTCATTATATTTGAGAAGTTTTTGGCCAGAATTGTTTAGATTATTTCTCGAATCAAGAGCATAATCCATGCGTTCTTGAAATGTTGGATTTTTAGATGTATTTTCTAATCTTAATCTATCTCTAACTTTCCTCAATCTTAAAATATTGACATAAATAGGAGTTCTGATGGAAAGTGGTAATTTAGGAATAAATTCGATTGTAAATTTTTCAAGAATTTTTGCTAATAAAGATATCACAATAAGAGTATACACCTTTAGATGACTACAGAAAAAATATATAATAGATAGATGACAAATGAACTAGGAAAAATAGCTATTTTAGGATCTGGTGAGACAAGTCCTAATTTAGTAGGTGTACATCGGGAACTTTTAGAGGGTGAAGCATCATCTAATTGCTTTATGATTGACTCACCGTTTGGGTTTCAAGAAAATGCTGATCAACTTGTTGAAAAAATTCAAGATTTTTATAAAACTAGTTTAAATATTGAGATTAATTTAGCTTCATTCAGAAAAATTGATGAACTTAACAGTAAGTCGTTTTTTAAAACAATTGAATTTTTAAAAAGTGCATCTTTCATTTTCGCTGGTCCAGGTAGCCCTAGCTACGCAAGCAAACTTTGGTCAGGTAATCAAATTCAATCAACATTACTAAACCATCTTTCAGAAGGTAAGAATGCTTTGTTTGCAAGTGCAGCAGCTACAACATTAGGTGAAAATACACTTCCAGTTTATGAAATATACAAAGTTGGTAAAGATCCTTTTTGGGAAAAAGGATTGAACATTTTAAATTCTTATGGCTTATCCTGTTCAGTAGTTCCACACTTTAACAACAAAGAAGGAGGCAATCACGATACTAGTTATAGTTATGTTGGAAAGAACAGAATCGAAAAACTTCTAGATCAGTCTTATTCAAATATTCTTGGAATAGATGAACATACTGCGGTTATTATTTCGGGTAAAGATGGTTTGTTCGAAGTAAAAGGAATAGGGAAATTAACACTAATAAATAAAAAAGGAATTCATCAATTTGATAATGGCTCTGTTGAAGATCTATCTATTTTACAAGATCTCCTAAAACTAGATAAAAGTAATAATCAAAACCAAAAAGAAATGTTGGAAAATGAAACTCAAGATACTGCTTACTTAAAACAAATAGCAAAATTAGAAATTGAAGTTGAGAACAATAATAAGAATAATGAACGTTTCTCAAAAATAGTAGGTGAGCTTATTTCTCTTCGTGAAAAGCTAAGGGAAGAAAAAAATTATGAACTTTCAGATACTATTAGAAATATATTAGAGTCATGTAACCTACAAATCGAAGATAGTGGGAATGATATAAAGTGGTCTATTCTTGATTAGCTTTTGGATAGTGCCCTAATATTTTAAATTCTTTACTCACTGAATCTATCTTTTTAATCAATTCATTTTGTATCTGTAAATTACTCAATTCATAATCAATATAGAATTTGTATTCCCAAGGTCTTCCTAGAATTGGCCGTGACTCTAATTTTGTTAAGTTGACATTCAAATCACTAAATATATTTAGAGATTTAAGTAATGATCCAGGCTTGTCATCGGAAATTAAAACTGAAGAAAATTTGTCATTAATTAATTTAAGGTTTGGAGGTTTTGAACCTATAAATAAAAATCTTGTAAAATTTTCAGGATCATTAGAAATATTTTTTTCTAAGATTTTAAATCTTTCATCACTATCAAAATGCTCTCCCGCAATAGCTGCCGTTGTATTGTCATTTATCCTTAATACTTCATAAACACTTCCTGCCGTGTCGAAAACAGGTGTAATGTTAAAATTATTTTTTTGTAAATATTTGCTACACTGCTGAAGTGCCTGAGGGTGAGAAATTACGTTAGAAATTAGTTCCAAACGAGACTCTGGAAGTGCAATTAAACTATGATTAATTTTTTTTATATATTCGCCATAAATACTTAATGAGCTTTCAATAAGATCTTCATAAGCTTCATTGACTGTCCCAGCAATTGAGTTTTCCACAGGAAGAAGCCCAAAATTTCCCGAAGTACTTGCAAAATCAATTAATGAAGAAAATGTTTCACATGGTTGATAAATCGAATCCGGAAAAATAGTTTTTAGTAGTTGCTCTGAATATGATCCAGGGGTTCCTTGGTAGGCGATAGTCATTTCATTCTCCATTAATGTACTCCAATGCCTCCAAATATCCATTTACACCTTGGCCAATAATTGAGTGTTCAGAAAATTCTTTTATTAGGTTTATCTTTCTAAAATCTTCTCTTTCGTTTATGTTGGAAATATGTACTTCTATCATTTTGTTATTTAGAGAAAATATTGCCAATGCATCTCTTATTGAGATACTTGTATGTGTAAAAGCTCCTGGATTTAAGATAAGCCAAGAATCATTTATTTGACTAATCTTTTGAATGTAATCTACAATCTCCCCTTCATTATTAGATTGGAACAATTCAACTTCTAAATTTAAACTTTTTGCTTTGCTTTCAATTGTATTAATTAATTCTGCATAAGTTGTTGAGCCGTATTTTTCTAATTCTCTGATTCCAAGAAAATTAAGATTAGGACCATTAGCAATAAATATTTTTTTAATAATCAATCACCTCAAATAATTCATCAAATTTTACATTGACTATATATGGCATGGATATCCCTGAGAGAAGAACTATGTCAACACTTTCAATTAAACTTTTTTTATCATTCTTTAAAGCTTGCATAATTGAATCCTTACCTTTAGAAAATTTGTAAGTATATTTATATTCAATTTTTTCTAAATATTTTAAATAAGAGTCAATTATTTCTTGTGGTAATCCCATATGTTTCTTTGATAGTAGTAGTTCATAATAAATTCCAATTGCCACAGCCTCCCCATGTGAAACTTTAAATTCAGAATCTTTCTCAATTAGGTGTCCAACTGTATGGCCAAAATTTAATAATTTTCTTTTATTTAATTCTGTAAAGTCTTCACTTACTATATCCAACTTTATTTTTATTCCTTTTTTAATAATGTCAAGACTGACTTTGTAATCTGAACCCAGAGATAATTCTTCATAAATATCATTACTTCCTATCAATCCATGTTTAATTAACTCTATTAAGCCATCCTTGTAATCTTTTTTGGTTAGTGAATTCAGCAATTCGTGGCATACAAAAATTGATTTTGGCTGGGTAAAGGTTCCTATTTGATTTTTTCCATAATCGTTATTGAAGCCATTTTTCCCACCATGTGCTGCATCTACCATCGCAAGAAGAGTTGTAGGAACTAAACTAAATGAAATACCTCTTTTGTAAGTACTAGCTGCAAATGCACATATATCCAATAGGACACCGCCTCCTATTACTAACAAATTGCTTAATCTATTTAAATTATATTCAAATAATACATTCCAAACCTTTTCTACTGATTCTAAATTCTTTGTACTTTCAGAAATATCAATATACAAAACATCTGTGTTGAGTAGCTTTTCAAATTTATAGAATCTTAAATTAGAATCAACAATTACTAAATGTTGATTTTTAATAGTTTGATTTATATCATTTAAGAGCTCTTCTAGGGTTTCTGAATACTTATTATTATCTTTCATTTATTTAATTCCAAAACATTGAGTACTGAACTATATGAAGTTTCTGTACTAGAGAAAGATAATGTATGTTTAAGAGATTGATATTTTCCTTTTCTACTTTCAAATAAACTCCTGACTGATTCCTTGCCAAATTTAACTAAAGGCCTATTCGATTTTTCAATTCTTTTCCAAAGGGTATTGAAATCTAACTCAAGGTAAATTGCTTTGCCGCTATTCAATATATATCTATAGATTTCTTCATTTTCAACTGCTCCCCCTCCTAATGCTATTAGGTCGAATCTATCAGTTTGTTTAAAAAATTCTTCTTGTTCTATTGATCTAAAATAACTTTCTCCCTTGATTTCGAAAATTTTATTTATTGGTCCATAAATATTTTCAATATGAAGGTCTAAATCTATACAGGTAATGTCTTCTTTAGAATTTATTTCTTTTATTAGAGTACTTTTGCCTGCGCCCATAAACCCACACAAAAAGTAACTTTTATTCGTTTTCATATCCCATTTTCCATTTTTTGTTACTGAGATTGAAGTCTTCAATATTATAATTTTGAAGATCAGCCACTCTCTTTGCAATTTCATCTTTTGAATCACCACCAGTTTTTTCAAGAAGAGAATTCAATAGATCTAATGAAAGAACTCCTTCGAATATTGGAACAGCTCTGGGCACTGCACAAGTATCTGATCTTTCATAAATGGTTTCAGTTTCTTTGCCTGAGTGAAGGTCTACACTATTAATTGGAGTCAAGGTTGTACTGATTGGTTTAAGATATGATGTTACCATTATCGGATCGCCAGTTGACATTCCACCTTCGAACCCCCCTAAGTTGTTAGATATTCGTTTAATTTTTTTATTATCAAGTTTCATTTGGTCTTGTACTTCAGTACCGTGTTTTTTGGATGCTTCGATACCATTACCGACTTCTACTGCTTTTACGCTTTGAATAGAAATCATGGACGATGAAATTTTTGCATCAAGTTTTCTATCAAAATGAACATAACTTCCGCACCCTGGTGGATAATTAATTGCAATACAAGTTATAGCTCCTCCCAAGGTATCTTTTTTCTTTCTGGCATCTTTTATTTCCTTAATCATCAAATCTGAAGCATCTTCATCAGGACACGATACATTAGATTGTTCTATTAAATTTTTAAAAGAAGTGATATCAGATATATCAACTGGATTAAAACTTTGACTTCCTATAGATGAAACAAATCCAACTAATTGAATATTTAATTGTGAAAGTATCTGATGAGCAATTGCACCAACAGCACACCTTATAGCAGTTTCACGGGCACTAGCCCTTTCTAGTGTTAGACGGATGTCATCATGGTTGTACTTTAAAGTTCCCACTAAGTCTGCATGACCTGGCCTTGGAACTACATAAGGGTCAATTTCTTTATTTTTCCAGTTTTGCCAATCTTGGTTTATTATTTTTAATGCAATAGGTCCGCCGGTTGTAAGGTTATTGACTACACCAGAGGTAATTAATACCTTATCTTTTTCAATATTCATCCTTCCACCGGATCCTAAAGTTTTCTGTCTTCTTGAAAGGAATTTATCGATATATTCTTTTGTGACTGTAAAATTAGATGGGACACCTTCGATAATTGCGGTAAGTTCAGGACCGTGACTTTCGCCAGCTGTCAGATATTTAATCTTCAATATTTAGCCTTTCTAGTATCTCATGGTAAACATGATCGAATTTGATTTCTTGTGATGTCCATAAATTAAATGATGAAATAGCCTGTCCAATTAACATAGTTATTCCATCAACATTTTTTACATTTTGAGGAAATCCTTCAGTAAGTTTTGGATTAGTCTTGTATCCAAAGTTAAAAAATAGTTCTAGTTTTTCAAATAATTCATAAGGAATTGGAAGTACTTCTTCTTCGAAAGGAGGCATTCCAATTGGAGTTGTATTAATTAGAACTTCAATTTCAGGAGCTAAATTTAATAATTCACTGTATGATTTTGTTTTTTTACCTTTTTGTCTTGAAGCTACAATTATTTCATTACTTAAATCACAAAAATATTTGAATGTCTGCGTGCTTCCCCCATTGCCTAAAATTAAAATTTTTTTATTTCTTAAATCATAGTTAATGGATTCGAAGGTTTTTTTTATTCCTTCAATATCAGTATTGGTTGCATGAATTGAGGAATGTTCAAGAACAACCGTGTTTATCGCCTGAGTGCCATGAGCAAGCTCAGTTATATTTGAATTATCTTTATTTTTTATTAAATCATAGATTGTTTTTTTGTGAGGAATTGTTACATTGTATCCGTCATATTTTTTATGTAAATCTTCTAATTTTTCTGAATCCAGATTTTCAACAGGTAATTTATCATAAACTAAATCTACACTTGAAAACTCTGCAAGTATTTTATGTATGGAAGGCGAAAGTGTTTTAGTTAGCGGCCAACCTATGATTCCAATATTAATCGACATATTTTGCTCCAACCTTTTCAAGATCAGAAAAAAAACTTGGATAAGAATCAGAAATGCAATCAATATTATCAATTTTGATTTCAGAATTAATACATAAATTAGCAACTACTCCCGTCATAGCAATCCTATGGTCATCCTCTGTCTTAATAGTCCCACCTTGAAGTTTTTGAATTCCTGCAATTTGAAATCCATTACTACTAGTATTTATTTGACCACCCAAATTAATTATGAAGTTTTCCATTGCCATTATTCTGTCTGACTCTTTAAGCCTCAATTCCTGTACACCTTCAACTACTGTATTTCCATCAGCTTGTGATGCTAAAAGTGTAAAAACTGGAAACTCATCGACCATATCAGCAACATCTTTACTATTTACTGTTACCCCTTTTAAATTTGATTTCTTAACGACTATGGTTCCTACATTCTCATTATTTTGAACTTCAACATCTTTAACTATTAAATCTGCATTCATTTTTTTTAAAATTTTTAAAAATCCAATTCTTCTTTCGTTTAGTAATACATTTTTTATATTAAGTTCTTTGCTTTTTAGAACTCCTATAGCTATTAGGAAGGCTGCAGATGAAGGGTCCCCAGGTACATAGTAATCAATATTTTGTAATTTTGACTTTGGCTCTACTGTAACGCTGTTGCCCATCCTAACTAAAGTGACACCCATTAAACTTAACATTCTTTCCGTATGGTCTCGAGTGGGGATTTCCTCAGTTACAGTAGTTTGAAAATTTTCATGATAAAGAGATGCTAGAAGTAAGCCACTTTTGACCTGCGCACTGGGTTTACTTGAATGTATATACTCAAATGCAAAGTCTGATGGTGTAAAAAATAATGGTAATTTACCTTTAGAATCTTTTATGTTTGCACCATTTTCACATAACGGCCGCACGATTCGCTCCATAGGCCTTTGTCTTAGTTGATCACTTCCCTCTAATGTAGATTCAAATTTCTGTTTGGAAAGAATTCCCGTAAGTAACCGCGCAGTAGTGCCTGAATTCAAGGCATTTAAAGGTTCCGAGGGTTTTTGTAGTCCTTTTAAACCCACTCCATCAATTTCAATATAATTTTCTGTAGGGTTTTTGATGTTTACACCCATTTGTCTAAAAATTTTTATAGTTGAAAGTGTATCTCCTGATAGTAAAACATTCTTAATCTTTGAAACACCTTCGGCTAGAGACCCAAGTATTATTGTTCTGTGGGAAATAGACTTATCTCCAATAATACTTAATGAACCTTCTATTGAATTCATTATGACAAATCTCTCTCACCAAATTTGTCTGCCAAGGCTCTTCTCCATTCAACAGTTTCAAATAAATACTTATTCATAACATCTTCATCATCAATATTGATAATCTCTTGTAGTTCGTCGATTAATTTAGCTATTAAATTTTTTACATTTGTTAAATTAGTTAAATACATATCTGAGATCATATTGGGTGAAGTTCTTGAAAGTCGTGTAGCACCATCGAAACCTCCAGATGCTAAATCAAGAAGTTCAGTAAGATCTTGTTCTTTCATCGCTACAGATACTAGGGCTGCACTTAACATATGTGGTAAATGGCTTGTAACGGAGATTAGCTCATCATGCTTTTCAGAGTCAATCCAAATTTCTCTTGAATCAATCAAGGTGACAAATTCAGAAGCAAGTTTTTTCACTTCATCATTTGATGAATCTGACTCACAAAGTATGAAAGGTGCATCATTATAAATATTTGGTTTTGGTTCCCAAGTTTCATTGTCTGCAACCCCACAAAGTGGATGGCCCCCGATACTAGGTATTGTTGAAACATCCATTTTTTTTCTTATCAAATGTTTTGTTCCGCCAAGATCAATAATTAGTTTTGATTTAATTGAAGAAATTGTATTATCAAAAAAACTTATAATCTCATTAATTGGCATAGCTAAAATTGTTAAATCATAATTTTCTTTATGATTAAATTCTTTATTTAAAGCACCATACTCTCTAGCTCGTATAACATTTTTTTCTAAAATGTCTGAACCACTTACAAGAATTCCTTTTTCAGCTAATTTAATTCCAAGATTAGTACCCATTAAACCAAGGCCTATTATGTGAACTTTATTTATCATTTATATTGACCTTCCAACCGCCTTTGCAACAATTGAAGCTTTGTCGATTAAAGTTTTTAATTCAGTTGGTAATAATGCCTGTGGGCCATCACATAACGCCTCATCTGGTCTTGGATGAATTTCAATTAATAGACCGTCTGCTCCAGCAGCTATAGCTGCTAAGGCCACAGGTTCAACTAATTTATTATCGCCTGTTGCATGACTTGGGTCTGCAATTACTGGTAAATGACTATTTTGCTTAAGAAATGGAATCGCATTTATATCAAATGTATTTCTTGTTGCGGTTTCATATGTTCTAATTCCCCTCTCACACAACATAACATTTTCATTACCTCTTGATAGGATATATTCACTTGCAAGTAACAGCTCATCCAACGTTGCTGACATACCCCTTTTTAACAAAATAGGAAGTTCAGATTCCCCCACTGCCTCAAGCAACTTGAAATTTTGCATATTTCTTGCTCCAATTTGCAAAACATCTACGTAATTTTCCATCATTGACAAATGCTGTGCGTCCATAATCTCACTGAACAAAGGTAAAGAAGTTATTTCTGATGCTTCTTTTAACATTTTAAGACCTTCTTCACCAAGTCCCTGGAAACTGTATGGAGAGGTTCTAGGCTTAAAAGCACCACCTCTTAAGCCATTTGAGCCTGCATCTTTTGCGGCTAATGCGGTTTCGATAGTTTGTTCCTGAGTTTCAGCACTATCAGGTCCAGCAATTATCGCTAAATTATCGCCTCCAATAGATAAATCTTTAATTTTTACAATCGAGTTGTCTTTTTTATAATTTTTGCTTGCCAGCTTATACGGTTTACCAACAGGTATGACCCGACTTACATTTGGCAACAATTTCATAACAGCTCTATGATCATCGTTAACCTTTCCACTTACGGCTATAACATTTCTCTCTACTCCATAAATGACTAAGGGTTCATGCCCTTGTTGAATAGCTTTCTCTTTAACTTTTTCAATGTCTTCATCACTTGAAGACTGTTTCATTACTACTATCAATTTTCCTCCTATAAA
>CEWG01213571.1_pt1 | contig 16140 bp, 16 predicted proteins | sample 361411 | NCBI WGS metagenome assembly CEWG01 (sample SAMEA2622173, study PRJEB7988) | marine metagenome | biome: marine biome (ENVO:00000447); feature: surface water layer (ENVO:00002042); material: "saline water (ENVO:00002010), including plankton (ENVO:xxxxxxxx)" | depth 5 m | reverse complement strand
AGGAGCACCAAGATTTCTAGTGTTGTCTGCATTAGGAACAAAAGCACCACCAGAAGTAAATTCTGCTACCTGACCACCATTAACTTCAAACTCCATCGTGTTGGCAGTGGTGTTGTAAGTAATAAATCCATCATCATTAAAACGGAAGTCTTTGGCGTAAACTCTACGGAAACGAATATCGCCTGAACCAATATCTCTCGTGTCAGTATTTGGAGCATCAGGGATAATGTTTCCTGACACAAAAAGTCCATTAAGAGTTCCAACAGAAGTTAGTGAAGAATTCAATACAGCACTACCAAGTGTGTATGCAGTTCCACCACCACCTAGGTTTACATCATCAGTTCCAGTTCCGTTAGTAGGTCCGATTACCTGTGCTGATGGGTCTGCAATATTAATGCCATTGAGACTGAAGATCTTACCAGATGCAAGGTCAAAGTTCTCAGTAGATACCCAAGTGTTGTATACCACACCAGCATCAGTTCCCTTCCAAGTAATCTTCTTGTCCGTGGTTCCCTTAACAATCATACCACCGTCAACAGCTGCAGCATCAGAAGGACCGATAGCGGTCAATGTGATCTGTCCACTACCAGTGATGTTATTAGATAGAGTAGCAGTGTTACCAGAGATAGAAACAATTGTTGTGTTTGGTGGAATTGTGAATCCATTTGTAGAAGTTGTAACTTCCATGCCAGGAATCAAACCAGCAGTAGGATTGATTGCAGTAATATCTGCAGTGTTAGTGACAGCAGTAGCTACAAACTGTCTACTTACAACATATGCAAGTTCAATATTTTTGTCAGCAATCCTTACAATGTTTGATTCAGTAATTGTCTGTTGTCCAAGAACATTTAAGTTACCCTTAACTGTTAGATCAACGTCAACAGTAACATCATTATTGAAAGTAACATCAAAGTTTGCATCACCTCTGACCCATGCCTGACCACCAGAACCAATAACAAGTTGGTTATCCCCACTAATATTAGGTGGACGGAATGTTACATCACCAGAGTTTTCATTGTATGCAGGACCGATGAGAACGTTACCATCACCAAAGACATCGAAACCAGCGTAGTGTCCAATGCAGACGTTATGACTTCCGTCAATATTTTGCTCTAGAGAGTTGTTACCAATGGCAACGTTCTTACTTCCAGAAGTGTTAACCAGTAGTACATCTTTACCAACCGCAATGTTGTTATCTCCAATACCATTTGCTCGCAAACACCTGTGTCCATAAGCTGTATTGGATGCACCAGAGTTTGTTGTGAATAATGTTTCGTATCCGTAACCAGTATTTTGAGATCCCGAAGTAACACTGTTGAGTGTTCTTACACCCACTGCAGTATTCGTATTGACAGCACTACCACCACGTCCAACTCTCATTGGATCAGTACCAGTTCCCCTTATTGTAAGGTCAGCATTCTCAGAATTGAACTGAGCATTACATGTAAGATTATCAGTTGCAGCACCACCTACTATTAGATCTTCGTTTACAGTTACACTTTGATTGAATGTTGTTGTACCACCAGCAGCACCAATTGTAATAATACTAGCTGCACCTGCCATGGTTAGGTTGGTTACACCAGAATTAAGTAGAGTAAATCCAGTTGATGTTGTTGTAATACCAGTTAAGATTGTTGGGTTTGTTTGGAATACTAACTTATCAAGACCAGTAGTATCTGTAATTAAACCACGTAACTGTGTGGATGTTGTAGATGCAAACGATGCTAAAGTGTCTGATGTAAATGCAACGTTACCACCTTGTCTAAAGTTTACACTGATAGAAGAGGTGCTGTTATCAGATGTAAGAAGTAAATCTCTATCAATATCTAAAGTTTTACTTGTAGCAATATCTAAAGTTGCAGATGCAGTAGAAGCAATCTCTAGACCATTGATTGATGTAGCTGTAGCTGCCCCAAGAATAGGTGCAGTTAGTGTTGGTGCTGTAAGAGTTTTGTTTGTTAGAACTTGTGTCTCACCTTCTGTTACAAATCTCTTTTCAACAGAACCATCCCATGATCTCCAATATCCTGAAGATTCATTCCACTGTAGTCCAACATATGATGTTACATTACCAGAAGAATCAGTAGTTCTATTAAGAGTAATACCACCGTTTGCACCAGTAAGATTATTACCTTTTCTTAGTTCAATATCATTATCTTCTACCTGTAAAGTAGAAGTATTCAAAATTGTTTGGGTTCCCTCGACAACTAGGTCTCCATTAATTGTGACTGTAGATCCGTTGTCAGTAATTAAAGTATCTGTTAACTGTAAGTTACCTGCATCCCACTTCATAACAGTGTTACCACTGAAATTACTATAGTTCTTCAGTCTGAAATCTGTTCCAGAAAGAATTACACCACCAGATGCAGTTAATGTAGCACCAGTATCATCGTTAGCAGATGTAAATGTTAATGTAGTTACACCACCAACTGTTTGTGTACTTACCGAGGTAGCACCTGCTCCAGTAAATTGGAAATCACCAGCAGAGACTACTCCGTTGTTAGCACCTAATCTAGTAATAGTATCATTATCAACACTAGCTACGGTGATTGTATTTCCTGCTTGAGATACAGTAACGTTTGCGCCACCAGTAATTGTTGTGTCACCAGTTACAAATGATCCTGCTCCACCACCCTTAAGTCTCGTAATAGTATCAGTAGAACTATATGTGATAGTAGGATCACCATTACCATCAACACCTTGAGATACTGTGCTTGCACCACTAGCTAAGAAAGTAAAGTCTGCGTCAGCAAATACCTGACCAGTACCTGCTCTCAGTCTTGTGATTGTATCAACGTAACTAGACGTGATTGTAATTGTTTTAGTTGCTGCATCCTGAGAAATAATAGAGGATCCTGCAGCAGCAAGAGTAATATCTCCACTTTGTGCTGTACCACCAGTAGCAGACTGGAGTGTGGTTACAGTGTTATCATCTTCCTGATAACCAGAAAGTGTAATAACCTCACCAGATCTATCAAGGAATAAGCTAAGTGCTTTTCTACCTGCAGGAACAGATGTTGGAACTCCAACCGCAAGAGTAACATCATCATCAACACCAGCGCCAGCATTACCACCAGATGTTAATCTAATAATTTTCTGAGAAGCACCAGCACCATCTTGAGCAGAGATAGCGTAAGTAGTATTGTTGTCTGGAGTAGTTACAGTTCCACCTAAAGCAATAGCAGCACCGTTAACAGTAATTGTTGAGTTAATTAAAGAGTTGTTTGGAATGTTGGTTAATGTGTTGAGCGTACCAACAATTGTACAACCTTCAAACGTTTTGTTAGTTAGCGTTTGAGTTTGTGTAAGGTATACATCACCTGGCACTCCCCAGAAAACTGACGTTCCATCACTCGTCAGATATTTACCATTACCAGTGTCTCCACCAATGATAAGATTATTACCTGTAAGGTCTAAATTGTCTCCAGAAATCAGTTCCTCAATCTTTTGAGAAACTGGATTAACAATTAACGGAAAGCGGTCAGCCATTTAACTACCAACGAATACTAGTGCTCAGGTTTATTTATGTCTCATGAAATAATGATCTGTCCTACCATTCCACCGTGGAACTGACAAATGTAATAGTATGTTCCTGGTGTTACACCCGTTGTGTCCCAAGTAACAGCTGCGTTGACAGATCCTTGTCCAGAAATTGTTCCAGTAGAAACTTGATTGCCTGTTCCAGTAGTAGCAGATGTTTTTATATAGAATGGATGACCAGATGCGTTGACATTGAATACTAATGTATCACCAGCATTACAATTAATTGTTGGATCATTCGCATTACTATGCGATGTGGTGGAATCTGTCCCAGTAAATGTATAATGAGAAGCTCCACTATTTCCTACGCTAAATGTATATGTTTGTGATGCTGGTGGAGCATTAACCATAGGTTGAAACAAAGTATTCCTGCGTGGGAATGCTAAAGAGTTCTGATTTATTTTTCTTCTACCTTTAAAATCATCAGCTACTCCAGCAATACCACCACCAGACCAATCACCTGTACCCTGCCACCTAGTAAACTTATACTCTATTGTATAGTTTGATTGTCCTGCTGCACATGAGTCATCAACAAATGTTCCTGGTGGTGGAGAAGAGAAATCATCCACTTGAATGATACCAAGCATACCAGAGTGAACACTACATTGATAATAATAAGTTCCTGCAGCTGCTGGAGTCCAAGATACAGTTGTTGTTCCTGTAGCTCCATTATTAGGAATAGTAGGATTGTTTACATCCGCTCCGCCAGGAGATTGTCTTACTTTGAATGGGTGAATACCAGATACACCACTCAAATTAAAGTTAATTGTATCACCTAAGAAAATTCTAACAGTGATATCATTACCACTAATAGTTCCCTCTCTAGTTTGACCATTAAGAGTATAGAAAGCGGAACTAGGTGCAGTAACTGTTACATCATATGTAGTAGCAGTAGATCCACCACCAATACCAGTATCAAAAGTCATCAAGTCTAGTTGACGACCTCTCTCTATAATTCCAAAAGCATCTTCTTGTGTAAATCTATTCTTTCCAGTAGCAGCACAAGCTAAAATACCAGCAACTTGTGGAGATGCCATACTAGTACCACTAATCGGATACATCCAGTCACCAGTTCCTTGACTATACTTTGGATCAACTAATCCAACACCTGCATAGTCACCAGTAATTGAAGCAGGGTTTGGCCAACAAGAAAGAATGTTTTGTCCTGCAGCAAAGATATCTACACCAGTTCCATAATTAGAGAAGCTAGCTCTTCTTTGATTTGGATACTTACTAACAGCACCAACAGAAATAGCATTAGGAGATGATGCTGGAGATGAACCTCTATTGTAATAGATAGGAGAACCGCCCTGCAGTCCGTTAATTCTTACAAAGTTATTCCAATCTGCTTCTCCATCTAAGACAGTATTGAAGTTTTCATTACCTGCGGCAGCAACAATAACAACACCGTCAGCAATTGCATCTTCGATGTCTGCATTAATTGCAGTGTAATGTACAGGAAAACTTGTTTTAAATTGTCCGATACCAAAGTCTAACTCAATACCATAACTATTCCAACCAGATGGTCCTGGATTTGTTGAGTTATAAATTACACCACGCCATTGTATCTCAATAATATCATTGATGGTAAAACCATTTGGAAATGTTTCAGAATCAGCTTGAATTCCATACCCCCAACTATGATTAGTAACAGTAGGTCTTCTGATACCTAAGTTATCATCAATTGCTTTGTTACTATGGAATGCTCTTAGATAATCAAAGATCAATAGTCCTGGTAGAGATTGACCAGAGGGCATTGTTCCAAGAACTTGTAGTCCATATATGTTTGCTGCTGACGCCCATCCATAGTTACCCCCAGCTACTGTTCCAGCAACGTGTGTACCATGCTCAACAGTATTTGTTCCATTAGTATAGTAAGTTATAGCTCCAGTAGGTAGTGTCTGTCCATCATCATCAATAGATGATACAGCACTGTTGAGATTATTAAACCACTGATACTCTACAAATCTATTTGTAGTTCCTGCTCCTTGTAACGGTTGTCTATTTACTCTATTCAACCACTCACCACAGTCATTAGATACAGGATCATCGCAGATGACTACATCAACTTCAGAACCATCATTGTGCCAAATAATATCATCACCAATTACTTCTTGAGCACCTGTTCCAAAATTATTTTTATCTCTAGTAGGAAATCCTTGTCCGTAAACACCACATGAATGAAATAATCCCCAGTTATTATCTAAAGCTGGATCAATTGTAGAGGGTGCAATAGTATCATCTTTCCAATATTGACCTGTGAATTGAATGGTAGAATGATTTAAACTAGTAGGATATGCATGACGAATCATTTCATATCCAGAATCTTCGGGATTTAATTCTACATCCCATACTCTAGGATCTTGTTTTAATTCTTCTGCTTGTTCTGCATTCATCCAATAGTGAGTGCATCTACTCATTGGACGCTTCATGTTTAGACGGAAACCATTCTCCGTCATCTCTGAATAAAAACCCTCCAGATCTTCTTTCCTGTGAAGGGTGACGACGTAGATTTTTTCCGACATATCAAGCCTCGATTGTGATGTATGTAAGGGTTACCTGTATGTTATTAGTAGAACCACTTCTGTTTACAATCTTTGCGTAAGTAGTATTCTGACCAGCACCAGCAGAGTTAAAGCAAACAACACCTGGCGTAATTAACTGAGTAGCATTACCAGTCGTGATTACTTCTGCAAGAACACCTGATCCAGGCAACGGATCATTGGTAATAGCTCTAGTAGAATCATTTGTTCTGCTTGTAGTGTCACTATAAAGTGTTACCCATGCACCATGAGATGTTGCAATAGAAAGCAACACATAACCAGAAGGTGTTGTAATAGAAACATCAGCAGAACCTTGGTTTGCAATTGACTGTGTTACAGATGTAGTAGCTCTTGACTGCAATCCACCAGCAGTCCATGTTACGCCACCTGCGCCATCACTCGTCAAGACCTGTCCATTAGACCCGTTGCTCGTTGGGTATGTAAGACCACCAGCAGTTAAAGCACCAGTAATAGTTGCACCAGTATTTGTGGTTTCAATACGAGTTGTATTGTTATACCTGAGTTCACAAGCACCATCAACAGTAAATTTTGCTAGGGTTGCTGATGTACCCTTCATAAACTCGATAGAACTATTTGTGGTAATCCTAAGTTCACCAGTTCCTACATCAGAGATGTAACTATTAACACCAGAAACATCACGATAGATTTCTAATTCAGGTCCTGCACCAGCACCGAATGTTGCTTTAATTCCATCTGGAAAAAGAACATTTGTATTTGTAGTAGCACCTCTTGCTGTTACACTAGCTAGAGTATCTGCCTCTGCTGTTAAGTAACCAGAAAGATCGGGAGGAGTGTAAGTAAATACACCATTACTATTGTTGTATGAAAGAGATGTGCTACCTGCAGATGCATTAGTAACACTGAATAGAGTTCTGTCAGTTGCACTAGCACCAGCTCCTGCTGCTTCCCATGACGATCCATTCCATGCGTATACAATACCCGCTACTGTATAAGTATACGAACCGTCAGTTGCCTGCCCTGCTGTTGAGGGAAAATTAATTGCCATTTCTTATGATGCTCCTTCCGTATTATTTAGAATTACCATGTTGTAAGTGCTGCTCTCTTCCAAGTATTGTTAGAGATACAAATATAAACATAACCAGAATCATATCTAATGTCACCAGGAACTCCAGTATCTGTAGCAGACGACGGAGCAGATGAGGATGCAATTCTATCTTGAGTTAGTGGTGGATTAGTATCAACCCATTGTGTTGTATCAGTGTCTTGATAGTAAATCTTGAGACGACCTGTGTCACTCTCCCACCAAAGATCACCAGCAGATGCTGCAGGTGGTGTATCAGAGATAGTCACACTAGCTCCACCACCACCTCCACCAGTAGTGACAGATCCATCTGCCATCAAATACTGAGATGATGTACCACCAGACTTAACAAATGAAGTTGCAGTAACTGTGCCAGTAACAGTAACACCAGCAGCGGTAGTTTCTAGTCTAGCAGATCCAAGATACTTAAGGGTGCAAACTCCACTACCAGTCAGACTCAAACAATTATTGCCAGCAGCAGTACCACCACTATAGAAATGATGACCTGCTCTACTTTGATAGTAAATATCTCCACCAGCACCAGTGCTCAATGTATTTCTAATATACATTGTATTAGAACTCAACCAGATCTGACCATAGTCTGCACTAGTAGTAGATCCAAGTCTTAGTTCTCCACCTTCAGTTACATGTAAGTTCCTTGCACTATTATCTCCTCTCGCAAGAACACTATCAAGTGTGTCAGTCTCAGTGTAAGAAGATATGTAAGATGGTGTGATATTTACCCAGTTACTACCATTGTATTGTAGTAGTTGACCACTTGATGCACCTGTGATGGCAACATCAGTATGATTAGCAACAGAACCATATCCAACTAGGTAACCTTGTGCTCCATGATTACCCCATGAATATGCAGTATTCCAATTAGTAATTTGTCCACTAGTAACACCTGCAGCTGCGGATGCGGAGAATACAGGATCAGTTTCTGTTGATAGATAACCAGAAAGATCTGGTGGTGTGTAAGTAAATACACCACTACCAGAGTTGTAAGCAAAAGATCCACCACCAGATGCTGTTGATGTTGTAGCAGATAGATCTGTTAGTGCAAGACCACCTCCTCCACCACCAGTGAGATCATTAGCTGCTTTCCATGAACCAGAAGATTGTTCCCACTTAAGAACCTGACCATCAGTAGGTGCAACAGTAAGATCAACATCACCAAGATCTGCCATGGAAGAATTGACATCTAGTAATTCAGTCCAAACACCACCATGTGCAAAGTATCCTTTACCTGTACCATGTACATGTGCAAACATACCATGATAAGTAGATGCGCCAGGAAGATCTCCTAGGTTATCATAGTAGTTAGCATACAATAGCTTACCAGTAGTAGTTAAATTACCACTACCCAGTTCAATATCTCCACTGATCTCTACGCCACCAGCAGTTGTACTTAATCTTGCTGTGCTTTGATACTGAAGTTGAACCGCTCCATTAGTTAATACTATACATCTGGTAGTGCCACCTTGTGCATTACCAGCATAGAACCTCCATCCAGCATCAGCATATGCATCGATGCTTCCGTCTGGAGTTCTGAAATAGAAACCAGCTCCTCTAATATTTCCAGTAGTTGTAACCCACCTTAAGTGTTGGTCACTATCTTTGTTAAAAAGAATATCACCATCAGAAAGAGTAATGCCACCATTAGCATTGATCAATGTGGTAGTAGTAGCACCTCTACCAGTTACAGTGCCAAGATCATCTGACTCTGCTGTTAAGTATCCTACTGAGGCATGATTTCCCCAACCATATGCTGTATCCCAGTTAGGAGAAATAGATGCTGGAGTAAATGTAAACTGTCCATTGCCAGAGTTATAAGCAAGAGATCCACCACCAGAAGCAGCTTCTGTAGTTACACTAGGAAGCGGAGGAACAGAAGGTTTGTTGAGAATTACTGCTACACCACCACTAGCATTCCAATCAGAATTTACCTGCGCTGCAGGAATACTAGGTTTATTAGTTAGACTATTATAACTTCCATCAAAAGGTGTTGCCCAAGAGATAGATGTACCAGTTGAGGTGAGAACTTGACCAGAACTTCCTGCACTACCTGCTGCTTGGATAGGTTTACCAGCAGGAATATTAAGACCTTCCTTGAGATCTATGGGTGCATTATCACCATAATTGGCGATTTCATTTGCAAGAATTTTTGACATACTTCCAGTCCTGAAGACAGTTACACTAAGCTAGAAGTATTTATCTAAATGGAGGACCGCCGTACCACCCAACTAAAGATTTTCTACTACCAGAGTTAATCCGTCTAACTCTATGCATACAATCTGAGGGAAATATAATGGCATCGCCACAATCCATTTTAAAACTAAACATTTTTCTACCAACATATAATTGAAACTCTCCACCTTCATACTCTTCTTTGGGAGAGAGACACATGCTGATACTTAATTTTCTTATATGATTTAACGGTTGTTCATACAGTGCTGGAGAAATGTCAGTGTGCCAATGATAATGTGATCCTTTTGTATCATACACACATAGGTGAACAAAGTCCGCCCAGTTATGAAGATCAAAATGAAACAAACTAGTATTGGCACAATTGACAAAATGCGAGAGCATTCCTGATACCCAATGATCTGAAGGGATGCCTTGGGTCAGGCAGTTCCTAATAGTCTTATTACTTTTTCCTGAATCTTTACCTGATTCAGTAACCATAGCTTCTTCTAGTTTTAGTTTAGATAATTGATTGACAATTACTTCACTAACAGAACTATCGACTGCTGTAGGCAGGTAATAATAATTAAGAACTTTGCTCATAGGTCTACCATGCACGCCACCTGTTTTAGTTTAGATGCAAAACAGGAAATCATCCACACGGAAGGGGGTCTTTGGATCCACCAGAGTAAGTTTTAAGTCTTTTCAGGACTATCATCTCCAAAGGTAATAACATCATCGCTGAGTCCACCTTGTAGATTAATGTGTCCAAGTTTAATTGGAAAATCAAGAACATTATCAATGTGATCCAAATCTTTTCCTGATTTTTGACTTGCGTCAGGATCAAGATAAGATGATGTAAGATTGAAATTGTATGATGAATTGGGATCAGTCAACCTGTCATAGTAATCTTCAGTATTGTCACTAAACCTAATAGTGTTAGTAACTTTCTTCCTCAAATCACGAACTGAATTGAGTTGATTAAAAAGATCTGTCAGATAATCATCTTCGCCCTCTGCAAGAGCGTTGATCAATGCCTGACGGATAGCTTCTTCTGCTTTTTCCAAATGTGATGTAACGCTCATAGTAACCTCAGTTGTATTTACGATAGGCACCCACTTCAGGGTCTGGGTCTAACCACTTAGTGTATTCAAAGTCCTCGATAGCATAGTCCAATTGGACGGAGTTGTCAAGGAGATACATGTCTTTGTATCGTTGAGTCCAGTCATTAAATTTCTGGATACGATAGTCTGGCATACCGTTGATCTCTAGCGTACCGCACGAAACGTAACGGTAAGGATAGCGTTCAAGGATGACTTCGGGTTTCATAGGATGAAAGTGGTGATTGCTGCGTATGCAATTAGTATAGCACACAATCGGGAAAGCACAACATAGTATTTCTTAATTGGTGTACCGAAATACTGCTGTCCAATCATGAGACACTTGTGTGCAGGTGAGATCAGATAACCAGAATACTCAGTGCAGAGGAACCACACGAGATACTGAGGACCAAAGATCGATACTAGCACAGAAGTCATACCAGCATACTTGCCAGATGATCCCATGATGTAAGCAGCAACCATAGCTACCAGAGAAGCAGGGATAAGCATCTCAGGTGTTGCTGCTTTGAGGTATTCCATGACTGGTCCTTTAATCAGTCCGACTACACCACCAAGAGCAAGGACAACAGTTGCAATGATAGCAAACTTACCGTCCAACCACCTGCCCCACTTCCAATCCTTGTATACAATCGAGTAATAGATTGACATAGCAAGGAACCAAGGGAAGAAGAATGGTGCTCCTGCTTTACCTGTATTCAATAGAAGAATAACAGTAGCAATCAATGGTGCCCAACCAGTAAGAGCACGACGCCAGTTAAAGTCACGTACATATTCTAGGTTAGGAACAACAGATCTTGCAGGAACCTTGGTAAAAATATACCACCAAGTATATGTCAAGGTAATAGCAAGAGGAATAATAGTATATCCTAGGAATGTTCCATAAGATACACCCATCACTGCCATAGGCAGGACAACTGTCTTCTCTAGTGGAGACCACCAATAGTAATGGTGGACTGATAGGTAATCAATCACACCAAAGTGAGAACGTCTCTCTTTATCAGGTGGTGCAATAGCATCTAGAAGTGGTGCAGACAATGCAACACGACCAGGAATAGGTAGAATGCCACCTAGCAATGAAGTGATGATAACAAGGATACGATGATCCTTAATGTATTTCTTTGCTAAAGAATAGACATCTTCTAGAGCACTATGTTCACGGATGAAACCACCCAAGATCATAATACCAAAGATGTAACCCATATAAAGTTCATTCTTGGCAATACCAGTGATAACTTTTTCTAACATTACGGAGCTTCGTTGTGGTTTTTGTATAATTTTTCTAACTCATCAGTTGCAGGAACAGCAACAACTGCTGTACCATCTTCACGTCTAATTAGAAACTGTTCTTGATTGTCTTCAATTCTTTTCATATAATCATCGAAGTTTTTTTCAAACTCGATTTCTGTAATTTCAATCATAGTTGGCAGCAGATATTCTCCCGTTGCATGTGTTGAATAGATTCTTGACAACCTCCTAAATGAAGGTCATTAAGAGTAATTTGTGGAAACGTAGATCCTTGACCAAATTTAGCATAAAATTCTTCTCTTGTAAAGTCGCGACCTAATTCATAGGATACGTGTGGAAGTTCTTCTAACTCCATCACTTTTTTTATCTTCACACAATAAGGGCAACCAGATTTTGAGTAGATTATAATCATTCTTTTAATTGCTTAAAGTCTTCTTCAAAGATTGCCAGACCAGCGTCTGTCAAGACATGATTATACATCTTGTCAAATACTTTAGTAGGTAAGGTAACTACACTAGCTCCATATAACAAACATCTAGAAACGTGATGTACATCACGCAATGATGCTGCTAAGATTTTAGTTTCTGAATTCTGTACATTGTACAACCCAGAGATAGCACGTACCAATTCAACACCACTAACAGAGTTGTCATTCATACGACCCACAAAAGGAGAAATATAAGTAGCACCAGCTAGTGATGCCATAGCTGCTTGAGCAGCAGAAAAACAGAGAGTTACATTAGTTTGAATGCCTTCATCAGATAGATCTTTACAAGCAATAAGACCTTCTCTAGTAAGAGGAAGTTTGATTGTAACTTCTTCACCAATCTGAATATATTGTTGAGCATTCTCAATCATTTCACTAGCAGTGTTTCCATTGACTTCTGCAGAAATGCTTTCAAAGTTAAACTCTTTAGATAGAAGAGAAATAAAATCAAAATAGCTTACACCCGACTTACGAACTAGCGTTGGATTGGTTGTGATACCAGAGACTAGTCCAGTTTCATAACGATCTTTAATTTCTCCGTAATCAGCAGTGTCTAGAAAAATTTGCATAATAATTAAAATGGTTTTTTATATAGGAACCGTGGGAAGCACCTCTTTACGAAGAAACTTCTCATCAAGATTATAGTATAATTTATGTTTAGTTGTAAGAACGTAATAACCAATTATGTCTGTACTATTACAGTTGTATCCATATCCTTTTACCTTCTCACAAATGCCATCAATGTAGAAGCATTTGTCTGTCATTAGGTAAGAATGATACCTCTCATCCAAATTGATCATTAACGTTCCTCAAATAAAATGCGACGAACTTTTCTCTTGCGTCGCTCCTCTTGATATTTTAGGTCATGTTCTGTCAGAATTCCGTTATATTTAATACTTTCTTTATGTTTTGTAAGAACGACTTGACTCAAATCAATCGCTCCAACATGATCATCTACAACCCTCATTTGATTTGGACAACCACAAGATTGAAACTTACTAGTGCTTGTCAATTCTTTGTTGCATACTTTACATCTTGCCGTTAACATTATTGAGCATTTAACCTCATGAGAGTAATGGGAGATACAAGGATCGAACTTGTGACCTTTTCCGTGTAAAGGAACTGCTCTACCGCTGAGCTAATCTCCCGAATGTCGGTAAGAGGACTTGAACCTCCACGCCATAAAGACAATAGAACCTAAATCTATCGCGTCTACCAATTCCGCCATACCGACAAGGCGACTCAAGTAGGACTCGAACCTACGACCGACTGCTTAGAAGGCAGTTGCTCTATTCCAACTGAGCTATTGAGTCAATGGATAATTATATCACAGGAAAACGTTTTTCTCAACGTATCACTGTTGTGTTTAGAAACTCCATGTAGAACATTAGAAGGGAAAAATAGTATATCTCCTGCACTAATTTGTGGAGTCCATAGATCTGTGAAACCTAGTGTTTGTCTCAGTTTAAATGAGACATCTGAACTGTACCTATCTCTAAAATAAAACTCTGAAAAATTTGTTCCGTGATTTAAAAAGAATACACATGATATATCTGAAGGGACATGATCATGTATCTCCTGATAAGAACCTTTTTCATAACTATTTAACCAAGCTTCATCAATCACACAATTTAGTTTTCGTTGAAGAGAGTTTGCAAATTTATTGATGCTTGGTTTTAGCAATTCAAAATACTTATCTGTATCTAATCTTTTTGTAGATACATCACATTTAGCAGACCATGCATAATCGTTGACACCAAGTACAACTTCCTTGTTCAACTCTTCTGTTAATTCTTTTTTGTTAACTGCTTGAAATTGAGCAAAGAAGTTGTAATTGAATATCGAATATATCACGATTGCCAGTGGTAATGATAGAAGTTACCCCTATGATGACACATAGGATCTTGAGAAGAGACTCTGTATGGGAGCATTGCCTGCCCCTTAAAGTCTGTTCTGTCACCAATAATACTGTAAGCTTCTAGAAGTTTGTCTGTGTTCTTAAGTTTATTAATAACATGTGGTTTTGCTGCTGGACGACGGTAAAAGAAACCTTCGTATTGACCAGGTGCATACACTACATCAGCTACAGAGTTAGGATACATTGGAGAGTTAACTCTGTTTAAGATTGATACTGCAACACAAAACTCATCCATTGTATTGGGTGCTGCCTCGACCTGTACTGCTCGTGCAAGATGGTCATAGTCAGCAGGCGTCAACGCCAGAATCGTTTCCAAAATCAAAATAGTCTTTCCTGTAATAACGACCGAGGATGTTTGAATTATAGAAGGCAGGGGTGCCATCTGTCAAGGCTTTTGTCAAAACTTCATGGAGGAAGAGTTGTCTAGTTTCTTCATAATTGACTCTACCTGCGGTTCTATGGAGGGAGAGGATTTCTCTCTTGAAATTCTCTCTGCCAAATTCTCCAATGTCTTGTTTAAGGTCTGCAGAACTTCCGTAATATTTTCTCCAGTCTGACTCGCTGGTGACTCTACGTTTTGCACCCTTAGGTTTTCTTTTCTTCCAAAAATATTTTCTCCCAATGTACTGTCGTTCGTTGATGAGATTGGTAATTTTATAAACAAAACCGTAGTTGTCCCCAATAAGACTCCCATCAAAAGGGGACTCCAAATATTTCCAAGGGTTTGGGTAGCTTTCTTCCACACTTTCATAATGTCATCTCCAGTATTTAGGGTTCGTCAAATAATACTTCATTGATATATTGGTCTGCCCAACGCACACCAAAATATTTCTCTAAAATTTTTCTAGTCTTGTCATTTTTCTTTTGATTAGTACAGTAATCTGACTGTGCTACCCATCTCTGTTCTGCTCCACGACTATCCATAGTAGCTTTCCAAACAGCACCAACATATACATCTAGATATTCGTTAACTACATGGCAAAATGTATCAATTTCTTCACTGTCATCTAGTCTTGCAAACTTACAATAAGGTGAGAAAATTTTACCCCATGTAGGGATCTCTCTATTGTGTCTAAAACTATAGTATCTACTGATGTCAGCAACATCTTCATATATTGGATGACTTATACCATCCACAGGAGAGATGTCTGTGATAGCTGCAGTAACAATATTCTTATTAGCTACGATATCGGCACCAAAAATAGGTAAGTCAAACTCAGGATCTGGATACCAAATACAATGCAGGATATCTAGAGGTCCTAGACTAGCAATTTCCATGTGTACCTTGCGTAATCCAGTACACATGTGCATGTCATTTTCAATGACTAGGTTACCATCTTCAGTTTCTTTATAAACCTCTCTGAATTTATCATCAACATCTAATTCTTCTACGTTAGGTAGAGACTTCTGATGCTCACGAATAATACTAGCTAGATCATTAATTATTTTTCTTCCCATTTTTATGCATAACTGAAAAAGAATTCTTTAATTAGTTTTTGAGATTTTTCTTTCCCAAATCTATTAGACAAATACCCTGAAATAGGATCAAGTCTTATCATGTACCTATCAAAATCAACATACTGTGTAGTATCAGTTCCAATTGGTTGATGCTCATTTAGCATGTTCTTATAAAACCGTAGATATTTTTCAAATAAAGGTAGGTGTTCATCCACCTCATCAGGTTTACAGTATCTAACAACCAGATTGTCAGAGAAATGATTACCTGCTTCAAAAAATCTATATGTTCCTTCTACTTTAGGTAGCTCTGGTGTATAAAACAAGTATTTTTCCACGGGGTGTTGGAAATCAAACACAATAACAACTCGTTTGTCACTCATACCCATGAGATCCATACCAAAACAAGGTAAATTAGACCCAGTTCTAGGGTATATTATATTGTTATGGATACTACAGTTTTTATTGTCCCAAATTTCAATTTGTCTAGACTTTATAATATGTTCACCTGAGTACAAATCAGCAATCAAGTTTACATTTTTATCATTAGTCCATTTAGCATGTCTGCTAACAAATTTCAT
>CEWG01022938.1_pt1 | contig 16140 bp, 16 predicted proteins | sample 361411 | NCBI WGS metagenome assembly CEWG01 (sample SAMEA2622173, study PRJEB7988) | marine metagenome | biome: marine biome (ENVO:00000447); feature: surface water layer (ENVO:00002042); material: "saline water (ENVO:00002010), including plankton (ENVO:xxxxxxxx)" | depth 5 m | reverse complement strand
ACAAATATTGGTTCAGGTTCAACTAACTGGATTTTAACAAGAGCAACACCAGAAGATCAGCCTAGTGAATTAACAGGTGGTTCTTTCGTATTTGTTGAAGAAGGTACATCAAATGGTGACAATGGTTATGTATTTACACATACAGGCGCACCAACTTTTGGTACAACTTCTTTAGATGTTGCTCAATTTTCTGGCGCAGGTCAAGTTGTTGCTGGAGCAGCGTTAAGTAAATCTGGTAATCAAATTGACGTAGAAGTTGACGACAGTTCTATTGAAGTCAATTCAGATGCATTAAGAGTTAAAGCTTTAGGTATTACAAATGCTATGTTAGCAGGTAGTATTGATGGTGCTAAAATTGAAAACTTTATTTTTACAGATGAAAGTTCCACACAAGGTGCAGTTCAAATTGGTACTCCTATGGAATTTACAGCTGGCGAAGGTATTAATACAGCAATATTTAGCAATGGAATACAAATTTCTGGTGAATTGGCAACTACATCAAATATTGGTGTCGCTTCATTCACATCTTCAAACTTTACAGTCACTTCAGGTGATGTGGCTATTTCAGCAATTGACGGAGGAACATACTAATGGTAGAAAAAATTAAAAAATTTATTAAAAAATTAATGTTTTGGAAAAAGTAATAGATGGCAACAATAATAAAACTAAAAAGTTCAGAAGTTGCTGCATCCGTTCCAAGTACAAGTGATTTACAAGTTGGTGAAGTTGCACTTAACATTGCTGACGGTAAATTCTTTACAAAAACATCTGGTAACGTAGTAAAAGAAGTTGGTGGTGCTGGTTCAGTAACTTTACAATCAGTTACAAACATTGGAGCTTCTACAACTAGAGATATTACTTTAGATGGTGCAAATTTAATATTTGAAGGTAATGTAGCAAATGCCTTTGAAACAACTTTATCGGCAGAGGAACCAACAACAGACAATACGGTTCTTTTACCTAACGCTAGTGGAACATTGGCAACTGCAGGTGATGCATTGGCGTTTTCAATAGTATTTGGAGGATAGTATAAGTGGCAAGTACATTTAAGAATGCAGGAGCGGCAGTTGTAACAACTGATGATTCAAATGCTGATATTTACACAGCATCTGGAGTAACAGCTGTTGTACACGCTGTTTATATATCTAATCACAGTTCAAGTAACGAAGCGCATGTAGATGTGAAAGTTACTGTTGATGGTGGATCAACATTTAGACACATAGGTAAATCATTAAAAATACCTGTAGAAAATACTTTAGTTTTAGACAAACCTATTAATTTAGAAGACGGTGATAAATTAAGAGTTATCGCCGAAGAAAATGCAGATTCTTCTTCACCTGTTGTTGAAGTTTATGCTAGTATATTGGAAATTAGTTAATGGCACAACCAGGATTTATAGTACCAGAAGGACAACAAACCAAAGAGGGTTTTCACGCCTTAAGAAGAACAACTGCTGGATGTTTATACTACACAAAGGTAGATAAAGATACTGGAACTTCTGTTGACTTTGATGGTGGTACTCCTACAGATAAAAATGGTAATACTCAATTACCATCAAACGAAAATTATGTAGAGGATGTAGTAAGATTACAAACAGGCAGTACACAATATTTTACAGGTGATGGATCAACTGTAGCGTTTACATTAACTGTACCTGTGTTAGATGGCACTAGAATTGCAGTGTATTTAAACGGTGTTCAACAAAAAATAGACGAAATTTGGACCTATTCATCTGGTGTAGTTACTTTTTTAATTGCACCATTTAGTGGTTCACAGGTTGCTATCGGAAGAGTAGATAAGCAATACAAAAATAACTCAACCGACTTTTATCATCAATATGTTTTTGAAAGTGGTGAAGCTACTTATTTTATTGACGATAATGGTTACTTTGTAAAAAGGGAAAACGTAGAGAGAGGATTGACTGGAATTTTAAGTACTGATGACTTTTCAACATTTGAAAGCACGTCAACTGTAAATTCAACTTCTTGGCAATCTAATGTGTAAACTCGTATAAATAGTATAATAATATAAAAGGTAATCAATGGCAGATTTTAAACTAGGACGAATTAAATTTAAATGGAGAGGTAATTGGGGTACTTCTACAGCATACTTAATTGATGACGTTGTAAAATATGGTGGTAACGTATATGTTGCTATAACAAATCATACTTCTCAATCTACTAGTGCAGGATTTTATACAGATTTAGCTAAATGGTCTCTACAATCAGAGTCATTATTTTTCAAAGGAACTTACGCTGCCGATACTCATTACAAATTAAATGATGTTGTTAAATATGGTAATAGACAATATCGTTGTACAACTCAACACACATCTGCATCTGTTGTAGGTGGAGTTGCTATACTAAATGATTCGAATTTTGAATTATACCTAGACGGAATTAATTTTAGAGGTGACTATGCAACTAGCACTTATTATAAAGTAAATGACGTTGTAAAATATGGAGCTGGTCAATATAAATGTACAACAGCACACACATCAAGTGGTGTAGCTGGTAACTTTGACGAAAGTAAATTTACTTCATTTACAGATGGTTTACAATTTGAAGATTCTTATGCTGGTGGTACGATTTACCAAAAAGGTGACGTAGTTACTTATGGTGGATATGCATATGCAGCAACTCAGGAAGTATCAGGTGTAACTCCTGTTGCATCAGCTTCTGAATGGGATTTATTAGTACCAGGTTTTAAAGCACAAGGAGATTACAGTTCATCATCAACATATAAAACTGGTGATGTTGTTAATTTTGGTGGTCATCAATTTGTTTGTATAGTAGATACTTTTGATGATGGTTCTACAGTTGTTAATCCAACTAGCTCTACTTACTGGACACAAATTGGTTATGGTTTAAAATACAATGGTGATTATAGTGCAGTAACAACTTATTACAGAGGTGATGTTGTTAGACAAGGAGCATCAACATTTGTAGCAATTGCTGATGGATTTATAAATGTCACTCCAGGTTCAGATGGAACTAAATGGCAGTTAATAGCACAAGGAGATACAGGTGCAGTATTAACTACTAGAGGTGATATGATTATCCAAGACGCTACAGCGTCAACAAGATTACCTATTGGTTTACCAGGTGCAGTATTAACAACAGATGGTACAGATCCATCTTGGTCTAATCCAGAAGGTTCAAACGTAATTTATGTTGCTAACTCTGGTGATGACACTAACCCAGGAACACAATTTTTACCTTATAAAACAATTTCAAAAGCTTTATCAGTTTCAACTTCTGGTGACATTGTAGAAATAGATACAGTCGCTGGTGGTACAGGTGGTATCCCAGGAACTTACAACGTAACAACTGGTGTAGGTGGAGGTGCTGGTTCAGGTGCTCAATTTAGAGTTATACTAGATGGTTCATCTACAGCTTCAGTTTCAATTATTAGTGGTGGTTCAGGATATTCTGCTGGAGAAACAATAACATTAACAGATATATCTAATTCAATTGGTGGTGCATCTAATATTACATTTAACGTAGTATCTGCTTCTATTGGTGATGTTGTCTATGTAAAAAATGGTGTATATAGAGAACATTTACCTTTAAGAGTACCTGCGGGTGTTACATTAAGAGGTGAATCTTTAAGAGGTACAGAGGTTAGACCAGCAACAGGTTCATCACATACAATAGCAACTGTTTCAATTAATACTGGTGGTACAGGTGGTACTCCAGGAACTTATCGTTATGTTAAACAAACATCTACTTTAAAAGCTGATGGTTCAACACTTGGTGGTGGAACTGCATCAGTATTTAATGTTACTACAGATGGTTCATCCACTCCTACAGTCACAGTTTATCACGGTGGACACGGTTATGTAGCAAATGATACGATTACAATTGCTGGTTCAGATTTAGGTGGTTCATCAGATTTAAAATTAACAGTTACTGCATTAGAAGATAACAATGCTTCTTATATGTTCCTAGTAAACAATACTACGAACATTACCTTAATGACAATGAAAGGTATGACTGGTACAGCAACTCACACAGGTGAGGGTGCAGCAGTAGTTTCACTTGACCCAGCTGGTTCAATTGTAACATCATCACCTTATATACAAGATTGTTCATCTGTTAGTGCTAATGCAACTGGTATTAAAATTGATGGTGCTTTACATCAACACGATTCAAATTCAAACAAATCAATTCTAGCTAATGACTTTACACAGATTAACTCTGATGGTAAAGGTGTATTTGCTCTTAACGGTGGTAGAGGTGAGATGGTTTCTGTCTTTACTTACTATTGTGCTAAATCATTCCATTGTACTAATGGTGGTTTCATAAGAGGTCTAAACTGTTCATCTGCTTATGGTGAAATAGGTGCTGAAGCTAGTGGTTCATTAAACGATGGTATACCAGGATCAGAAACAGTATTAAACGTACAAACAAGAGGTCAACAAATTAAATATCAACCTGCTACAATTAGTACAGGTTCAACATCATCTTTAGATGCAGGTGATATTGTAATTGGTCAAACATCAGGCGCTAGAGCAAAAGTATTTTTTGTACAGATTGCACAAGATACATTATTCATTGAAGACGTTGTTGGAAACTTCCAACAAGGTGAAGTTTGTACAATTGAAAAACAAGATTCATCAACTTATACATTTACTTTAAATACTGCATACGGTGATAGTACAGCAGCAAATACAGGTTTACAAGGTTTCTTAATTCCAGTAAAATCAACAGATGGTTCTTTATCATCTGCAACAGCAATTAAACTTGGATCAAATGCTACTTTTGCAGGTAATCCTACTTATTATAGAATTAGTGCTGTTACAGAAACTGACACAGCAGCACAAACTGCTGTTTTAAGATTTACAGCTGGAGTTACATCAATTTATGAAATGGCAGAAGGCACAACAGGAACAATATCACAGAAATTTTCTAACGTCCGATTAACTGGACACGACTTCCTAGATATTGGTACTGGTGACTTTATAACTTCAAACTATCCTGGAAATTCTTCACAACCTGCAGATCAAGCTGATGAAGTTGTTGAGAGCGATGGTGGTCGTGTTTACTTCTCATCTACTGACCAAGATGGTGACTTTAGAGTTGGTGATCTATTCAGAATTCAACAGTCAACAGGTATAGCAACTCTTAACGCTGATGCGTTTGACTTATCTGGTTTGACAGAACTACAACTTGGTTCTATTGGTGCAGAAATTGGTGCTACAATTAATGAGTTTTCTACTGATGAAACTATGGGTGGTAACTCACCATTAGCAGTACCAACAGAATTTGCTATCAAAGGTTTCTTACAAAGAGATAAAATGGGTGTAAAAGCAATGGTTCCTCCAACAGGAACTACTGCACAAAGACCTACAGGTGTTGATTTATTTGATGGTGCATTAAGATTTAACTCAGAATTAGTTACTTGGGAAGGTTACAATGGTTCACAATGGACTGGTTTAGGTGGTGGTAATCCTTGGGCAACAAAAACTGCTGATGGTTCAACTGTAATAGTTGCTGCAGCAAATGATAGATATTTTGTAGATACAACAGCAGCGGCAATGCAGATTAACTTACCATCATCCCCATTGACAGGCGACCAAGTAAGATTTTTAGATTTAGCTGGTACATTTGACACTAACAACTTAACAGTTGGTAGAAATACAGGTAAAATTATGGGTGCCACAGAAGACTTAATAATATCAACAGAAAATGCTAGTATTGGTTTAGTATATACTGGCGCAACGTATGGATGGAAATTAATAGAAAATATCTAGTATAAATAATAGTACAAGGATTTAAATATGGCAGATTTAAGAGATTTTACAGGTAAGAATAGACAGTTTAAAGGTGCAAAAGGAATAACTGTATCAGATACTGGTCTAGGTAATGGTGATAGAGTAAATGAAAAAGGTCGTTTAAGATTTAATGACACAACAGACTTATTAGAATACTATACTGGTGTTGAATGGAAATCTATTGACGCTCCACCTGTTGTAACATCTATTAATATTGATGGTGCAGGTGCAGCAGCAACAGGATTTATTGACTCATCTTTATCAGGTAATACAACAATTGTAATTGCAGGTTCTTTATTTGATCCAAGTAATGCTTCCGTTATACTTGAAGCATCTTCAGGTTCTAATATTACACCTGCAACAACTACAAATGATAGTAGTAACCAAATTACAATTTCTATTCCTTATTCAGATTTTGTCAATGCTAATGAGCCATACACTATAAAAGTAACTAACCCATCAGGTTTATCTGCTCAATTAGAACAAGCAATTAATGTTGATACATCTCCTACGTTTACAAATGCAGCAGATACAACATTTAATATTTTTGATGGTACAAGAGGTTCAGTATCAATTGGCGCTAGTGATTTATGTGGTGCAACAGACGCTGAGGGTGATACAATAACTTATTCAGTATCTTCAGGTTCATTACCATCAGGTTTATCTTTAAATACATCAACAGGCGCTATTACAGGAGCAACAGATGCAGTAGGAGGAGATACAACATCAACTTTTACAATTACAGCAGCACAAACAGGTGGTGGTGCTTCATCAAGCAGACAATTTAAAATTACACAAAAAGCACCTCAAGTAACATCATATACTTCAACAGGAGCTTTCACATTTGCTAATCCAGCAGGTATATCAACACTAGACGTTTTAGTTATCGGCGGCGGCGGTGGCGGCGGCTGGGGAGGCGGCGGAGCTGGAGGTTATATTTATAGACCAGGCTTCTCTGTAACACCAGGAGCAAACATTCCAGGAAACATAGGTACTGGTGGACCTGGTTCAAATGGAACAGCTCCTTCGGGACAAGATTCAGTATTTTCAACTTTAACTGCCAAAGGTGGCGGTGGTGGAGGTAACCACGGTCCATCAAGTGGTGGTAACGGAAGACCAGGTGGTTCTGGTGGTGGAGTTGGTAGAGATGGAGGACCAGGAGGTTCTGGAGGTTCAGCCACTCAACCAGGTCAACCAGGAGAATCAGGTAACTATGGTCACGGTCACAACGGTGGTCCAAATCCACACGGTATGAGTGGATGGCAGGGCGCTGGTGGTGGCGGAGGCGCTGGTGGTGCTGGTAGTCCAGGCTCACCACATCATCCAGGTAATGAAGGTCCAGGAGGTCCAGGTGGCCCAGGTCGTTCAAGTAATATTACAGGTTCTTCAGTAACTAGAGCTGGAGGAGGCGGTGGTGGAAAACACTCACCAGGTGGAAGACCAGCTGGTTCGCCAGGTCCAGGTGGTGGAGGCGCAGGAGCCGTTCACTCTACAGCACCTAATGGTGGAACAAACCAAGGTGGTGGTGGCGGTGGTGGTCACCCAGGTGGTACTGGTGGTCCAGGCGTTGTTATTTTACGATACTAAATAATATATTATAAAAAGGAAAATTATGACTAAAGATGTTAAAAATGATTTGGATAATTATGTAAAAATAGATGAAACGAAAAGTTTAGCAGACAACGATTTTTACAATCCTAATCCATCAGATAAAGATACAGAAAATAGAAATACAAGGTCTAATGTTACAGGTAAAAGATTAGATAGTGCTGTATTTGATTATTCTGATACAGGTCTTACAAAAGATCACAAAGCTGCTGCAGAAGAAATAATAAGATTTTTTGATGAAAGACAAGGTGTTCCATATGATCTTGTTAAAGAAGAATTAAAACAAAATTTCAAGTTAGATAATGTACCAGAGTTAGATCACACAAAAACACTTTGGTATCAATTCACAAAAGACGAAAAATTAGGCCAACAAAAACAAGGCTGGAGATATGATTATGTAAATGGTAAGAAAGTAAAAATACCACACATATCATTTTCAGCAGATTTAGATTACCTTGATGATATGATAAATAGATTTATACATAAAGTTAAAGAGTATAAACTATTAGATCAAATAGAAAAAGATTAACTTTTATGATTTTATATAATGCAACTAGAAAACATATATTTTTATTTTAAAAGTGCTCTAACACCAGAGCAATGTCAGCGTATAATAGATTTAGGAAATAGTAAAATTTTTTCAGGAGGTACAACTTTTGGAAAAACAGAAAAGGATCAAATGCCTGATGCTAAACCTATTAATGATAAAACTTTTAGTGATTTGAATGTAGAAAAAAACGAAGAAGTTTTAAAAAATACTTACACTAGAGATAGTGAAGTTTCTTGGATAGATGAACAATGGGTATATGATTTATTATCGCCTTATTTAGAAGAAGCTAATAGAAAAGCAGGATGGCATTATGATTACGATTGGTCTGAAAGTATACAGTTTACGAAGTATGGTGTAAATCAATTTTATGGTTGGCATTCAGATAGTGGTTCTTGTCATAACAGTGCATACAGAAGACTCATACCTGGTGTAACACCAAAAGAAGAAATAGAAAAAGATCCTATGAAATTTGTAACAAATAAAAATATTATAGGTAAAATTAGAAAATTAAGTATGACAGTAAACTTGATGCCAGAGGGAAGTTATAAAGGTGGTAATTTAAAGTTTGATTTTGGACCACATAGTCACGGAAAAAGATACCACGAATGCGTGGAAATAAGACCTCAAGGATCAGTGATCGTATTTCCATCATATATATATCATCAAGTAACACCTGTAACTGAAGGAACTAGATATTCTTTAGTTATGTGGACTTTAGGAAAGCCATTTAGATAATGATAGAAAATTTAGATAAATTAACATCAGAACAATTAGAAAAAGTTAAAAAACAATTAACACAAATTAATTCTAGTATTGAAGAACAACAAGCACAACCTATTGCAGAGTTTTTTAATAAACACGGTTGGGTAAAAATAGATAAAATTATAAACAAAGAAACAGCTGATTTATTTTATTTGTATTGTGTATTAGCAACAGAGAGATTAAATGTATTAGAACAAATAGAGGGTGTGGGTAATGTTAATCCACATCATTATGGAATGTTTGATGATCCACAAGCAACTGGTGATTACAGTAAATATGGTGATTTAATTTTTGATACATTATTATATGCATTAAATGATAAAATGAATTTATATACAGGCATTGACCTGATACCTACTTACTCTTATCACAGATTATATACTACAGGAACGGAATTGACAAAACACAGTGATAGACCTAGCTGTGAAATATCAACAACATTATGTTTAGGATTTGACAATTCAAATTTAGATAAATCAAAATATGAAAACTATTTGTGGCCATTATATGTAAAAGAAAAAGACGGAACGGAAATACCAATAAATTTAGAACAAGGTGATATGTTAATATATAAGGGTTGTGAATTAGAACATTGGCGAGACAGATTAATGGGTAATAATCACGCTCAAGTATTTTTACATTATAATGATAAAAAAGGACCTCACAATATAAAATATGATGGAAGACCTTTTTTAGGAATGATTTCAGATGAAAAAACCACAATTTATTAACAAGCACACTCACTTTCCTTGTTTACTTATAGATGATTGGTTTACAGAAGATGAACAAAAAAGTGTATGGGCTGAGTTAAAATTTTTTACATCTAAAGAAAAATTTTATAGAGCAGAAAATACAATTACTGCTAGACATGCAACAGGAGAACCTAAAGGTTTTTCTTATCGTACTTACATTGATTCAGTATATAGAGATGGTGAAAGAGATTCTTCTATAATAAAATTAAGAAAAAAAATGCATACAAATGAATTTTATAATATAATAGAAGAAGCTATGCCACAAGCTAGAAATTTTAGAGATACAACTCATACATCTAATTTAATATCTTATTATGAAGAAAATGACCATTATGAATCACACATTGATAATTTTAATTTTACTACATTGATTTGGTTCCACGATATACCAAAAAGGTATGCTGGTGGTGATTTTATATTAAATGATACTAATACTGAAATTGTAAGCAAACATAATAGAATGATTATAATTCCTGGTTATTATAAACATCAAGTAACACCAATAAAATGGATTAACGAACCTAGTGAACTTGGCTATGGTAGATATACTATAACACATTTTCATTATACAACACCTGTAGGAAAAATAGATGGAAAATAAAAAAGTAGATATTAGAGAATTAGTTTGGGAAGAACATAAAAATGCTGAAAGACAAGCGTTTGTAAAAACTTTAATGTCTGGTAATATTGATAGAAAACTTTATGCCACATACATTTATAATCTATTACAATGTTATTCAATATTAGAACAACACGCACATATAAATGGTTTGTTTAGATCAATACCTGATGTTCCAAGAGCTGAAAGATTATTTACTGATTACAAAGCTTTATGGGATGATAAAGATAATCCACCAACAATAACAGAAAGTACAAAAGAATATGTTAAACATATTGAAACGATACAAAACGATCCAGAAAAATTAATGGCTCACATTTATGTTAGGCACGTAGGTGATTTATCAGGTGGTCAAATGATTAGAAGAAAGACACCAGGTAATAATACATATTTGGTATTTCAAAAACCAGAAGAAAAGAAAAGAATTATAAAAGAGTTAATACAAAGTTATATCAATACATATGTTCTAAATGTTGTAGCAGAAGCAAAAACTTGTTTTAAATTTGCTACAGAATTATTTAAAGAATTAAACGAATTAAAAATATTTGATGAAAATAATAGAGATACAAAAAATGATCCTTTTAAAGGAACTAGTATTGAGGGGAAAGATTAATGATTTGGGAAAGACTAATTAAGTGTAAAGAAAATATAATAGAAACACTAGATAAAAATTGTGAAGAATATAACGAGCCAGGAATGGAGCGTTTTAATAATGAAGAATTCGGTTGGGTCAACAGAACTTGGAAAAACAATAATGTTAGAAGAGCGCATGTAGATGTGGTTGATGTGAGGGAATCTAAAGGATTGTGGATGATGCACGTTTGTGTATTTCCTAATATTACAAACGGAGGTCCTATTTACGGATGGGATGTAATTGCAGGCAAAAATAAAATTACAGGAGCGTTCCACGATTTTTCACCACTATTGAAAAAAAACCATCCATTAACAGAATGGTTTGTACAATCATCAAAGTGGTTTAAACCGAGTAAAGAGAGAGAGTTACCAGATTGGGCGAAGGCTATCTTTAGTGAGGGAATGATAGCCGCTGGTAATGTAAGAGAAGAAAAAGAATTGAATATGGTATGTACATTAGCAGAGTCTAATTTAAATGATTACTTGGATAAGATTGGTCATTATAACAATGATAGTAAGTCAGAAGATGTCATAAAAGCACAAAATTTTTATTGTGAAAATCAACAAAAGAATCCACACACTCCAAAAACGATGCAATCACTAGGATTGCCAGAAGAAGATATAAAATTGTTTTGTAAAGATAACCTTTTTCCTACTATATAAGTATTATAAATATATAAGAAAAAGGGAATTATAATGGCAGTACCAGCTACAAGAGAAACATTAAAACAATACGCTTTAAGAGCTTTAGGAAAACCAGTCATTGAAATTAATGTGGATGACGATCAATTAGAAGATAGAATTGACGAAGCATTACAATATTTCACTCAATATCACTATGATGGTATTGTTCGTACTTACCTAAAATATAAACTTACCGAAGCGGATAGAACAAGATTAACCACTTTAAATGCCAAATCAGAATCTAATTCTGATAAAGAAGATACTAGTAATTCTTCTACTTGGGTTGAAGATAAAAATTATCTAGTGGTACCAGATAGTATTATTTCTGTTATAAATTTATTTCCTTTTTCTGATAAAGCAAACTTGAATATGTTTGATGTAAGATACCAATTAAGATTAAATGATTTGTATGATTTTGCTTCAACTTCAGTTATTAATTACGAAGTAGTATTAAGACATTTAGATTTTTTAGATCACATATTAGTAGGTGAGAAACCATTAAGATTTAATCAACATCAAAACAGATTATACATTGATATGGATTGGGCGAATGATTTACAAACAGATGAATTTTTAATTATAGAGTGTTATAGAAAACTAGACCCAAATGTATATACAGATATATTCAATGATATATTTTTAAAAAGATATGTAACAGCTTTATTCAAAAGACAATGGGGTGCAAACTTATCAAAATTTAATGGTGTGGCTATGGTTGGTGGAGTTTCACTAAACGGTGGTCAAATTTATTCAGAGGCTTTAGCTGATATACAAAAATTAGAAGAGGAACTCAGAAGAAGTTTTGAGATGTCACAACCATTAATGATAGGATAATGATATGCCAGTCAATCATTACTTTCAAGGTGGAAATGGAATTGGTAGTCAACACGAAAAAAGATTATACGAAGATTTAATTGTTGAAGGCCTAAAAATATATGGGCATGATGTTTATTACTTACCAAGAACCCTTGTTAACAGAGATTTAATATTAGGAGAGGATACATCAAGCAGATTTGATGACTCTTATTTAATAGAAACTTACTTTGAAACCACTGAAGGTTTTGCTGGTCAACAAGAAATCATTAATAAGTTTGGTTTAGAAATTAGAGATGATACAACTTTTGTCATAGCTAAAAGAAGTTGGCAGAATCAAGTAGATAATCCAGCAACTCAAATTGTAGAAGGCAGACCTAATGAGGGTGATATTATATATTTTCCTTTGATGAACTCTTTTTTTGAAATACAATTTGTTGAAGACCAAGAGCCATTCTTTCAATTAGGTAACTTACCTGTTTATAAATTAAGAGTAACTAGATGGGAATACAGCTCAGAAAAATTAGATACAGGAGTTGCTGCTATAGATGCTGCTGAAGATGAATATAGTTTAGATACTTTACAACACAAAACATCATTAGAAGATGGATCAGGTTCTATAATTATGGAACAACCATTAGCGTCAGGTCAACCAGCATTTATTTTATTAGAAACATTTGCTACAACAACTGTACAAGACCAAAGTGATTTTGCTCAAAATGATGATTTAGATACAGAGGCTGGTTTTGATACAGCTAGTGTTGCTGATGATATATTAGACTTTACAGAAAGAAATCCATTTGGAGAGGTTGATTAATGTTTGGAACATATTTTTATAACGAAAGTTTAAGAAGAATGACAATTGCTTTTGGTCAATTGTTTAATAATATTACTGTTCAAAACACAAATACTACTGGTGCAGTAACAGCACGTATCAAAGTGCCATTAGCTTATGCACCAAAAGAAAAGTTTTTAGTTAGATTAGATCAACAAGCAAGTTTAGATAATAGAGAATTTTCAATTACATTACCTCGTTTAGGTTTTGAAATTACAGGATTGGCTTATGATCCTAGTAGAAAATTAACAAGAGTACAAAAATTTAAAAAAGTAAAAGACGGAAATACTTTACATTATAACTATACACCTGTACCATATAATATAAGTTATAGTTTATATTGTTTTACAGCAACAGCTGAAAATGGATTACAAATAATAGAACAAATATTACCTTTCTTTCAACCTGATTATACTGTTACAGTAAATGTAATACCAGATATGGATATAAAAAGAGATATACCTGTTGTATTAAATAATGTAAACTATGAAGATAGCTATGACGGAGGTTTTACAACAAGAAGAGCTGTAATATACACATTAGGTTTTACAGCAAAAACTTATCTATTTGGTCCAATGAATAATCAAAGTGTAGTTAAAAAAGTACAAGCAGATTTGGGTGCTAGTACAACAGCACCTTTAGTAAGAGATGAAAGAGTTGTAATTACACCTAACCCTACTAGTGCGGATGCAGATGATGATTTTGGATTTACAACAACAATATCTAGCTTCCAAGATGGTAAGAGATTTAATCCAACGGATGGAACTGACACATAAATAATTATATTAACTGAAGGAACATTATGAGAATTTTGGGTATATCACCATTCCACGACAGCAGTATTGCTATAATCAAAGACGGACAAATAGAGTTTTTTTCTAAAGAAGAAAGACTAACTAGAAAGAAAAGAGATTATCCACCTAAGGATTCTTTAGATTTAGTTTTAAAAGATGATAGAAAATTTGATGAAATAGTAATTAGCTCTCCTAGTTTTGATGATCCTTTAAATGATAATCTTATAAAATATATTAATCAATATAAAGACAACAAAATTATTCGTATGTGCAGTGAACATCATCTCACACACGCTAGTTTAGCTTTTTACAATAGTGGTTTTGATAAATGTTTGGTTGTTGTTATTGATAGATATGGTTCCAGAATAGAAAATGTAAGAGAAAGTGAAAGTATATTTGTTGCACAATATCCAGATAATTTTAATCCTATATTTAAAAACTTTTCATTTATTAATAAAAATAATAAAGATAAATCTGTTTTAGATAAGTTACAAAAAAAATTACCAGGCGCAGTATTGACAGCCGATAATGAAATGAATATCACTAAAGTTTATGAGTCAGCCACTACTCTAATAGGTGAGCATGGATTAGAAAATGGAAAAACTATGGGACTTGCAGGATGGGGAAAAGACAAAGATTTTAAAAATTTATTTGAAAATGGTATACCTAATGAAGATTTATTTGATTATAAAGATGATGATATAAGACAAGTTTATTTTAAAGAATATGAAAATGAAGAAGTTAGTATTGTTCCTCAAAGTAATTATTCTCTGTATGCTGATTATGCTTATCAGGTACAAAAACAAACTCAACAAAGAGTATTAGATTTAGTTAAAAATGCTGTAGAACAAACTGGTATAAACAAAGTATGTATTACAGGTGGTTATGGATTGAATGTTGTAACAAATAGTCATTTAGTAAAAAATTTATCTAATGTCAAGTTTTATTTTGAACCATTAGCAGATGATAGTGGTAATAGTTTGGGTGCAGCAATGTTTGTTTATAGAAATAAAACAAAAGATAAAAAGAAATTTCCACTAGGAACAACAGCATTTCAAGGTCATAAAGTCAATCATAATATAGATGGAAAAAAATGCAGACCAATTGATATTGCTAGATTATTGGATAATCAAAAAATTGTTGCTGTAATATCAGGACAAGCAGAAGGTGGACCAAGAGCTTTAGGTAATCGTTCTATATTGTTTGATCCTCGTAATCCTAACGGAAAAGAAATTGTAAATAAAGTCAAACAAAGAGAATGGTATAGACCATTTGGTTGTTCTATATTACAAGAATATTGTACTGATTATTTTGAAATGCATGGTTTAAAATCATCTCCTTATATGACTTTATCATTTGATATAAAGAATACAAAAAAATTTCCAGCAATAACTCATACTGATGGAACAAGTAGAATACAAACTGTCAATAAATCTGTGCCACATATGTTTGATTTGTTAACTGCATTTAATAGACTAACAAATTTACCTATGTTATTAAATACAAGCTTTAATACATCAAGCGAAGCAATGGTAGAAACTTTTGATGATGCATATAGAACTTTTTTAAATACAGATATAGATGCTTTATGGGTACCAGAAAAGGAATTAGTAATTACTAAATAATAATATGTCAAAATTAGAAGATAGAGTCAGCGAAATATTAGGTATTGAAAAAAAAGAACCTAAAAAAGAAGTGGTTAAACAAGAATTTAAACCAGCAGTTCCTCGTAGAGAAGACGATAAAAAAGCTGATGTAGAAAACGATTACAAATATAGTAGAGAAAACTATTACAATTTAATTGAAAGAGGACAAGAAGCCATTGAAGGTATATTAGATATTGCTAAAGAAGGTCAACATCCTAGAGCTTATGAAGTTGCTGGTCAACTAATAGGTCAAGTAGGACAGACTGTAGACAAATTACAAGATTTACAAAAAAAACTAAAAGACTTAAAAGAATTACCTAAACATGCTAGTCCACAAATTAAAAATGCATTGTTTGTAGGATCAACTGCTGAATTACAAAAGATGTTAAATAGAAAAAAAGAAGATGAAAATATTGAAGGCAAAAACATCACACCCAAAGGCGAAGATAATACCGATAAGTGATTTAATTTATATTAAGTCTATGGCGCCTCTTCCAGAGTTAATAGAAGGTGAAGAACTGATTAATCCTATAGAAGTACAAGAACACATTATATCAGAAGCACCACGATATGGCGCTATGGGTATACCATATATTGAAAAACAATATAGTGTATGGAGAGGAAGTCAAAGAGTAAACGCAGCCATTGAATTAGGTTATACTCATATA
>CEWG01179633.1_pt1 | contig 16185 bp, 14 predicted proteins | sample 361411 | NCBI WGS metagenome assembly CEWG01 (sample SAMEA2622173, study PRJEB7988) | marine metagenome | biome: marine biome (ENVO:00000447); feature: surface water layer (ENVO:00002042); material: "saline water (ENVO:00002010), including plankton (ENVO:xxxxxxxx)" | depth 5 m | reverse complement strand
AAACTAATTGTTGCAAAAAAAAGAGGGAAATTACCAAAAGTTGTAATCCCTGTGCATTTATCTGGTCAAAGTTGTGAAATGCAGAAAATCAAAAAGCTATCAAAAAAATACGGATTTAAAATTATTGAGGATGCTTCTCATTCTATAGGAGCTAGTTATAAAGGTGAACCCGTAGGAAATTGTATGTACAGTGACATAACTGTATTTAGTTTCCATCCGGTAAAAATTATAACGACCTGTGAAGGAGGAATGTGTTTAACAAACGACCCTGAAATATCAACTTTATTAGGCCGTTTTCGAAGTCATGGTATTACAAGGCATGCTTCAGAAATGAGTAAAACTCCAGACGGAGCTTGGTACTATGAGCAGTTGAATTTAGGGCTAAATTATCGAATGAATGATGTCCAAGCTGCTTTAGGTTTGAGTCAAATGGATCGTCTGGATGAATTTATTGATAAACGTAGAGCTATTGCAAAGCGATATGACGAATTGCTTAGAAACTCTATTGTAAACATACCATTACAGCATAATGATACTAGATCTTCTTTTCACTTGTATATAATACGCCTAAAAAAAAATAATCATATAACACATAAGCAGCTTTTTGATCAGTTTCGTGCAGCCGGTATATTGGTTAATATTCATTATATTCCTATTTACCGCCAACCCTATTATAGATCACTAGGTTTTAATAAAAAAGGGTTTGATGAATCCGAAATGTATTATAAGGAAGCAATTAGCATTCCAATTTTCCCAACTTTAACTACAGAAGAACAAGACAAGGTTGTTTCAATAATTAAAGAACCAATGGGGTTCCAAAATTTATTCTAATGAAAGTTAAAACCCAGATAGATAAAATTTTGTCCACTTTTTCAAACAATAAGTTTCGTTTCTTACCGAGAAAAAAATTTGATTGGGATAATGCTTATGAGAAATGTAAAACTAAATTAGTTTACTACAGTTCAAATTACATAGACTTTCGAATCGAATGTTTTATTGGGAATAGTGTTGAATGTAAAGATTTTTCATTTGGTGTTGAATTAAACAAAGAAATCGTTGCCCTAATTCCACTTTTTTATTTCCCAAAAAGTAAAAAAAATAAAATAAGTTTTTTGGAGGACGCAATATCTCCTCCAATTTTTATAAATAATATCTCTCAAAAATTGGAAAAAGAAATTTCAAGCATATTAGTTGAAAAATTAAAACTATTAAACCGCGAATTGAAGTCAAACGATATTCTCATAATAGATCAACTATATCCTACAAATAATCTAAGTATATGGCACAAAACAGTTTTGGAGTATACAGAAAAATGTAATGTGTTAAGGGAGTCATTTGTTAATTTGGAACTTGAGTATAAACAAATCAGAGCTAATTATAGGAAAAGTTATAAATCTCTTATATCCAAAGGTTATAAAATTTTTAAACCATACAAGTATAAATTCCAGGAATTAAATTCAGATGTATGGAATGAGTTTAAGAAACTCCACTTTAAATCTGCAGGAAAAAAGACCAGATCAGAACAAAGCTGGGATCTTTTATATGAGGATTTAAATAAACAAAAATCCAATTTTTATTATTGCAGGGGAACTGACAATTCTATGGTTGGGGGATCATTAATAATGAAAAACAAATTTGAGGCTTTATATGCAATAGCAGCTTATAATAGAGAATTATTTAATTTACCAATAGGGCACATGCTTCAGGATTACATTATAAGGGATTTAATAAAAACTGACTTAAAATGGTACCGTTTGGGAAGATTTTATAGAAATTCGGATTTTGATAAACCAACCGAAAAAGAAATCCAGATCGCAAAGTTTAAGTCAGGTTTCTCAACTGATATTGTAGCTACATTTAGATTTTCTGATTTTAAATTATGAAAACTTCTTCAAATCATTTTTTGTGGCCGAAAGTATCCATTAAAGTTTCAAGTTTTTTTGGAATTCGAACAAAAGAAGAATTGGAAAATCAATTACATAAGATGTTTCCTAGCGGATTTCCTGTTATTTGTTCAAGTGGAAGGGTTGCCCTTTTCATAGCTATTAGTGAAACTAGTTACGATAGGACTAAAAAATTTAGATTATTTCCGTTTGCTAGTCATTGTGTGTTAAGTACAGTTGGAAGATTGACAAATCCATATCCTTATAAAACTAAAAGTCAAACAGATGTTATTTATCATCAATGGGGAATACCTTTTAATTGTAATTATACTCCATTAATTGAAGATAGCGTTGATAGTTTGTATGAAAGAAACACATCTTTGTTTAAAGGAGGAGGTAAATTTGAAATATGGTCTTTACCAAAAATATTAGGAACTTCCTCTGGTGGTATTTTATGGTGTAGAAAAGAGAAAGATGCGATTTTAATTAGGTCAAAGATTAATAATAAAAAAGGAATTTTTTTTTCTTGGATCTTAAGACTTTTAAGTCATAAACTTCCTTTTTTTTATTCCTTGTGGGAAGGCACCGAAAAGGGATATAAAGGACTTTCTAGATTGCAAATAAATGAAATTTGTAATCAAATTAAGTTATGGGATAAATTAGTCAAAAACCGAAAAAAGAAACTTAATCTTTTTAAAAAATATAGCATTTTAGAAGATAAAAACTTAAGTGGACGCCTACCATCTTGTTTACCAATAAAAACTAATATGAGTGAACAGAAGCTAAATAAATTAGGTTTTTCAACTGGAATAAGACACTTTCTTACTGATACCACTCTAGAAAAAGTATTTCCACTACCTATACATCAAGACGTTAGTATATCATCCATAAATAATCTATTTGAAAATGAGAAATAAATATATTGGGATAGCTAAAAATAAAGATGACATAGATTCTGCGATTGATTTAGTCAAGAATGTATTTGATGACAATAGTAAAAAGGACAATTTTATTTTTCCTCAGGAGAGTTTGAAAGAAAAAAACATCATAGTAATTAAAAATGATAATATTGTTATTGCCACCTGCTTTATGCATAAACGCTTATTTAATTATAAGGGAGAAAAAATTCCAGCTTCATTTCTTTGTTATATCTGTGTAGAGAAAAAAATGAGGGGTCGAGGTTTTTCTAAAGAGCTCATGGATTTTGCTATTAAATTGTCTGAAAAAAATGGAGAAAAACTAAGTTTTGTTATTGCTCGTAAAGATGCCGATTATTACTATACAAAGTTTTCCTTCTATGGATTCTCTAATTATCCTAAAATCTTAATTAAAAGGGATTCAACAATTGTTGAAAAAGATATTTATTTTTTAAAACTTAAAAAATCAATCGTCAATCAAATAATAGATATTTATAATGATACTTATAAACACCTTCCGGGGTCTTTTTACAGGGACCTCATTAATTGGCAATTTATAATTAAAAAGGCTAAATCAATAGGTGTAATTTTAAATATAATAAAAGATAATAATGGTTTAACCATTGGTTACATTTGTTCTAAAGGGAATGATATTTTTGAAATTGCCCTCAGCAAAAAGAATTATTATCCATGTGTAATAAATAACCTTTTGAAGGATAGAGAATCAAAAAGTGTAAATATTCACGCAAGTTTTAATCACCCTCTTGCAAATTTCGTCGACAATTTTGATCATACTTTTAGCATTAGAAAATGTTGGTATGGTGGACACATGATTAGGGTAAGTAATAACGAAGAGAAATTTAAAACCCTCTTGGATAAAAAGATTATGAGTAATATTCTTAAAAATGAAGTTTTTAATATACCATTAATGGATCAAATTTAGATTGATGAAAATAGCTTTGGGGTCAGTACAGTGGGGTTTAGATTATGGTATTTCAAATAAAAAAGGAATACCATCAGAAGATGAATTAAGCAGAATACTTTCCTTTGCTTATAAAAGTGGAATAAAGTTACTGGATACTGCTTCAGCTTATGGAGATGCGGAGACAAGGATTGGAAATATGCCAAATGCAAACTTTAAAATTGTTACAAAAATTGGATTACTTAATAGGGAGGAAAATATAAAAAATCAGATAAAACTGTCCCTTGAAAGATTAAAATTAAAATCAGTTTATGGATGTTTATTTCATGATGCAAAAAAACTCATTAATAATCCAATAATATGGGAAGATTTAAATGAAGCTAAATATCAGGGTAAAATAAATAAAATAGGTTATTCTCTTTATCATCCTGAAGAATTAGATCAACTATTTGACTTAAATTTTATTCCTGACATTGTTCAACTTCCTTATAACATTATTGACAGACGGTTTGAAGTATATTTTGAAAGATTAAATGATTTAAATGTTGAAATTCACGTAAGATCTGTTTTTTTGCAGGGATTATTATTAAATTTTAATTTGATGAAAAATTCTAAATTTTTAAAATGGAAGTTATTATGGCAACTTTACCATGATTGGCTAAAGTCTAATAAGCTTTCACCTGTTGAAGGATGTTTAGGACACGTTTTGACAGTTAAAGAAATCTCAAAAATAGTAGTAGGAATAGAACACATCAATCAGCTTAAAGAAATAATTAATGCAACTAATAAAAACAAGATTCAGGCTCCAGCAAAGCTTAAATCACGTGATTTAGAATTAGTAAACCCTAATTTATGGTAAATAAATATTTTTTTCAACTCAAACTTTTAAATAATATATCAATCTTACAAATGATAAACATTTTAAAAACTTTAAAATATATGGACTTTATAAAATAAAAGAATGCTACATGAAAAGGATTGTAATAATTCCTGCTAGAGGAGGCTCAAAAAGGATAAAGAATAAAAACATTAAAAATTTTTGTGGGAAGCCAATTATAAGTTACCCAATTAAAGCCATTATTGAAAGCAAACTTTTTGATAAAATACACGTTTCAACTGATGATAAAAAAGTAGTCAAAGTTGTTGATAAATTGGGAGTTAATGTTGATTTTTACAGGCCCAAGAGTTTATCTGATGACTTCACAACTATTATACCAGTTGTTAAATATGTTATTGATAGATATAAAAAAATGAATCAAACCTATAATGAGGTATGGGTTATTTTACCATGTTCACCACTTTTAAAATCTAGTGATTTAATTCAGGCATCCATTTTATTTAATAAAAAAGAGATTTCAAATTCATTAATGTCAGTTACTGAATATCCAGTTCCTGTAGAATGGGCATTCAAAAAAGACAAAAAAGGAAATTTAAAACCAATGAATGAAGGGGCTTTTAAAATTAGATCACAGGATCTTGATAAAAAATATTATGATGCAGGAATGTTCTACATTTACTCAGAAGAATATATTTTAAATGCTGATTATAACGGGTCTGACAATAACATTATTCCATATGTGATAGATAAAGGAGGCGCGATTGATATTGATGATTATGAAGACTGGATTATTGCTGAGAAATTATTTAAAATAAATTTAAACCAATGAAAAGAGAAAATTCTAACTTATATAAATCTGAAATACACAAATTAATTCCAGGGGGTGCACACACCTATTCAAAGGGAGATGACCAATTTTCAGAAAATGCTCCTGCTGCAATTTCTTACGGTAAGGGATCATATATTTGGGATGTTGATGGGAATAAATTTCTTGACTGCTCTATGGGTTTATCCAGTGTTTCTCTGGGACACGCTCACAAACCTGTAATTGATGCAGTTAAAAAAGAAATTGATTTGGGGGTAAATTTTCAAAGACCCTCATATATTGAACATGAAATGGCAAAGGTATTTTTGAGTTTAATCCCAAAGCATGGTATGATTAAATTTACGAAAAATGGCTCAACAGCCACTACAGCTGCTGTAAAGTTAGCAAGAGCAAAAACAGGTAGAAAACTCATTGCATTTCCATCTGATCACCCCTTTTTTTCTTATGATGACTGGTTTATTGGGAAAACAGAGTGTAACAAAGGAGTTCCTGACGAAATTACAAAGCTTTCTATAACGTTTAAATCTTGTAATTTAAATTCTTTAAGAAATCTTTTCGAATTATACCCAAACGAAATTGCTGGTGTAATAATGGAACCAGAGCGTATAACTTGTTCAAATTGTCAATGTGAAATATCAGTAGAAAACTATCTTAAACAAGCAATTGAAATCACTCAATCCAACGGAGCTTTATTTATTTTGGATGAAATGGTGACTGGTTTTAAAATAGATCTCCCAGGTGCAATTACAAAATATAATTTAAAACCTGATTTAGCGACATGGGGAAAAGGTATTGCTAATGGATTTTCATTTTGCGCCTTGACTGGGAAAACAGAAATAATGGAGCTAGGTGGAATAAAAAATAAAGGTAAAGAAAAGGTTTTTCTTACATCTACAACTCATGGAGGAGAGACGCACTCCATTAGAGCTGCAATAAAAACTATTCAAATTTTTAAAAAAAAGGATGTTGTCAACCATAACCATAAAATAGGGGAATCTGTAATAAATGAGACAAATAAAATTATAAAAAAACACAAAATTGAAAAATCAATCGGAGTAATTCCTTGTAAGTGGATTGTCGCATTCACATTTAAAAATCTAATGGAAGAAGATTGTTTAATACACAGAACTTATTTTATGCAAGAAATGATAAAGCAAAACATTCTTTTTCAGGGAGTTTTTATCCCATGTTATGATCACAAAAAAGAGGAAGTTGATTTCTTTATTAATGGATTTCAAAAGGCAATTAAAGTCTATTCGGAGGCATTTAATAAAGACATGATTTTGAAGAAATTAATTGGGGAGGTGACAAAACCTGTATTTAGAAAAATTTTATAATAATGAATAAGTTTCATGTTGTGATAGGTGGAGGAATAGCTGGGATGTGTACTGCTTTGTTTTTGTCGAAAAGACATAAATCTGTAATTCTAGTAGAGAAAAGTTCTTCTTTAGGAGGGCTTCTAAATACTACATTTCCATTCAATAACGAATTTCATTTTGATTATGGTACACATTTTTTGGCTAAGACTGGTGATAAAATTCTTGATCAATTACTTTTTGATGGTATTTTGATGGATGAGTTTAATTATCTTAAAGTTGGATCATACTATAAAAATTTATACGAGGGTAATGGTTTTGTGACGGATTTTCATTTACCAAAACGGAAGGAATACTTCAATCAAATTAGGACAAATTCTAATTTTAGAAAAGCAAAAAATTTGAGAGATCAATTAGTTAACAGTTTCGGAGAAGGATATACTTATAATTTACATGATCCTATTTTAGAAAAATTTTATGGTTTTAAATCAAAAGATTTAAAAATTGACTCACATCGTCTTTTTGCTTTGCACAGAATAATAACTTCCAATGTTAAAAACATTGAAAAACTTAAGTTGTCAAACAAGGTCTATGATGATATTTTGGCCTATAAAAGTTATACTCAAGGAATATCACCATCTAAATCTATTTATCCAAAGAAAGGTGGAGTAGGAAGTTGGATTAGTTTTTTAAATAAAAAATTAGATGAAAATAAAGTCAAAATAATGCTCAACTCAAAAGTAAAAAAAATTGATTTTAAAGGATCCCAGATTAAATCAATAAATGTTGATAATCAAAATTATGGAGTTGAAAAATTGTATTGGACCGCACCAAGTGCGTTTATATATCCGTTTTTTAATTTAAATCAGAAGAAATCGCTACCTAGGCTTAGAAGTTACGTTGCCCATTTTGTTATAGACAAACAATATTTGACAGATCTTTATTATTATCAGTGCTTTGATCCAGATTTTAAGTCATTTAGAATAACACTTTATGACAACTTTTCAAATCCATGCAATAAAGAGTATAGAAGATTAACAGTAGAAGTATTATTAAAAGAAAAGGAGATTGTTGATGAAAATTTTAACAAAAAGATTTTTGAGGAAATCAAGCAAATGAAAGTTATACCTAACAGCTCAAATCTTCTTTTTAATTCAAATGTAGTTATACCCAATAGTTTTCCAGTGTTAAAAAATAAAGTAAAATTAGATGATACAGAAGAAAAAAAATTAACAGAGGTTTTTGAAAACTTGATTTTTTTCGGTAAAGCATATTCAAAGAAATGGTTCACTAATGAAATAATAAAGGAAATATACGATCACATAAATGGATAGACTTGTATTTAACTGTAACCAAAACCAGGAGCACGGTTTAGGACATTTTTTCAGATGTTTAAATCTTGCTCGCCATTTAAGAAAACTCAATAAATTTAAAATTTCATTTATTGGACACTTTTCTTCCTTTTCCACTTCTTTACTTGTGCATGAAAGTTTTAGTTTTACAGAGTTGCAAAACCAAAAATGTTTATTATCAAATTTAGAAAAATTCGATTTTGTTATAATCGACAGATATGATATTAATCAAGTCTTTCTAGACAACCTTTCACGTTTAAAAAAGACAAAATCTATTTTTATTGATGATTTTAATCAATTGGATTTTTCGAACCAAAATTTGGTTATAAATTTTAGAATTGGAATAGAGAATTTTAAATACAGTTCAAAATTAAAAGCAATAGGTGAAAAATTTTTCATTTTTAAACCTGAGTTAATCCAAGTCAGAGAAAATTATAAGTTTAGAAAAAAGGTAAAAAACGTTTTGTTTTTTGGTTCAGCAACTAATAAATGTAACGATGCTTTTAATGACCTGCCTTTATTTATGTTAAATAATTTTGATGATATACAGGTTACACATTTAACAAATAAACCCTATTTAATTAAAAATGTCAGGTACCATCCAAAAAAAATTCAATTTTCGATAGAAAAATATCTCGGGAAAGCAGATGTTATTTTTAATGGAGGTGGTTTAATAAAATATGAAGCAGCTTTTTGTGGAATTCCTTCTGCCACACTCTCAACTACCGATGAACAGCATGAAGATACATTAAATTTAGAAGTTAAACAGGTTTTATATAATCTTGGTAACCAAAAATTAATTGATAAGGAAGAATTACAAAAAAGGGTAGTAGAATTCATTGAAGATGTTTCTTTAAGAAGAAGACTACACAACAAAGGGATTGAGCTTTTTACGTTAAAATCCATTAACAACTTAATTGAGAAAATAAATGAAATCTAAAAAAATAATAGAAAACCAATTGGCAATCTATAAAGGTCGTTTTAAAGAACACGGAGATAGCCCTGAATCAACTTACAATCAATTATTAGAAATTCAAAATTTACGTTTTGAAAGGTTGTTGTCACATATTAATTTAAGTGTAGAAAAAAAATCAATTCATGATGTAGGGTGCGGAATCTGTGATATGTATAAATATCTAAAAAAACATGATTCAAAATTAGAATATTCCGGGACTGACATTGTTCCAGAGATGAAGGAACTTGTAAAAAATAAATATCCTGAAATTAAATTTTTTATAAGGGATATAATTGAAGATAAAATTGCTGAATCTTATGATTATGTAGTTCTATCTGGGACCTTTAATCTTCCTGGTACAATTAACCATAAAGTATGGAGAAAGTTTACAAGGGATATGATATTTTCAATGTACAAAATATGCAAAAAAGGGATAGCATTTAATTTTTTAAGCAGTAAAGCAGATTTTTATAATCCAAAAATGTATTATGAATCATTAGAAGATATAACTAATTTTTGTTCACAAACATTGTCAAGACATATTTTCATAGATCATGCATATCCATTGTACGAATTTAGCTGTACAGTTTTAAAACCTGAAGCGGTTAAAGAAAGATACACTGACAATGTATTTAATAAATATTTTAAAAAGAATTAAATGCAATTAGTTTTTGACTCTAGAGCATCATCTATTCTTTATTTATTTCTATTAGAAAATAAGGGAAAAGGTAAATGGATGATTCCAACAAATGTTTGTCATTTTATTCCAGCTTGTTTTATAAAAAGCAATTGCCCTTTTGAAATTATAGATGTTAATTTGGATACATTAAGGATGTGTGAGCAAGAGGTCATTTCAAGATTAGTTAATGATGGGAAAAACTACAGTGGGATTCTCACAGTAAGAAACTACGGAGAAGAAAATCCTCAAATCTCATTTTTTAAAAAAATGAAAAAATTAGCTCCTCATCTCAAGATTATAGATGATGCATGTCTAAGTTATCCAGACTTTAATAGTAGAATTTTACATCAAGTTGACCTTGAGCTTTATAGTACAGGCTATTCTAAACCAGTTGACCTTGGCTATGGTGGATTCGCTAAAATACATGAAAATCAAAACAAAATAATCCCAAAAGAATTAAATTTTGACGAGAAAAGACTAACAAAAATGAACAATGCTTATAAGAACTCATTAAATAGTTCGATTGAAATTCATCAAGGTAATTTCAAAACAAATTGGTTACTTTCAAAAAAAATTAATCAAAAAGAATATATTAATAAGATAAATTTAAATTTAGCTAAATCCCGAATTCATAGAGAAAAAATTAACAATACTTATGATAAATATTTAAACCCTAGTTTTAAGGAGATACGTTTATCAACTAATTGGAGGTACAACATAAGATTGTCAAACCCACTTAAGGTGCTAGAAAAAATTTTTGAAGAGGGGCTATTTGCAAGTCAGCACTATTACCCTCTGAATTTGGTGTTTAAAAAAGGAATTTGTCCAAATTGGGAAAACATTTACAAGTCTATGCTAAATTTATTTAACGATCAACGTTTTTCTGATTTACAGGCCAAAAAGTGTTGTCAAATAATAAATAGTTACGCAAAAGTATTAAATAACTAAACCATGAATCAGAGAAAAAAAAAATTGTGTGTAATAATGCAACCTACCTATTTACCATGGATTGGATATTTTGACTTAATAAAACAGTCTGATATTTTTGTTTTTTTAAATGATGTCCAGTTTTCAAAACAAAGCTGGCAAGTGAAAAACAGGATAAAGAATCAAGGGAAAGAACTAATGCTCACTATTCCTGTAAAAAAATCTAAGCTCTTAACAAATCTTGATTCAATATTAATCGATAATTCTAAACCATGGAAAAAAAAACATTTAAAATCTATTTATTATAGTTATAAGAGAACACAATTTTTTGAAGAAGTTTATCCATTCATTGAAAAAATTATTTTAAAAAGAAGTAATTTTTTGTTTGAATTTAATATGCAAATCATCCAAATTATTTCTAAGAGGATATTTGGATTTAAAAAGTTTATTGATAGCAGAGGCTTAAATTTAAACTCCAACGATAAAATTGATCGAATAATCAAAATATGTAGGAAAGTAGGTTCTGAGCAATACCTGAGTCCAGATGGTGCTCTTACATATTTAAAATCCTTAAATTACCAAAAGGAATTTTATGAATCTTCAATAGGTATTAAATTTCATAATTATAAGCCCAATGAATATTCACAATTAAATAAACCATTTTTACCTTATTTATCCATCCTCGACTTGTTATTTAATATGGGTTTTGATCAATCAAAAAAAATAATATGAAAATTTAGTAATATGAATTTTAAAGAATTAGAAAATGTTTTTATTGTTGCAGAAATGTCTGCCAATCACAACGGCTCTATCGAAAAAGCAAAAGAGACAATTAAAGCTGCAAAACGTGTTGGAGCCGATGCAATTAAACTTCAAACATACAGACCAGACACAATTACACTTAATCTAAAAACAAAGGATTTTTTAATTAAAGGAGATTCACTTTGGTCAGGACAAAACCTTTATAACCTTTATAAAAAAGCGTACACGCCTTGGGAGTGGCATAAAGAACTTTTTGCACAAGCTAAATTAGAAAATATCATTTGTTTTTCTTCTCCGTTTGATATTACCGCAGTTGACTTATTAGAAGATCTTGGAAATCCAATTTATAAAATAGCTTCTTTTGAAATTACGGATATCCCTCTAATTAAATACGTGGCTTCTAAAGGTAAACCAATAATAATGTCAACGGGTATTGCTTCCGAGCAAGACATTGATTTAGCTATTGAAACTTGTAGAAAAGAGGGTAATGAAGAAATTGCATTATTAAAATGTACTTCTAATTATCCTGCAAAAATGTCTGATGCGAACTTGAGTATGATAAGTGATTACCAAAAACGATTTGGCCTGGTATCAGGTCTTTCTGATCATACTTTAGGTATAACCGCTCCAATTGTTGCTGTAACCCAAGGTGCAAAAATAATTGAAAAGCATTTTATCCTAGATAATTCAGTTGGTGGTCCTGATGCAAGTTTTTCTCTCAACGAAATACAATTTAAAAGAATGGTTGAAGCCGTAAGAGAGTCTGAATTAGCTTTAGGTAAAGTGAACTATAAATTATCTGAAAAGCAAAAAGCTGCAAGAAGTTATTGCAGGTCATTATACATAGCTAAATCGGTAAAAAAAGGAGATGTGGTTACAAAAGCAAATCTTAAATCTGTTCGACCTGGATACGGAATGCACCCAAAATATCTTCCAGAATTAATAGGAAAACGTTTCAAAAAGGATTGTGAAGCAGGAACTAGGGCAAGGGATGATTTATTTCAGTAAAAATGAATTTGAATACAAAAAATATTATGTGGTATGGTATACCATTTTTAATCAGGAATTTCATTCAATTATTTAGCCTACCTTTTTTTACTAAATATTTGTCACCTAAAGATTTTGGAGGGCTAGCTTTATCTACAATTTATGGTGTATTTCTAGTAGGACTTTTAAATCTAGGATTAATTGCAGCATTTGAAAGGAATTTTTTTGAGAAAGAAAAATATAAAGAGAGAATGGAATTAATGTGGACACTTGTAATTTTTGTTTTTGTGAATATATTTTTGGGATTTCTAATCACCTATAATTTTGAAGAATCAATAAATGGCTTTTTTTTTGATAAATATTTGCCACCCTTTTTGACCTTGTATGTGATGTCTCACCTTGGGATAAAAAGTATACTTCAATATTTTTATATTTTTTATAGAAATTCTAAAAAGGCAAAGTTCTATGCTCTAATTTCAACATCTGAGGCCTTTCTTTCAGTATTTTTTTCAATTTTCCTGGTCATACAAGGTAAAGGTATTGTTGGCTATGGTTTAGGTCAGTTATTAGGGGTTACTATACTCCTGTTGGGTTTAATATTTTTGTCGATTTTTAAAAAGGAAATAACATTTAAACACAATCTATTGAAAGAAAATTTAATTTTAAGTTTACCCTTAACCCCAAGAGTTTTTTTTGCAACGATAAATAGTCATTTTGATAGATACATGCTTGGAATTTTAAATAATAGAGCTGGGGTCGGAATATATGACATTGCACAAAAAATTTCCAATTTAGGATTTATTTTTATGACTTTTTTACAACAGGTGTTTGCTCCTGAAGTTTTTCAATCATACGTAAAAAGCCCTAATACTTTCTCAAAAAAAGTTGGTGAATTTTTGTCACCTTATTTCTATTTAAGTCTTTTTTTCTGTCTTTTGTTGGGTATTTTTTCTCAAGAAATCATTTATTTACTAACAACACCTTCTTTTTATTCTGCATTCCCTTTAATAGTAATATTAAATATGTTGTATGCCACATATTTTTTTGGGAAACAACCTCAACTATTGCTCGCCAAAAAAACCAAATTGATTTCTTATCTTTCTATCATATCTGTGATATTAAACATAATATTTAATCTACCATTGATAAATTACTATGGAATTATAGGTGCTGCATGGGGAACTTTTTTTTCCGGAATAACCATAGCTTCTGTTTCTTTTTATTATGCTCAGAAATATGCAAAAATAGCTTATGATAATTTGATTTATGTCTCTTTTATATTGTTTCAATTGTGCATGATTACAGTTTTAATTTTATGGTATCATAAATTTGATTACATATTTAGTTTGTCTGTGAGAATATTATTGCTTTCATTATTTATAATTACCAGTTATAAGTTTAAAATAATTAATAAGGTTTATTCAACTTTTATAAAACAATAATTTTTAATTCATCATTTTGATTTCCTATCTAAAAAATATTAAAAAATCCAAAATTCGTTCTTACATGAGAGGATTTAACCAGTTGGTTAAACAAGGAAACCTAGAATATGTCGAAAATCTTAAATCGAAACTCATAGAAATCTCGTTGGGAAATGATTCTTATAAAGAAAATAATAATGATTTTGAGGAGTTATGTTTACAACAATTTCTTACATACAGACTTTTAGATAAAAGTTTTAGTGAAGAGATTTTAAAATCAATCAAAGATGGTAAAAAACTAAATATAACTCTACCATATAAATGGAGGGATTTTTTAGATAAAAATGGATTTAAAGTAAATACATTTCAAAATAAATTGAATTGGGTATTATTTGAATTATTTTATTTTTCTTATGGATTAAGCTTTGGATTAATTGAGTTTTTTAATTCTTTTTTTAGAAAAAAAATATTAGGGGATTATGTTTATTTGTATGATCTTAATGAACGGAATTTCCCTAGGTCTAAAGATGATATAGAAACAAATAATTTTGTCAACTGGTTTATTAAATCTGGATACACAAAAAACAATAAACATATCGTTCATAGTGCAAAAGTTAGATTTAATAAAATTTGTGGAGTCGAGTTGACTAATTCAATGGGTCCAATTCCTCCCCTTAGGGGATATAGTAGGATTTATTTTTTATTTTGGTTAGTTAGAATATTTTTTATCGGTTTAGTAAGTCAAAAAACGAGGATTTTGTTAAAGGAAAAAGTTTTATTAAAAATTTTACAACTTTGTCCAAAAGAAAATTTAGCAAATGCTTTCTATTTTCCAAGTCCTTGGGCAGTATTTAAGCCTTTGTGGACATATGAAGCTGAAAAGTTAGGCAAAGAGGTTGTTCTTTATTTGTATTCAACAAATATTTACAAGTTGATTGCTAAAGGTAAGGATGAAAGTTTTTATTACAATTATTGGCGAATAAATCAATGGAAAAAATTTATGGTATGGAACTCTTCGCAAAAAATTTATCTTAAAAAAAATATTAGGAATGAAGCAAAAATTGATGTAGTTGGACCAATCCCCTTTTTTTCTTCGAAACACAATTTCAATATGGATATATCTAAGCATAAAAGAAAAATTTTAGTCTTTGATGTACAACCGTTTAGACGCTCTCATTATACTTCTTTAGGCCCTTACGTTGATTTTTATAATTATAAAAATGGAGTTAAATTTTTGAGTGATATAAATCTTATTGCAAAAGATTTAAAGGCTAAAGTTTTCATTAAAAGAAAACGTAACACTATCTACACGTCAAAAGAATACTTAAGTTTTATATCTAATTTAGTTGAGAATGAGAAATGGATTGAATTAGATGCTAATTTTGATGCTTTTTCTGTATCAAAATATTTAAACCCAAATATTTCAATTAATATGCCTTTTACATCTACAGCAAATGTTACCTCGCATTATAAAATTCCAAGTGTATATTATGATTCTTTAAATCAATTAGAATCCTCAAAATTTTCATTTCTTGATATTAAACTAATTAATAATTACAAAGAATTAAAAAATTGGGTCAATTCTAATATTTAAGGAAATTATATGCTAAAAATTGAAAATAAATGAATATTAATGTAAAATCAACACAGCATCTTTTGAATAAAATCATAGTAAAAAACATTTGGTTTCTAAAGTATCATCTTATTTTACAATTAAAATAAAAAATTAGACTATTATCATCTTATGTTTTTTATTTTAGTAAATAGAAATTTATGAAAGAAAAAATTGTTAAAATTGGCTATGGAAAGGTAAACAAACTAAAAATCGGTGGCAATTTGCCTTTGGCTTTTGTTGGAGGTCCGTGTGCAATAGAAAACAGGGATCATGCTTTGTTTATGGCTGAATCAATATCAAAAATATGTGAAAAAATAGGAATGCCATGGATTTACAAATCCTGCTATGATAAAGATTGTCGTTCTTCGCCAAAAAGCTTCCATGGTGTAGGTCTTGATGAAGGCTTGAAAATCTTGTCAGAAGTTAGAGATACTTTCAATGTTCCGGTGGTCTCAGACTTCTCCGATCCTTCATGGGCGGAGGCAACTGGTGAAATTTGTGATATGGTACAAGTTCCTGCTTATCTGTGTCGTCAGACCTCTATTCTGAGAGCTGCTGCTAAGACTGGTCGACCAATCCTAATGAAAAAGGGGCAATTTATGAGTCCCTGGAATATGAAAAATTCATGCAGAAAATTAGAGGCATTTGGGAGTAATGAAATTATACTAGCAGACCGTGGTACCTTTATGGGATATAACATGTTAGTTAATGATATGACTTGTTTTCCTATTATGAGATACACTGGCTATCCTGTTTGTTATGATGCGACTCATTCAGTTCAACTT
>CEWG01026502.1_pt1 | contig 16185 bp, 17 predicted proteins | sample 361411 | NCBI WGS metagenome assembly CEWG01 (sample SAMEA2622173, study PRJEB7988) | marine metagenome | biome: marine biome (ENVO:00000447); feature: surface water layer (ENVO:00002042); material: "saline water (ENVO:00002010), including plankton (ENVO:xxxxxxxx)" | depth 5 m | reverse complement strand
TCGGTCCATAAGCTCAATTGATTCACGCCCAAGATTGATTTTATTGGATCAGTAAGTCTTTTATCACAGATTATCTTATTCAGCTCATCATTTAGATAGTGTGCAGGTTCTATGACCTTTAGATATTCCTCATTTGGTTTAGGCTCAAATTGGAGTGTCAAGTAATCAATATCTACAAATTTCTTCCCGTCTAGGATATATAATTTCCCGTCATCAGAAAATGAATGGGCCTTTTGAACAGTCTTCTCAAATTCCTCTCTACAAAATTCAAGTTCAAGTGAAGATAACTGACCTTCTCTTAGAACAAAACCATCTTTTTTATATTTTTTTTGTTCTTCCTTTGAAAGAAAATAATCCACTAGCCTCTATACAAGCGAAATACCCATCATAATCAGACAGATTATCGAAACAAACCAAATTATTGTCCTCAAATATAAAACACCGAACATATAAGAGAAGTAATAAATGACTCTTGAACCAATCCAAAACATTGCCAAATTATAATTTTCTACTTCAAGAACTATTGAAAGAATAGCTAAAGCTAAAAATGCCGGCAAACTTTCCAAAATATTGTTTCCCGCTCTTCTAGTCCTGCCAACTATTGCCGCTTCTTCAACAGAGCCCTCTCTGTTAGAGATGAGGAACTCTAAATTCTTACTATTTAAGAGTGCCGGCGTTAAAAGCTGAAGAAGTGTCAACAAAAGTGCTAAAAGAATTAAAGTAATCATTGTAAGTTTCCTGTGTTAGTCTCCTCTGAAGATTAAACCAGATTCACAAGAATTCAAACCCTAATTTATGAGATAAATGGATTTCCTTGCAAAAATTTTTACTATAAAAAAGATACCACTCGTAAGCTGGAGTTCGGAATACCCTCTCAACTATAGACCAAGATTCATCACGCTTACGCTGTTAATTACTGGTCTCTTCCTTTTTGGTTTAGGCGAAGCAGTATTAATAGCAAGTGGATCGGGTGTAAGTCCATGGACGGTTTTAGCACAGGGAATATCAGAAATTACGGATGTTACTATCGGGATGGCGACATTCTTTGTAAGTGTAACAATTCTTTTGCTTTGGATACCTCTAAAACAAGTTCCTGGAATTGGAACAGTCCTTAATGCAATCATCATAGCCTCAGCCATAGATCTAGCTTTGCCATATCTGCCAAAACCAGATAATGATTTACTCAAAATCATACAAGCTGTTATTGGCATATTTATCGTGGGAATAGGAAGCGGTATTTATCTTTCCTGTAACTTAGGACCCGGTCCTAGAGATGGCTTGATGGTGGGACTCCAGCAAAAAACTGATACTTCCATACCTGTTATTAGGACAATTATTGAGTTATCTGCAGTTGTCTCTGGATGGTTCTTAGGCGGAGTCGTAGGAATTGGAACCATTTTATTTGTATTTGGTATCGGCCCTTGTGTTGGATTAGGCCTAAATTTAGTAGAAAAGGTTTCTAAAAAAGTCTGAACTAAAAAACTTGAAAAGAATCTGTTTGTCTCTTCTAATGGGGGTTTAACGATCAAAGAATAATTATGAAAAGAACTGTAACTATCCCGGCGTCAATTGTTTCTATCTTATTGGGTTTACTTATTGCTTATGCAGGAAGTCAAGGATCAGAAAACTATAATGGAATAGCGATATTCGCCATCTGTGCCAGCGTAAGCTACATACTTCATTGGATGATTTTCATACCATCATATATCTTCCAGACAGAACATTATTTTGATTTAACTGGGTCTGTTTCTTACTTAAGCGCCTTAGGGTTAGGATTTTATCTTGCACCTTCTCTTGATCTTAGAGATTTCATCATTGGAATTTTAATCGCGGTATGGGCTATAAGATTGGGCTCTTTCTTATTCCTAAGGGTTAAGCAGGATGGTAAAGATGGAAGATTCACTGTCATGAAAACACAATTCCATTGGTACTTTATGACTTGGACAATTGGTGGACTATGGGTTTTCCTAACAATGTGTGCAGGTTTGGCTGCCATAACGTCAAGTGAAAGTGTTCCTTTAGGATATACAGCATATTTTGGACTGGCTTTATGGGTATTTGGATTCTGTATTGAGATAACAGCAGATAAACAAAAAAGAAATTTCAAAAAACAAAAAAATAAGGAGAAGGAATTCATTACAAGCGGTCTCTGGGCTTGGTCCAGACATCCAAATTACTTTGGAGAAATAACTTTGTGGATTGGACTTACGTTAATTGCCTTGCCAGTGTTAAGTGGATGGCAATTGGTTACTTTGATATCTCCAATTTTTGTCTATGTTCTTTTAACAAGAATCAGTGGCATCACCTTGATGGAAAACAGAAATATAAAGAGATGGGGATCCGATCCTGAATATATGGATTATCTAAAAAGAACACCAGCTCTTATGCTTAGAAAACCAAAAGCTTAAAAAAGGAAATATAAATATGAGTGAAAAAAATCAAACGGGTGGGTGTCTTTGTGGAAATGTAAGTTATTCATTTAATAAAGAAGATTCACTCTCTGCACATCACTGTCACTGTAAGGATTGCCAAAAAAGTACTGGCAGTGGGAAAGCTACGATTCTTTTAATTCCAGAAGATGCATTAGAAGTTGAAGGAAATGTAAAATATTTTACCGTGACAGGTTCAGCAGGCTCTCATATTTCCAGAGGATTCTGCTCAGAATGTGGATCTCCTCTTATTTCTTTTGTGGAAGAAAATGCCAGTGTGAAATTCATCAAAGTAGGAAGCATAGATGACTCATCTTGGATCAATGTAGATTCGAATTTTTGGAGCTCTACTGCAAATACTTGGTCTCCAGCAGATGAACAAATACATAGCTTCACCCATAATCCAGATTTCGCTTAAAAATTGAATCCATCTAATCTTTATTCAAAATTAATTGAAGATGGACAACTAAGCTTTGATGGAGAGCAAGCGAAGCTCTTGGAGAAATTTGACCAACTTAGCTCAGCCCTAAAAAAACGTTCTAAATCTTGGTTTAATCAAAAAAAAATTAAAGGTCTCTACATAAGAGGTGAAGTTGGAAGAGGTAAAACTCAGATGATGGATATCTTCTTTGAAACTTTAGATATAGAAAAAAAGAAGAGGGTTCATTTCCATAGGTTTATGAAAATACTCCATGATGATCTTGATAGAATTGCAGCACAAAAAGATCCATTAAAGAAAGTAGCAAAAGATATAGCCGCAGAGACAGATGTTCTGTGTTTTGATGAATTTTATGTAGAAGATATCGGAGATGCGATGCTCTTAGGGAGATTTATTAATGAGTTGTTTGAAAATAAAGTTACCTTAGTCACAACTTCTAACACTCATCCAGATGACCTTTACAAAGACGGATTACACAGAACAAGATTTCTTCCAGCTATAGAATCAATAAATAAAAATTGTGAAGTGTATGAGCTTAATTCAGCTCAAGATTATCGGTTGAGGACGCTCGAACAGCTCGAAATATTTATCGTCGGCAAAAAAGACGGAGGTTTCAAAGAACTTGAATCGAATTTTATAGAACTCACCAATGGCGAATTTGATGAAGGAAAAAATATTCAAATACTCGGAAGAAAAATAAAAACAATTAAATTATCAAAAGGGTCGCTTTGGGTATCGTTCAAGGAGATATGTGAAGGGCCAAGAAGTGCAAAAGATTACATAGAAGTCTGTAGCGAATTTCATACACTTTTTGTATCTGACGTTCCCCTAATGAACGGCGATAATGATGATTCTGCAAGACGGTTCATAGCATTAGTTGACGAATGTTATGAAAGAAATGTGAATCTTATTCTCTCTATGAAAACGGAGCTGAATGAAATGTATTCGGGAGAAAGGCTTAAAGAACCTTTCAAAAGAACTATAAGTAGGCTCGAAGAAATGAGGTCAAGAGAGTATCTCTCAAGACCTCATCTAATCTAATTAAACAGATTGAAGGACCTTGATTTCAGGGGCTCCAGCCATAAATGCTCCCATTTGAGCACCTAGCTCTCTGAAATAATCTGTCTTACCGTGAGCATCTTGGGCTTCTTGGTCTTTATACCTCTCTAAAAAGACATAAGTAGTGTCGTCCTCTTTATATAGATCGTAATAAACAACACCATCTTCATTAGCATTTACTTTCTCAACCAATTGACTTGCTATAGCTTCGAAATCAGAACCGGATCCTTCTTTAATTTTCAATGTTGCAACTATTCCTATCATTTTTTCTCCCTTATTTTTTAATTAGATGTAGACTTTAGTTAGTTTCAATTAAATAATCGAGAACTTTTTTATAAATGGAAAAATTAGTCATTATTGGTGCAGGTCAAGCGGCAATACAGTGCATCAACTCTTTAAAAAAAGAAGGTTATTCTGGTGAAATAACTCTAGTTGGAGAAGAAGAACACCTTCCCTATCAAAGGCCTCCTTTATCAAAGGGATTTCTTGATGACTCAGTAAATAAAGAAAGACTTTATTTCAAAAAATTAGAGTTTTATATCGAGAATCAAATTCAACTCAAACTGGGCAATAAAGTTCTAAAAGTCGACCTTGGAAGTGAAAAAGTCTTTTTATCTGATCAAACAGAGCTGGAGTTTGACAAATTAGTATTTGCGACAGGTAGTAAAGTCAGAAAATTAGATTTTCCAGGGAACGAACTAGATTCGGTTCATTATTTAAGGGGGCTAGATGATGCAGTAGCAATTAAAGCGGATCTTAACTCTTGCAAGAATCTTGCAGTAATAGGTGCGGGCTATATTGGGCTTGAAGTTGCTGCCGTTGCAGCTCAAAAGAACATAAACGTAACGGTAATAGAAATGGCTGATAGAGTTATGAATAGAACTGTTGATCCACAGATTTCAGAATATTACCTAGGGCTTCATCAGAAAAATGGTGTTGAATTTAAATTTAATACTAGTCTGAAAGAGATTAGAGGAAATGATAGGCCAGAATACGTTATATGTTCTGACCTTAGTGAAGTGAAGGCCGATACAGTCATCATTGGAGCTGGGGTAATTCCTGATGCAGACCTGGCATCGGAAGCTGGTATAGATACTAATAATGGAATCTTAGTGGATGAATATGGTCAAACTAATTTCGAGAAAATTTATGCATGCGGGGATTGCACAAACCATCCTAATAAAATCTTAAATAAAAATTTACGTCTTGAATCCGTTCATAACGCAATGGAGCAATCAAAAACTGTTGCGTTTAATATTTTGAATAACCCCCTCGAATACAGTCAAGTTCCTTGGTTTTGGTCTGATCAATATGATCATAAGTTACAAATTGTTGGGCTATCAGGAGAACATGACACTGTAACAATGCGAGGAGAAATGTCAGACAATAAATTTATGCTTTTTTATACCAAAAACAGCGAACTTCTGGCGGTTGACTCAATCAACAATCCAAAAGAGTTCTTAATAAGTAGAAAGCTTATGGAAAAAAAAGTTAAAATAGATGTAGAAATGATTTCAGATCCAGCCACAGACTTAAATGATTTAATTCAATGAAAAAAACAATAGAAACTGAATATGCACTAGGCCAAGTTGTTAAACATAAGTATCTTGACTTTAGGGGCGTAATTTACGACGTAGATCCTGAATTCAATAACACGGAAGAGTGGTATCAATCCATACCTGCTGCAATCAGGCCTAAAAAAGACCAGCCCTTCTATCATGTATTCGCTGAAAATGATCAGGTCTTCTATTCTGCATATGTATCTCAACAAAACCTTCTAGTAGATGATAGTCAGGTTCCTGTTGAACATCCTGATGTGCCTGTTTTCTTTGGCGGATTTGATGGAGAGTCCTACGAAATATTAGAAAACAGTAAGAATTAGCAGACTATTTAGATTGCTCATACGTCAGACCGATACAACACAGAAAAATATCCATTGCAATATCTAGCTCTTCTAAAGAGCAAGCAGTAGGAGCTATTCTTATAAATTTATCTTCTTCGTCTATGCCATAAGGATGAGTTGCGCCAGCAGGAGTTAATTTTAGTCCAGCCTCGTTTGCTAAGCTTACTATCTTCTTAGCCATGCCTTGTTCAGATTCAAAAAGTGAAAAGTACCCTCCTTCCGGTGAAGTCCATTTGCCTAATCCTAAGGATTCTAGCTTGCCAGTAACAAGATCAAATTTAGGTCGAATTATTTTTGCATGTTCCTTCATGTGGTCTTGAAGGTCGATGTCTTCAAAGAATTTTACGTGCCTTGCCTGATTTATCTTATCCGGACCAATCATTAACGAAGAGTAAAAAGGAAGAAAGATTTCTTGATTACCTTCTGACATGGCAATAAATCCTATACCTGCACCAGCAAAGGTTATTTTAGAAGTTGATCCAAATTCAACAACCACGTCCTCGCAGCCCTTGCTTTTTGCTAATGAGAAAATATCTTCTAAGGGTTTGGTCTCAGATAAATCATGAACGGCATAAGCATTATCCCAAAAAATAATACTCCTATTATCCTTATTGCCAAAAATATCAATTAACCCTTCTATTGTTTCTAAGCTGTAAACTTCTCCTGTTGGATTTGAGTATTTTGGGACACACCATATACCTCTAATGGAATTGTCAGAATCCACTAAGTTTTTTACTTCTTCAAGATCAGGGCCTTCGCCAGTCATAGAAACTGGGATCATATTTATACCGAATGTTTCGCAAAGTTTGAAGTGGCGGTCATAGCCCGGCACAGGACATAGAACTGAAATCCTTTCCTGAAGATTCCATGGCCCTCCTCCATTTCCTTCGACAAATAAAAAGGATAGGAATTTAGACATCAGTGAAAGACTACTATTGCCTCCAGCCCATATATAATCCGCTGAACAACCCAATATCGAAGATCCTAATTCTCTGCATGAATCTAGGCCCTTAATTTCTCCATAATTTCTTAAATCTAAGTCCTTTGAAAATAGGTCTTTATCTGTATAAGTCAACATCCTATTAGACAGGTCTAGCTGATCAGAGGAAGGTTTGCCACGTGTAATATCTAAGGATAGATTTTTTGCTTTAAACTCTTCAAATTTAGAAAAATAATCCATTTATTCCTAATAATTGCTTAAAAAAGTGATCTTATCATTGAGCGTTAATGATAGGTACATAAAAAAATTATCTGTTCAATTTTTAATCAAATTCTTTTAAGCATTCTGACAAGTGACTATCATCAATCAACTAACAAACTTATCCACATTTACCGTGGATAAAGGTCATTTTCACGAAGACAATAAAGAGAAGAAATAGTACAATTCTGCTTTAGACAAAGACCTTTGAACAAGAAAACTTCCTTATACCAAGATCACCTTGAATCAAATGCAAAAATGGTAGATTTCCATGGTTGGTCTATGCCCATTAACTATGGATCACAAATAACTGAGCACAATATTGTAAGAGAAGAATGTGGAATATTTGATGTTTCACATATGACAATTCTTGATTTTGAGGGCCAAGATTCCGAAAAATTTGTAAGAAAGTTGATATCTAACGATGTCAGAAAACTTTCTGAAACCTATGAAGGTCTTTATTCCGCAATGGTCAATGATTCTGGTGGTGTTATTGATGACCTGATAGCTTACAAAATGGATTATGGCTATAGGCTCGTCGTTAATTGTGCCACCAGAGGTGAGGACTTAAAGTGGATATCAAACAAATCTCAAGATTATGAGGTCACAATGATAGAAAGGTCTGACCTTTCAATGGTTGCAATTCAAGGACCTAAATCTTTAGAAGTGCTAAAAGAATGCCCTACACCCGTAAATCTTTTAGATGCGAAAAAAAGACAACAGGGTGTTTTCGGGAATGATATGTTTGCTGCCAAGACAGGATATACAGGAGAATTAGGTTTTGAAGTCATCCTTCCTCACACTAAGGCGATTGGACTTTGGAAAGATGCAATTAAAGCTGGAGCAAAACCAGTCGGGTTAGGTGCCAGAGACACCTTAAGACTTGAGGCGGGAATGAATTTGTATGGATTTGAAATGGATGATTCCATTACACCCTTTGAGTGCAATATGTCATGGACAGTAGATTTTGGAGACAAAGATAGAGATTTTTTTGGAAAAGAAGCACTCCTTAAAAAATCTAACGAGAAAAATGCAGAATTAGTAGGTCTTTTGGTTGAAGATAGAAGTATTCTTAGACAGGGTCAGGAAGTTTATTTCGATGAAAAAAAGAAGATAAAAGGTATTGTGACAAGTGGATCTTATTCCCCTACCCTAGGAAAGCCTATCGCATTGGCTAGAATCCCTAATCTTGGTGAAAATTCTTGTTTTGCCGAGGTGAGAGGAAAGAAAGTTTTTGCTAAAATTGGCTCTCCCAAGTTCATAAAAGAAGGTAAAGAAATTTTTAAGGAAAGATTATGAATACTACAAATGAGGTGAGATATCTTGCCAGTCACGAATGGGGTAGGATCGATGAAGAAGGCATTCTTACCGTTGGAATCAGTGATCACGCTCAAGACTTACTTGGAGATATTGTGTTCGTGGAACTACCAGATGTTGGCAAAGAACTCGATGCAGAAGAAGAATCAGCCATTGTGGAATCTGTAAAAGCCGCTTCCGATGTTTATACTCCCCTGTCAGGAGAGGTCATTGAAATTAATGAAAAACTTTTCGACGAGCCGGAAATTGTAAACAATTCTCCTTTTGAAGACGGGTGGTTCTTTAAGATTAAAATAAATGATAGTTCTGCTTTTGAGAACCTCATGACGGAAGAAGAATATAACGCATCCTGCGAAGAATAAATCAGACAATAAATTAACTTTGGAAAATTTAAGGAAAAATAACCTCTTCTCCGACAGGCATATCGGAACAAATACAGAAGAAAGAAATACCATGCTCAATTCTATAGGTTTTAAGTCTATGGATGATTTTATTGATGCAGTTGTTCCGTCTAATATCCTAAAAAAGGGTGAAATAGATATAGGCGAAGAAAAAACTGAAGAAGAGGCTCTTAGAGAACTAGAAAAAATCGCTAAACAGAATAAAGTTTACAAAAGTCTCATAGGACAAGGCCACTATAATTCACACACTCCTAAGGTTATTCTAAGAAACGTTTTCGAGAACCCTGGATGGTATACCTCATATACCCCATATCAGCCGGAGATCTCACAAGGCAGGTTAGAAGCCCTTATAAACTTTCAAACTATGGTAAGTGATCTAACGGCTATGGATATAGCTAACGCTTCACTGCTAGACGAAGCAACTGCTGCTGCAGAGGCAATGACATTAGCTAAAAGAGTATCTAAGTCAAAATCGGATACGTTCTATGTTGATGAAAACTGTTTTGAAAATACTATCAATGTTTTAAAGACTCGTGCAAAACCCCTTGGAATAGAAATTAAAATTGGCCCTGTAGGTGATGCAGAAAGTCAAGAATGTTATGGCATTTTTATTCAATACCCAGGCTCAGATGGCTTAATTGAAGATTTTTCAAGTATTGTTGAGTCTGTTCAAAGCAAAAAAGGAATTGCAGTCTTTTCCACAGACTTGTTATCGCTATGTTTGCTAAAGCCTCCAGGCGAAATGGGCGCAGATATCGTAGTTGGATCTTCACAAAGATTTGGGGTGCCTCTAGGCTGCGGGGGTCCGCATGCTGCATTTATGGCAGTCAAGGAGGATCTTAAAAGGTCATTACCAGGAAGAATAGTAGGAGCGTCTGTAGATAGTTCTGGAGACCTAGCCTACAGACTTGCACTGCAAACCAGGGAGCAACACATAAGAAGGGAGAAAGCTACAAGCAACATATGTACTGCACAGGCCTTGTTGGCAATAATGGCAGGGTTTTATTCACTTTATCATGGAAAAGAAGGTCTAATTGAAATTGCCAAAAAAGTTAACCATTTAACCTGTACTCTCAAGGAAAACCTCTCTGCCTTAGGGTTTAAAATGCAAAATGATAAATTCTTCGATACATTAGTTGTACACACTAAATCAGAGACCTCTGCGATTCACTCTAGAGCTTTGGAAAAAGAAATTAATCTTAGAGTAATCGATTCTGAAACTCTGGGGCTTTCTTTAGATGAAACTTCAACTTTAGAAGATCTTGAAATTTTACTAGAGATATTTGCAAACACCTCAGTAGAAATTCAAAAAAACCAAACAGTATCAATTCCTGAAGGATTAATCAGGCAATCAAGTTTTCTCGACCATAAGATATTTAATGAATTCCATACAGAGACTGAAATGCTTAGATACATAAGAAGGCTAAGTGATAAGGATATTGCCCTTGATAGAGCTATGATTCCCTTAGGTTCATGCACTATGAAGCTTAATGCAACCTCTGAGATGATACCGGTTAGTTGGCCTGAATTTTCCAATATCCATCCTTTCGCTCCAAAGGATCAATTAATTGGATATCAAAAACTAGTAGAAGAAATGGAACAGATGCTTGCCCTGCTTACAGGATACACAGGAATATCCTTACAGCCAAATGCCGGATCTCAAGGTGAATATGCTGGTCTTTTAGCAATTGATGCTTACCACAAAAGCCATCAAGAGGCTCACAGAGATATTTGCCTAATACCTAAATCAGCGCACGGAACAAATCCCGCATCAGCACAAATGGTTGGCTTAAAAGTTGTTCCAGTTGAATGCGACTCAGAAGGAAATATAGATATCATTGATCTAAAAGAAAAAGCTGAGAAACATTCTGAAAACCTCTCTTCTTTAATGATCACTTATCCCTCAACACATGGAGTTTTTGAAACTTCGGTCACAGAAGTCTGTGAAATAATTCACTCTCACGGAGGCTTTGTCTATATTGACGGAGCTAATTTTAATGCCATGGTAGGATTATGTTTTCCTGGCTCTTTTGGTGGAGACGTATCTCATCTGAACCTTCATAAGACTTTCTGCATACCCCACGGTGGCGGAGGGCCGGGCATAGGTCCAATTGGTGTCGTTGAAGAATTGAAAGACTTCATGCCTTCATTTCATAATGAAACAAAAGCTGTAGGACCAGTTTCTGGAACAGATTGGGGGAGTGCGAGTATTTTACCTATCAGTTGGATGTATATAAAAATGATGGGAACAAAAGGTCTTCTAGACGCCACACAAAACGCAATACTGAACACCAATTACATCGCCTCCAAATTAAAAGGACATTACGAAATACTCTACAAAGGGAAAGGTGACTTAGTCGCGCACGAATGCATCATAGACATCAGGCCTTTAAAAGAGAAGGCGGGAATAGAAGTGGAAGATGTAGCAAAAAGATTGATAGATTATGGCTTTCATGCTCCAACCATGTCATGGCCTGTAGCAGGAACATTAATGATTGAGCCTACTGAGAGTGAGTCCCTAAAAGAGCTAGATAGATTCTGTGAAGCTATGATAAAAATTAGAGAAGAAATAAAAGAAATAGAAAAAGGAAATTCTTCAGTTGAGAGCAATCTACTCAAGAACTCTCCACACACTGCCAAAGCTTTAATTTCAGATTCCTGGGACAATGAGTACGAAAGAGCTCAAGCGGCTTATCCAGTTGAAAGCCTGTACCAAAATAAATATTGGCCGCCAGTTGGAAGGGTTGATAATGTATATGGTGACAGAAATCTTATTTGTAGCTGTCCTTCTATGGAAGACTTTGATTAGTTAGATCTAGAATCAACTATAATCCAAGAGTTCTTTTCTGCCTCATTTCTAAGTTTTCTATCAGGATTAACTGCAGTTGGGTTGTCAGAAAATTTCAACAATGGAAGATCATATATTGAGTCAGAATATGCATAAATTGCTTCGAAAGTCCTAGAATCTATCCAAGATCTTATGCGCCTGACCTTCTCATCTGAGAAATTAGGAACCCCCTCCACTTCTCCAGTAAATATTCCATTTGATATCTCAGCATCAGTTCCAAAACTTACACCTATACCCAGATTTGATGCAATTCTATCTACAAGAAAAGATAGAGATCCAGATGTTAGTACTTTTAAATCTGAATTATGTTTCTTAAGAAGTGATTTGGTTAATTTATCAGATAACTTGTTTGAGACATTTAAAGCAAATTCATCTATCTTTTTTTGTAATTTAACCAAGCTTTCACCTTTGACGGGGCTCAAAAGAAACTTAGAGTATGACAAGACATCTAGCTCTCCATCCCTATACTCAGCTTCAAATTCTTCCATGGATTTCTTGAATTTGTCTTTATCCTTTATGAGTCCGCTTTCCATCATATAAGCAACCCATTCCCCTTCTGTATCTCCATCAAATAAGGTGTCATCTAAATCAAATAAAACTAAGTTCATGTTTTTTTATTATTATATGTATCTAAAAGAAGGATTATGAAAGAAGCATTATACAGACCTAATGTAGGTATCATTATATTTAACAGGGATGGCAAAATATTATGGTGTAAAAGAAAGCAAGGAGATGGGTGGCAATTTCCTCAGGGCGGCATAGATGAAGGAGAAACACCTCAGGATGCTATATAAGAGAAACCTATGAAGAAGTTGGATTAGAGAAGCAAAAGATAAAGGTAGTCAGAGAGAATGATAGATGGATTAACTATGATGTACCGAAAGATAAAATCCCAAAGTACTTCTCTTTCAAGAATAGAAGATTTAAAGGTCAAACACAAAAATGGTTTCTAGCTGAATTCCTTGGTAATGACGAAGACATCAATTTGAGTGTTCACAATCAGATTGAATTTAGTGAATGGAGATGGTCTACCTATTGGCACCCAATAATAGGTGGTGTTGAATTCAAAAGAGATGCATATAGAAAAGTCTTGAATGACCTTTTACCTTACTACGTAGATTATTTGAGAAAATTCTAATTCTTTATATTGAATGAGAACTCAAGAGTATCTCCTTCTATGCCCTCTTTTAAATAAGTACGTTCAGAAATTTGTATCTGTCCAGATGGGGAAGATGAAAAGACAGTTGTGCATCTTGTTCCGTATATAGAGGACCTTATGAACCTATAAGGTATTTCTTCACCATCCCTAGTTTGAAGATCTTTTTTTGTCTTTTCATGTAGATTACCATATTCTTTTTTCATCACCTTAATACCTTTATCGGCGGTAAACCCACTGTGAATAATTTCGTCTAAATCAGACTTTATAGCTTCAACTTTCTTTGTAGAAGAATTCAATTTCAGATTGCCTAATGCATGAACGCCCTCTGGAATAAAGAAAATTCCATCAAGGCGATTACAAAGATAAAATAACCCGTCTTTATCCCCTACAATAAGATTAAAGCCTGCGTATTCTGACTTTTCATTTGTAATTTCTTCTAGATAAGATTTAGCAGATAGTTCTGACTCAAGAAAGCCAGTTACCAAATTTCCCCGAGAGACAGAGTATTTTACATTTGTATTCTCTTTTAGATTTGTAAGTGCAGCAAACTTTCCGTCCTTGTTCGTACCAAGCCAAGTTCCACCAGCTTCTTCATCCTTACCAGCTAAAACATTTTTATTTTTCCACCAGTGCATTTTTGTTGTTGGTCTATCATGATACTCATCTCTATTCGCGACTATATTGAAAAAGTATGCGGGCTTGGCATTCCAATCTTTAGATTTCTCAACGGATAAAGCAATTAAACACATAAATTAAAGATGCAATCAGCACTTGGTGTTAAAATAAGTTTTTGGAAATTCTACTCTACTTTTTACTTGGAACATTTTCTGGCGTTTTAGCAGGACTTTTTGGTATTGGGGGTGGAATCATAATTATCCCCACATTCTTCTATATTTTTTCTTTTCTAGGCTTTGCTGATGAGATTTTAGCACATATGGTGCTAGGCAGTTCCTTGGGCGTAATTGTTTTTAGTTCTCTTTCGTCTACCTTCTCTCATAACTCAAAGGGGGCTGTCAATTGGAGTCTTATAAAAGTAGTTGCTCCAAGTATCATTATCGGATCAGGTTTTGGAGGCTTTACAGCAGGTTTCATTGAAAGTAGCACACTACAAGGGCTAGTTGCTTTATTCTTAGTAGTTGCGTCTATTCAATTAATTTTTGAATTTCCTCCTCCTCCGCAAAATCCCAGAACTACTTTAATTGGCCCTGTCGTGGCAGGGGGGGGTATAGGATGGTTGTCTGGAGTTTTTGGAATAGGAGGAGGTATATTTTCAGTGCCTTATTTTTATCATAGGGGCCTTAAAATGATGAATGCAATTGGAACGTCTGCTGCTTGCGGAATTCCCATAGCTTTTGCAGGCTCTATCTCTTATATATTTATTGGTTATGGGAATTCTAGTTTGCCTGATAATAGTGTCGGGTTCATCTACTTGCCTGCAACAATCATAGTGGGCCTTACGAGTTCTCTTACAGCAAAGTATGGAGTAAATATTGCCCATAGAATGAAACAAAAGAAATTGAGAATAGGTTTTGCTTTTTTGGTTATGATAATGGCACTGAATCTTTTGATGCGTTAAATGGAAGATAGAAATAAGAAATATTGGAAGGCAAACCTAAAAATAGTTTTATCATTGTTACTAATATGGTTCGTAGCGTCATTTGGCTTTGGAATAATTCTCTCAGAGAGTCTAGATAAAATAAAAATTGGTGGTTTTAAACTGGGCTTTTGGTTCGCTCAACAAGGCAGCATTTACATTTTTGTAGTGATTATTTTCTTATATGTTTGGCTTATGAAGCGTCTTGATAAGAAATTTTCCAAAGAAGATAAATCATGACTACACAGGTTCTAACATATATTTTTGTTGGGGCAACTTTTGCTCTTTATGTTGGTATAGCTCTATGGTCTAGAGCAAAGTCCACCACTGACTTTTATGTAGCTGGTAAAGGCGTGAATCCAGTAGCAAATGGAATGGCAACAGCAGCTGACTGGATGTCAGCGGCTTCTTTCCTTTCGATGGCAGGTTTGATAGCTTTTTTAGGAAAAGATGGCTCTGTTTATTTGATGGGCTGGACGGGCGGATATGTTTTATTAGCTTTACTTCTAGCTCCATATTTAAGGAAATTTGGCAAGTTTACCGTACCGGATTTTATAGGGGAGAGATATTATTCCCAAACCGCACGAAAGTTAGCTGTAATTTGTCTGATTTTTATTTCCTTTACCTATATCGCTGGTCAAATGAGGGGGGTTGGGATTGTATTTTCCAGATTCCTTGAAGTAGACATAAATACTGGAGTGATTGTAGGAATGGGAATAGTTTTCTTTTATGCGGTGCTAGGTGGCATGAAAGGGATAACATACACACAAGTGGCTCAATATTGTGTTCTGATCTTCGCTTATTTAGTGCCTGCTATTTTTATCTCAATCTTAATGACGGGCGAGCCTATTCCACAAATTGGTTTTGGCAGCACACTGGTTGACAGTCAAATCTATCTTCTAGACAAACTGGACCAAGTAACAAAGGATCTTGGTTTTACAGCGTATACGGAGAATGTAAAAAGTAATATTGATATATTCTGCATAACTGCAGCTCTTATGTTTGGGACAGCTGGCTTGCCTCACGTAATTGTAAGATTTTTCACTGTGCCTAGTGTTGGGGCAGCGAGACAATCTGCCGGCTATGCCCTAATATTCATAGCTCTTCTATATACAACCGCCCCTGCTGTATCTGCTTTTGCAAGAATGAATTTGATTGATTCTATTCAAGATCAGCCGTATAGCTCTTCGCCTTCTTGGTTTAAGAATTGGGAAGAAATAGGTCTAATCGCTTGGAAGGATAAAAATCAAGATGGCAAAATACGATATTCTTCCGGAGACGCATTGGAAAATACTAAACCTAAGTATTCAGAAACCAGAGGTGATTATGGAGAAAGAGTCTTAGAAAATGAGCCAAATCTCACGAATGAGAATGAAATATACATTGATCGAGATATTATTGTTCTAGCCAACCCAGAGATAGCCCAACTTCCTGGATGGGTTATAGCTTTAGTAGCTGCTGGAGGTCTGGCAGCAGCCCTATCAACTGCCGCAGGGCTTTTATTAGTTATTTCATCATCAGTTTCTCATGACTTATTGAAAAAAACTTACATGCCAAACATTACTGAGAAGCAAGAATTAAGATATGCAAGGATCTCGGCAGCCGTCGCTATTGGCATAGCTGGAATATTTGGTATCTATCCTCCAGCCTTCGTTGCTCAGGTTGTAGCCTTTGCATTTGGTCTTGCGGCCGCAACCTTCTTTCCTGCATTATTCTTGGGTATTTTTTACAAGAGATTAAATAAGGAGGGTGCAATTGCAGGAATGTTAGGAGGCCTTCTTTTTACAGCTTCTTACATAATTTATTTCAAATTTATCAATCCTGAAGTTAACAATGCG
>CEWG01059351.1_pt1 | contig 16189 bp, 16 predicted proteins | sample 361411 | NCBI WGS metagenome assembly CEWG01 (sample SAMEA2622173, study PRJEB7988) | marine metagenome | biome: marine biome (ENVO:00000447); feature: surface water layer (ENVO:00002042); material: "saline water (ENVO:00002010), including plankton (ENVO:xxxxxxxx)" | depth 5 m | reverse complement strand
TCACCGCCATGACGTTCGGCAAGCGCTTCGAAGAGGCGCCCCAAATGCAGACCTTCGCGGCATGCTGTAGCGCGTGCACGGCCCGTCACACGCGTCTTACCATCGCGATGGCGCACGACAAAGCACACGTCAGCCCCTGTTCCTAGGAGCAGGGAAGCAAGACGACCTTCGAGGGTTCCCGCACGGCTGGTGACCAAACGCCACGGGCCTGCATCCGTCGTGGTGGCGCGTTGCAGACCTTTCACTAAAGCACCATGATCACTTGACGTCAAATCCGCATCCGTTTCGATGCGGTCGACAAGCGAACGGTAATCCAAGGCATCATCGCCGAGCAAGGTCACCGCGGATTGAAAGGATGAGGAACCTGCATGCTTGAACCGGCCGGTGTCGGTGATGAGGCCCGCCATGAGCAGACGACGCACAGGTGGTGTCAAGGCTTCAGGACGGTGCTTCGCCAGGTACGAGGTGACGATTTCAGTCGTAGCGGAAACGGGCCAACGGAGGCTCAAATCCCCGTCCTGAAGGTCCCATCCGTCGGTGGCATGATGGTCCAAGACGCAGACGGGAACGCCTTCGGGCAAATCGAGGTCAAGCTGGTTTGGAGCGGCTGCATCGACGACCACCAGTCCACCAATGGCGGTGGGCCATGCCGTCGGACGACCGAGGCGACGGAACGGAGCGTGTTCTTCGTCCACAAGTCGCTTCGCCAAGCGCCCAAGGTGGCGTCCGCACGCCATGGCCTGAGGCAAGGCAGAAGCCAAGGCAACGGCCGAAGCCACGGTGTCCATGTCGCCGTTGGCGCCGCAGACCACCGGAACGGCTCCACGTGCAGCAGCAGCCTCCAGCCATGAATGAAGCCGATCGAGATCGGCTTCGGAGGCCGTCACGCAGATCCCTCGAGGTCCTTGCGCATGGTTTCGTACGCCTCGATTAACCGAGCCTCGTGTTCGGTGAGTCGAGCAAGATGTTCTTGGAGACGCCCATGGCTTGTTTTGAGGTCCTCAAGCAAGGCCTCACGGTCTCCGACTTCGATCAAAACCCCACCAAGATGCCGGTGCAAGGCCAATCCCTCAGGTTGTCCTTCAACCGCGGCGATTGTCCCTTCCAATTCAGCCACTTGGTTGCGCACGGTGGCCACTTGTTGGCGTGCGTTTTGGACTTCGCCAACGACGACTTGGAGCCGCTCAAGGTCGCTCATGAGTCCCACGGAGGGGAGGTCCCTCAAGAACGCCGTGGTCCCGAAACAACCTCATCGGCCGCGATGAGCGAACGAAAAGCGGTGTTCATCACGGCTCGGAGGTCGCTGATTCTCGCTTCGCCGAAGACCCAGGATAGGTGCTCAGTGGTCTGTTCGACTTCGTGTTCTGTGGCCAAACAAGCCACAAGAGCTCGACGCAGCGCAGACGCTTCAACGTGAACGGTCAACGTGGCGGCGCAAGGCGCCGTCAGGCGACTCACTCCTCTTCGTCGATCTCGCCGTCAGCAAGGCGGCGCTCGTAATCGAGAGCGGCCTGCTGGGCGATGTAGGCCATGTCGGCCGTGGTCGCGCCGTCGGCGTTCCGACGGATGATGCGAGCGTTGGTGTCGGAGGCGCGAGTGAAAGGTTCCCACACGCCGCCAGCGAAGGTGTAGCCGCACTTGCTGCAGTGCCAGATACCAGCGGCCTTGCGGCGCACCTTCCTGTACTGGCAAGTGGGGCAGGTGTACTTGGCGGACTTCTTGGCCAAGGCAACGCCCGCGTTGCGGCGAACGCTCACACCGTAGCGGGCGCCGAAGCGTCCGGTACGTCCGGCTTTCTGAGTGCGCTTGGCCAATCAGTTCCCCTCCATGCTGCTGACGAGTTCCCGGAGTTCACCACAGTGCGTTCGGGCGACCTCAAGGATCTCGGCGAATTCGGCGGGCGTGAAGGCTCCTTTTAGCCCCTTCTGAAGGGAGTGGAGGTGCTCTTCGTTGCCGAGGGTGATGTGGATCCGCTCTTCGCCGCCGGTCTCTTCGTCTTCGCAGGGGTCGTACACGAAACGACCACCGACGCGCTGGAAGGAGGCCATGACGGGCGTTCCCTTGACGGCGAGAACGTGGTCCTCACCAACGTCGAAACGCTCGGCGGGCACGACGGCGGTGCGCAAAGCGGCAATGGCCGCAAGACCGCAGGCGTCGAAGATGTTGCCACCGTCCGACAGGACGTGGATGTCGATCATGACACCCCAGACCTTCTCGCCGGGGACGATGCAGAGGGCTTCCATATCGATGCAGCCCGACTCGCGGATGCCACGGTCAACGACTCGACCGAGTTCGATGGATTGAGGGCTGGGGGGACCGGGCTCATACTTGCGGTGCGCCACAGGACGCAGTTCAGCGCCGCACATCAGGGAGCCCTGCGTGGGTCGGTCCGGCCACGGCGTGCGCAACTCAAACTTGACACCGGCGTAGACGACGGTATCGCCCCAGGTGACCTTTGCGGAACCTTCTGCGTTGTAGAGGATGCCGACCTCAAGCTGGACGTCACGGCGGTCCCAACGGCCACGGCCGTCGATGCGCTGATCGGATTCAGCCAGTCGGTGCAGTTCCTGACGCAAAAGACTGGGGACGGGTGCTGCCATCAGGCCTCACCTCCGTCGTAGCGAGCCTTCAGGGCAGCGACCATGATCTCATGGATTTCTGCTGCAGCCTTGTAGTTGTACTCAGTCGCGAGGTTGTACTCTTCGATGGAGAGGTCACCGTCCATTTGGAGGAAGACGAGTTCCCCTGTGTTGGGGCAAATGCCCATTGGGAGGTCAGCCTGACCGTAGTTGTCTTCGGCCTTGTCGAGGTCGAGCACCACGGTGTCCTGAATCTTTCCAGAAGCGATACCCACCACCATGTCGCGCATGGGGATGCCGGCGTCGGCCAACGCTACAGATGCGGCGGTAATGCCCACGCAGCGGGTCCCGGCTTCAGCGGCGAGGATTTCGATTTCCACACGGATCTTGGAGCGAGGGTAGCGCTCGAGAAGCACCACGGACTCTAGGGCCTCGGCCGTGACCTTGGAAATTTCACGCGAGCGGCGGTTGAAGCCGGGGCGAATGCGGTCAGAGGTCGAGAAAGGCGCCATGTTGTAGCGCACGTCGAGCACAGCGCGGTCCTGGCGCTGAATCTTGCGAGGATGGGCTTCCATCGGACCGTACACAGCGACGACCGCGACGTTGAGTCCATGCTTGACCCAAGCCGATCCTTGAGCAGCAGGAAGGATGCCGGCCTTGATCTCGACCGGACGCATTTCATCGACGGTGCGGCCATCAAGGCGCGTCCCATCGTCGTTCAGGAGTTTGACATCGCCGTATCCACCCATCATGCATCACCTTGGTTCGGAGCGTTCGCCGCATGTGCGTCGAGGAGGGCCTCGAAGCGGTCCGAGCGTCCTGCGGCAGCGACCGCTCGGAGGAGGGTGCGCAACCAGTCGATACCGGCCGCGTCACCGTCTGCCCAAAGCCGACCGTTGTCAGCAAGGACAAGGCGGCAGTCGCTGAGGTCGCGAAGCCGCTTGAGAAGAGCCGCGCCTTCTGCGCGGAGTGCATCGTTGTGCTGCACATCGATGTCGAGGACGGCCCCTTCCGCCAAGCGGCGGAGGCCGATGCCCTTCATCGTGGCCACGACGTTTTGGACCTCGTCGACTTCCTGTACACGCATGAGCAGGCTGTCGTTGATGTCCGCGTGATCGCGGGTGCCGCCAAACTCAACCTTCCAGGGAGCAAGGGACATGGGGAGGAGCGATTGGAACGGTCCGTTGATGTCAAGGAACCACAAGTTGCTGCGGGCTTCGATGACCGTGCCGATCACCAAATCGCCAGAGCGGGGCATGTAGCAGCTGGCCACCGGATCAACAGACACGGTGCCGTGACGCTCACGGACGTGACCAACTCGGGTGGCGATGATTTCGTCGCCCTGAATGAGGGCTCCAGTTCCGACACGACGCCCGGATGCCGGCCCAATGGCCGAACCCGGGGTCACGAGGCGCAGCTCGGCGCCGTTTTGACCTTGGGACATTGTTCTCTCCTGTCCCGGCCACCCGCGACCCCATCATAAACCCAACACATGCGACGTCAGGCTTCTTCGTCGTGTCGGGCGACCATGTCGGAGCTGACCAAGGCTCCGTCACAATGGGGGCATCGGTCCTCGCCAGACAGCGCTTCTGGTCGGATGGCCAGCACCGCCAAGCAGTGAGGGCAGGCCGCAAGCATCTCACCAGGTTCGAGGCTTGCTTCCAGATCGATTGGCTTCTCTGCGTACGCAGCTCGGTAGGTCGGAAGCAGATGCACGCGAACGCGGCGGATCGTGCCCACGGCTGCCCAGAGCATCAGGAAAGCAAGGAGGAGGTTGAGCAAGTCACCGCGCAAGCCGCTCCACAGGTAGAGCAAAACGAGGGCCATGAAAAAGAGGAACGTGAGTGACATTGCGGCCACGGCCGGCCAATATGCCCAGGGCTTTCGTCGCCGGTAGCCGGCCCAAACGCTCCCAAAAACGACGGCGAGCACCACCGAACCGGACATCCCCAGATCAGTGTTGAACATCGTGGCCAACGCGATGGCTCCGTACCCAAGCAAGACCAAATCCACGGCGAGGATGAAGACCGTGCTGCGGTGATGAACGTTGAACGGCGAGGACGATGGCGTCGATCGCGTCGGTGGCGCACCTGCCAACACGAGGTCGTCGCCTCGGTTCGCCATGAACACGCGTTCCGGGCGTCGGCCATGAAGGCTCGCTCGCGGCGAAGGAGTCATGGCAGCGGGCGTATCCGGAGGAACGTGAGCAGTGACACGGGAGTGGAGCGCCTCGGGGATTCCCTCGAAGGACGCCGGGTGGTCCTCGGTGTAAGCGGAGGCATTGCTGCAGTGGATACGGTCCGTCTTGCACGGGAACTCCGTCGCCATGGAGCCGACGTGCTTACAGTGATGTCCGAAGCCGCCCAGCGCATCATCACGCCACTTGCGGTGGAATGGGCCACCGACGGCACCGTGCTCACCGATTGGTCCAGCGGCATGGATCAACTCGACGACGTGGACGGAGTGCTTGTGGTGCCCGCCACTCGAAACACGCTTGCTGCACACGTCCACGGTCTCCAAGGAGGACCGTTGATGATGGCCCTGTCCGTGGCCCGTTCGAGGGGCACTCCAATCATGGCTGTACCCAGCATGCATCAAGACTTGGCCACAGACCCCGTAACGGACGACTTGGTGGAAGCCGCTCGTGGGCAAGGCATGAGCGTCCTGTGGGGACCGGAGGAAGAAGGGAAGCGTAAGACGGCCGATCATATCGAAATCGTGGCCCGGTTCGCCCACCATCTCAACGCCACGCGCGGTGAACGACGCTCGGTTGCCGTCACCTTGGGTGCGACGGCGACCCTCATGGACGACGTGCGACGCTTGGTCAACACGAGCAGCGGACGAACCGGTTGGGCCCTCGCAGATGCCCTGTACCGGCATGGACACGACGTGACCTGCATCGCAGGCCTGACCACGGTGCCTCAGCCTGCATGGCTACCGCTCATCATCCGGGCGGAAACCGCACCGGACATGTTGGCCGAATGCTTGGCCGTGGCTCGGGACCAATTGGATGCTTGGGTGCACGTCGCAGCCGTGTTGGATTACCTCATCGCCGAACCTGCTGAAGGAAAAGTTGCCTCGGGTTCTGATGGATTGCGGATCGACCTTACTCCAGGACCAAAGCACATCGATGCCCTTCGAGATGTTTGCGAGGGCGCGGTCCGCATTGGCTTCAAACTGGAAACCGGCATCAAGCAGAAGGAACTCATCCGCCGTGCTGTCGCCCAAGTCGAGCGGGCAGGTATGACAGCGGTCATCGCCAACCGACTCGAAGACCTTGGGCACTCAGACCGCCCCCGAGGGCACCTTGTGGACGCCACGGGTGCTGATTTCGCTCTGCACACCGAGCGTGACCTTGTTGACGCCATCCGCCGATTGATCGAGCGGGGGTACTGATGTGCGACGTTTTGCCGTTGTAGGTCATCGTGCCATGGCACGAGGCAAACTACCCATCAACGACCTCGCAGGAGCCGCAGGAAGGTTCGATGTCTTGGTCCGCGCCACCACCTCGGCGCTCTTGACCAGCCATGGCCTCAGGGACGATGTGGAAGTGGTTCTCCATTTGGGCGGTGGGCCTGGCCCGCCACGGCGGCTCCGGTTGAACGGAAGCAGCTTGCGCGGTTTACACGCCGATGAACGGTCTGCAGCCGGAACGCTCGGCAAAGCCCTCCTCAATCCACAACCGCCCCGGGGCCAATGGAGGGAAGTCTCGCCTGGGCTCGACGAAAGCGGGGGAACCTTGCCGGACACGCTCAGGGAATGGAAGAATACGACGGTGTTCCTGTTGGATGCAGATGCTCCGTCGTTGGAAGGCATCCTCGATGATGATGCGGACATCGCATCATCCGACCTCGGCTTCGTCCTCAGCGACGATAAGCCGCTCGGCGACGACGACCTCGGGGGGCACAACGTCGCCCGTTGCAGCCTAGGATCCCGCTGGTTGCAAGGCCATGCAGCCGTGCACATCGTGCATTGGTTGCTCGACCGTTAATCCTGACGGGCCAACCACAGCGGCCAACCGTCTTCGCCTGGAAGCAAGGCTTGAGCAAGCAGGGCTTCTTCTATCGCAAAGGGGTGGGTCGCCGGCCACGTCGGGAGCGATGAGAGGCTGGCTGCACCTGCATCCACCGCGTCGCAATCGCCGCCTTCGACAACGGAATGATCGATGCTTGCAGCCCCGATTCGGAAGGTGGCTACGTCACCTTGCTCAGCATCGTCGAAACTCACCGCGTCCCGGTACCAACGGGTGCCGAGCCGTGTGCTCTTCCACGACCCGTCCCAGTCTGGTCCGACGTTGAGGTTCAGCATCACTTCGCCGTGCTGAAACGCTGTGAGGATGGCGCCCGCGGGGTCCGCCGACCACGCTGGATCGAGGGCTTCGTGCGGCCATGAACTGACGTGCGCTGCATTCAGGTCGACGGCTGGCCGTCGCAGATTGACGGCCGAATCAGGAAGCAGAGGAAGCAGACGTTCTACCAGCATCACCGTGGCGTCCACCGCCTTCTGCATGCCTCGAGGCTCAAATGACGTATACGAGGAAGCAACAGCCGGCATGCCGTAGAGGCCTGCCTCACGCGCGGCACCCATGGTGCCGCTGTGGTACGAATCCTGGCTCAAGTTTGGACCCAAATTTACGCCGGACACGACCAAGCGGGGATTGATGTCAGGAGCAACGTGCGCCAATCCGCCGTCCAGCGCGACGATCATGGTGTCGCATGGCGTGCCGTCCAACTCGAACAAACGCACAGGAGCGTCGCCTGTGAGCTCCCAAGCCTCGACCAGATCATGACGTTCACGCAACGGCATAGGCGAGCCCAACTGAATCCGCATACCGGCCGCGGAATGGTTGGACTTTGGTGCAAAGGACACAACGGGATGGCCGGCCGCATGAAGGGACTTGACCAGCATCTCAAATCCGGGCGCTTCGATGCCGTCATCGTTGGTCAGGACCAGCCAGCCTTCGTCCGTCGGCATGAGGCAAGGTCCCCCTTGCGCTACATGATGGTTCGCTCAACCGTCATGCACGTGGCCGTTGGACCCGGCTCGAGAGGGCTGCGCCAAGTAGTGCAACCAGCACGAACAACGCGCCCCCCGGATGCCCAAGGTTGCTCTCAGCTTGTTCCTGGTCCAAGCGATCGGTGAAATCCTGGCGCTCTTCTTCGATCAATTCGAGGATGCCATGGTTCTCGACGGTGTTGCATCGGTAGCTGAGACTGTAGCAATCGTATTCACCGTAGTAATACCAACGATAACACGAATCACTTCCGCCTGACAAGGCGGTTGGGTACACCAAAATGCTGGCATAAACGTTCAGACGAAACAACGCTGGTTCCTCCGGCAAGCCAACGAAGGTCATTCGAATGCGCACCGTACTGCTCTCGCCGGGTTCAATCGTTCCACCGTCATCCAGCACCTCAATGACCAACTCTCCATCCCTGCCTTTGTCGTATTCAGGGATGCGATCGTCGTCGTAATCGAGATGCTCAGAATAGAGCTCATGATTGGTGTTGACAGAAACCGACAAGCCCGAACCCTCGTTCCCGTCAAGGCTGACTTCAAGCACCACGTCGCCGTTACCGTTGTCCGGGCAAACGTCCTGGTCTCCACTTCCGATGGCCTCGTAAGGGTCCTCTTTGAGGTTCCAATCCATCTCAAACCAAGCCATGATGTTGATTTGCTTGGTGCGGGTTTCCTCCTCGCATGAGTCACACGTCATGACGCTGGCATAACGCGTGATGATGGCGGTCAGTTCCACTTGATGAGCACCTTTTTCGGTCGTACGATCACGGAGGAAATCGACGTACACGAATTCCGTACTTTGAGTACCGACGGTGACTGTTTCGTCCTGAAGTTGCATGTTCAAATCCGTGGTCATGCTAATTTCAACCGTGATGTCGTGCTGGTTGCTGTTGACGATTTCACAGTACAGGAGCTCATATTGATCATATCGAGGATCAATGTCGGAGCCGTAGTAGTAGTAGAAATCGCAGCTAAAGTCCAGCACCGGCGTGTAGGGGATTTGAGCGGCGGCCGGTGGGGTCGCGAGGGGTATGAGAAGCAGCGCAATCAGGAGTGCTCTCGCCTTCATGAATGACAGCGATGTTGCTCAGCGTAAAGGGCTGACTCCGAACCTCGTCAAATCACTGCTCTTCAAGGCCGAGATCAAAGAATGTGGCCATCCACGTCACGCTCACCGCTTCCCCATCGTCCTGGGGGCTTGGTGACGGCGCAGGACTTGATGCCGAAACGTCGATGTTGAGGGTGAACTTTCCAAGTCCGTGCGTTTGACTTGACCATGCCTCCTCGTGCTGAGAAGCCACGCCTCCAAAAATGGTAATTTCGTCACCGCTGTAGTCAGGGAAGACGACGAGATTGAGCACAATATCAGAACAGTCGTCAGACGTCCCTGAAAGCGTTGAATTCTCATGACCCCAATCGGCAGATGGACCGTTGGGTGGAATGCTGGCGCTCACGGTGTCGCACCCGTCAAACGGCAAGCCAGAGGTTTCACTGTAGGAAACCACCACACTCAGAAGACCCATGCCATTGTATCCCACCAAATCATCTTCCTCAATTTCAAACTCCATGGTCACCGTTTGATCCTGAACATAGGCGTCTTCAGAAGCCGAGATGGTGCTTTCTGAGAACGAGATTTGGTAGACGGTCAGATCGTCCTTGGTGGAGATTTCATCTGCCTTGATGACCGTGAAGACCAATGCGTGGTAACTCATCAGTAAGACGACCAGCGCGTACATCGCAAACAGAGGACGTCGTGGCTCTCCTTGACCAAGGAAATCTTGCAGAACGCTTCGGTCGGTCATCAATCCGACCCCCACGTTTCGCCCCGGTCAATCAACAACATGTCGTACCAAGCGTTGGTCTGCCATTGAACAAAGGCGATCAAGATGTAGAACAAAATCAGGACGACCATGACGCGGTCAAGGCGAATGAAAGCCATCCGTTCCACCGGGAATTCAGGGAACCATCGCGCATCAAGCCCTTTCCGCATTTGTTTGGAGGCGTTCATCAGGTTGTCGAAAGAGCGTTCTTCCCATCCGATTCCAAAGGCGACAAGGATTCCCAGAGCGGCGGCAGAGAACATCTCATTCATGGGCACCAAGGCCTGAACCAATTCCAACAGGGCCGAAGTGGCGATGACGATGAGGATGATGACCATCAGTTTCGCCTTTGGTTTCATTTCAGGCGTGGTGTCAAACAAACCGTATCTGAGGATGATGTACATCATTAGGACAGGGCGCATCATCGAGAAATGCATGGCTGAGGTAAGGGTCGTCCAGACCACCTCAAGGCTTTGGCTGCCAGATTGCCACCAAAGGGCATTTTCTCCCTGGCCGAGAATCCCGTATCCAACCAAACCCACGGAAAAATACCCCACAAGAATGTAGGTCAGAATCTCCGCACGGCCTTTGATCCATTGATAAATCTCAACGCTGAGCATGAAAAGACCAACGGCAATGAGCAAAGTGTAACTGGACTGCCAGAGGTAATCGACTTCAATGGGCGTGACGCCTACAAAGAGGTCAACGTAGTAGAAGTACTCAGCCTGGAGAAGCATACCGGGCCACATGAACCACACGTGGCCGGCGTGGAATAGAAGGAGCAATCCAGCCACGTTGGCGATGTTTCTGGAACTCTCCAAGGAACGGAACTCGTCCATCAGACGGAATTTTACGTACACAGACCCCCAAATCAAACCGCTGAAGAAGTAGCCGAGACCAGGTAATTGGAAGAGCGTCACGCCGAACCCAACCACTTGCGACACGACTCTTAGCAACATGAGGCCGAGGATGAAGCCAATGGCCACCTTCATGTGACTCGATTTTCGCAGCAAGGGAATGGGGAACACCAACGCCAAGCACATCAGTCCGCCTGAGAAAATGAAATCCATCATCCATGTGATTCCGAGACCCAACTGCCACATCCCTTGGTCGATGAACCCATTTGTTTCCACTTGCCGAATCGTGTAATCTACGGCCGTATTGCCGATTCCTTTGGCGATGAGAATCCACGAAAGAAGGTGAGCAGCAAAGCGCTCGTTCCATTCCAGTCGCTCGTTTCGTCGTGTGAAATAGAGGGTGATGAATCCGACGGTAATGGTCAAAATAGCCCCAATTAGCCGAAGACTGCTTGGGTCTGTGGCCATGAAACGACATTAACCTGCATGAAATGAACTTTGCAGTCAAAATTCCAACGAGGACAACGCTCAGGCATATCGAGATGGAAACGAACCTTACGTCATGTCCGGTTCGTGTTCAACAGTTTCATCACCCAAGGGGTTGGAAACCACCAGGAGGAGTCCTACAAGCATGACGAGCCCACCGAGCATGGTGGCAGGACCGGGCACGCCTGTTCCGAAAGCGAGCAAGCCAATGATGGAGCCCACGACCGGTTCAAGTGTCAACGTGACCGAAATGGTCAGCGGAGTCATCGTCTTCAGGCAATGATTCAATCCGGTGTGCCCAACAAGACCGGCCAAAAACGCAAGCAAGAGGAACCCAGCAAGCCAGGTTGGCCCAATCCATCCAACGATTCCGTGTCCAGCGATGGCTCCTGTTTCGGCTGCTCCTGATCCCACGGCCAACAACACGGAAGCAATCCCGGTGACGACCGCAGCGTAGAGAAACACGGGCCAGCGGGCGCGCAGCACCCGCCCTGCAGCAAGGTATCCGACCACAAACACGGCGCCAAGGAAGGCAAGGACGTCACCCCACAGCGTGACCTCTTGTCCACCGCTCGCGTCTCCCACGTCGAGCAGCGTCAGGGCAGCCCCCGTGAGTCCAAGCAAACCTCCGGCCCATCCTCGTCGTCCCGGTGGAATGATGTCGCGTCCGAGGGCCAGCAACACAGCGCTACCAACCAAGACCACGAGCGGATGTGCGGTGACGAAGAGCAAGGAATGGGTGAGCGTAGTGCGGTCCAATGACGCGGTCCACGCCCCGAAGTGAAGCGCGAGAAAGACACCTGAAGCCACGAGCAGCATGGCGTCGCCGCGTGCTTCTCCACGCGACGTCCACGGCACACCCTCCCGACCCCAATCGAGCACGGCCAACGGCAAGAGAAGCACCGTGGTGGCCTGGAGCCGCCATGAGGCACGCAACAGGGGAGGCACCTCGCCAAACGATTGCAGAAGGGCTCCACCGCTCGAAACGCCAAGCAAAGCTGCGCCGAGGATGATCCACGTCAGCACGGAGGGGCGCGCACGGTCCACGTCGGTCGCCCGCCCTCAGGCCGCGGTGGCCTCGGCTTCGTCGTCGCCGCCAATGACGCCGGCGGCCTTGAACAGCCAGTAGATGATGCCGCCAATGAGCACGTTCAATCCAATCAGCATGCCCATGCGAAGCGCCCACCACGAACGAGAGTTCACGAACTCTTCATCGAGAACGGAGTCGATGAAGGACAAGATGCTCGATTCGGTGCCAAAGAAGGCCTCGCCAGTCAGCAGGCCTGCGGCGACCATGAAGGTCCCAAGGAGCGCAAGAGCGCGGGTCTTTTCGGCCGCGGTTTGCCCTTCCTCTTCACGCACCTTGTCGATACGGGGCTTGAGCTTCTTCTCCTCCCACCAGTCGCGCGCACCGCCGCCGATGAGCATCGGCAACGTGTGCGGAATGTCGAGGTACATGCCCAGACCGAAGGACGTCCCCATGCCGGTAGCCCATTCGACAAACATGCCGAGAAGCAAGCCAAGGCCAAGGAGGAGAAGGTCACCCTGTCCCTCGGCGAAGATGACCGAGAAGGTCGCGAAGGCGTTGGCTTGCGGAGCGAGGAGTTCGATGTTCCCATTCGCCAACTGGATGGACAGGAAGATCGCCACACCGGCACCAAAGATAGCGCCGGGCACGACGCCCATGATGTTCCCCTTCGAGATGTGATAGGGGCGGTTTCCAATGTACAGGCTGTTCTTGTAATCGCCGATCACAGTGCCGGACATCGAGATGGCTGAGCCGAACACGGTGGTGCCTACGAGGCCAAGCAGGACGGCTTCTTGTGTGCCAAGACCGAGGGTTTCCTGCGCTCCGAGGAACACCCCGAGAAGCAGGAGGAGGACGATGAACGACGTGCCTGACACCGGCTCAATGCCGGTTTCGCCCATCACGCGGACGGCGATGGCACCGAGCATGAAGGTGGTCGCGATGAGCACCGTGGCAAACAAGGTCGAAGCGATGATGGGGAAGCCACCGAGGGTGAAAATCGCGATCATCGAGAAGAAGGTCACGCCCATGAATATGGGGATATGCTTGAGCGGCCACTCATACCATCCCTTGCCCTCAATGTACTCGGCGCTGCCATCGCCACGGAAGGCCGAGCCAATGTCGCTGAAGATGGCCAGGAAGGTCTTGTACATCTTCGCGAGTCCGAACAGACCACCTCCGACGATGCAGCCAATGGCCACGGTTCGGATGGTCTTGGCGAAAGCGATCATCTGCAGGGTCGCGGCGCCGCCTGCAGCAAAGTCATGCAACGGAATGTTGGCCTGAGCCTTGGCGTCGTAGATTGGGACGTTGAGGAAGACCGCCAGCGGCACGAGGATGAGCCATCCGACAAGGGTGCCCATGTTCACCAAAAGCGCCACACGGAGTTTCATGAACCAGCCAATGGCGAACATGGAAGGCGTGAATGCAAGCCCGATGTAGGTGTAGGCGAAGGGGTTCCAGGTGCCTTCAGTCCATTGCGTCACGCCGAGTGAAACCCCGTCTTCCGTCCCGGAGGGCTGGTGCAACTTGCCGTGGCTGTAGATGCTGGCCAAACCAAAGTCTCCGATGCTGAGCGTTTCAGCGATCCAATCGAGCAACGCCAACTTGCGGTTATTGACCCAAATCAGCGGGTACTCGATGAGGAACAAACCGATCATCGTCACGCCGGTCCAGATCCCGATGGTCTTGAGGGAATCACGGGCGTGCTTGACGGCTCCAGTGTTCACGTCTGAGGCGATGTCCAGCATCTTGAGGGTCGCTTCGAAACCAGGCAACGGCAGCGGATCCTCGACCAACCAAACACGTCGAAAGATGATGAAATACATCACGCCAAGGAAACCGGCAAACATCGACGCAACGATGCCGATGAAGGCCAAACGCAACGCTTCGCCTTCGCCGAGCGTGATGAGCGGCCCTGAAGCCAACTCATACTGGGGATCTGAGGCCAACAGGAAGATGGCGGGGAAAGTGAAGATGAAACCGGTTGACGCGTGGGTTGCACCCGTTGTGGCCGAGGTCGCGATGTTGACTTCAGAAGGCGACCACTTCAGCGCCATGCCGAGCAGGTAGGCGATGTACCAGGCGGCGCTGATCGCAAGTCCCAGCTTGAGCCCAATGTACGCAGTCACGCCAGAGAACACTGCACCGATGGCGATGCCAAGAAGCACCTTCGGGGTGCTCCAGTGGGAAACTTCGAAGGATTCCTTGAGGTTCTTCTCCTCGAGGTATTGCTCCAACACACCCGTGTTGAGGTTGTTGTACATGTCGTCGTCGAGCCACGTGAGGGTCCCGTCTTCGATGGCCTTGAGACCCTGCGGAGTAACGGGTTGGCGGTAGGCGGAGCGTTGGACACCCATGACAAGACCTCCCGATACACCCGAGGTGGGAACAGCACTTGAAGACCATTCCCCATCGAGGGGTTGACTCAGGCTTCAGAATCCTGTCCTTCGTCACCGTAGCCGCGAATGTGTTTGACGAAACGTGCCGGAATGCCTGCCCAGACTTGTCCGGGAGGGACGGTCTTGTGCTTGGGCAGGACCGCACGGTTGGCCAGCACGGAATCGTCGCTCAGCGTCGATCCGGGCATCATGATGGAGCCTCCGCCCACGACGCAACGGTCCCCGATGGTGACGGGAGCGAGGTGAAGCTCGCCACGTTCGACGATGTGACCGTTGATGGCGGCGTGGCCACCGACCACCGTGTCGGAACCGACACGAACCAGGAAAGGATCGTTGATGTCCTGCGAGGTGAGGTTCGAGTCTTGCCCGAGTTTCACACCCGCCAACCGGTAGTAGGTGTTGGCGAAAATCGATGGGCAGACGTGGATGAGGAAGGGTTTTGTCGCTCGGTGAATCACACCACAGGCGGCCCAGCGGATGGTCGTCCCAGAGAACAGAGGCGCCACTTTGCCTTCCGCGGGTACGCGGGGATGAATGATCATCTGGACCGTGCCGGACAGCAACAGCAGCCCAAGACCCCATGCGATGAAAGCCAAGGCCGCAGCGATGCTGGTGTAGAGGTACGTCATCCATTCCGTGGCGTCGGACCCGAATGCGTTGACCTCATGGAAAACCCACAATGCGGGGACGGCCGGAAGGGCCCAAAACGTCGCCATGACGAAAATGAACAAGGCCGAAAGGACGTGTTGCAAGGCAGTGAAGGCCTTCATGCCTCAACGGTATGACTTGCGGCATATAGCCGCGTCGCCGATTTTCAAAGAAGAATCAGTGGTCGCGAATGATCTTGTAGCGGCCAAGGGCTTCCATCCACATGATTTCCTTTCCAGCCTCGATGTTGAGGCCATCTTCCATGGGGAGGATCATCATCGAGTGATCGCGCATGTTCATCGCGTGAACTTCGCTGCCTTCCATGTGGGTCACCATCGCGGTACCCTTCTCGATCATGGGGACATTGATGCTGTCTGTCACGGTGCCCACGTGGCTGATCTTCTTCTTCGTGAAGATTGATTCGAGTTCGAGGCGAGCCTTGGCGGAACCGTGCTTCCCGGGCTTGGACTTGGAGATGCTGAGGATCTTGTAGGCCTCTTCGTCGACCACGCAAAAGCGGCCGACCTTTAGGGTTCGAATCTCAACACGGTCGGTTCCGGGCATGGAAACCCCTCCGTGCGGGGACTTATGACCATATCCCCGAGAACGAGGGGCTGAGCGGCCATGACTCACAGGTCACGCACATCAAAGCGACCGCCTGAAGCGAATGCATCGGGGTTGAGAAGCACCGGAAGGAGGCGGCCTGCCACCACGTCTGGAGCAACCAAATCACCGTTGTCGTGGTAACTGACAAAGTCAGGGTGGGCCGGGAAACCTTCGGGTCCCGCGTCGCGGATGGCTTGTTGCATACCAGTATCGACGATTCCTGGCGCCACCGCGACCGCCGTCATCCCGTGCGCCTCGCCTTCAACCGCAAGGGAACGCGTCCACATGTCGAGGGCGGCTTTCGAAGCACAGTACGCCGACCAGCCGTGGATGGGGCGCAAACTGGCGCCGGAAGAAATCGTCACCACACGCGCTCGGCCGGCGACCAGACCTGGCCAAAGGCCACGCGTCAGCTGCTGCACGCCAACGAGGTTGACCTGTAAAGCACGGCCCCAGGCCGCGTCGTCGAGGGCTGACATCGCGCCGACAGGTGCGACGTCCCCAGCGTTGTGCAGCAGCCCCGTGATGCCGCTGGCTGCCAAAGGCGGCAGCGCGAGGACTTCCGCAGACGCTGCTGCAACGGCCGAAGGATCGGCGAGGTCGAGGTGAACCGCATGGACGCGTTCACCGTCGTGGAGTTCAGCCAGAGCAGCGTTGTCACGTCCCATGGCCACGACCGTGTGGCCTTTGCTCACCAGGGCCATGACCAGGGAACGGCCAAGCCCTTTCGTTCCGCCCGTGACGA
>CEWG01064406.1_pt1 | contig 16208 bp, 25 predicted proteins | sample 361411 | NCBI WGS metagenome assembly CEWG01 (sample SAMEA2622173, study PRJEB7988) | marine metagenome | biome: marine biome (ENVO:00000447); feature: surface water layer (ENVO:00002042); material: "saline water (ENVO:00002010), including plankton (ENVO:xxxxxxxx)" | depth 5 m | reverse complement strand
TTAAATCTTTCTGCTTCTGGAGTCATGATAGTGTACCGTTTGTGTGTTGATTGTGTTTAGAAAAAGCCTGGAATTATCCAGCCTGTGAATCCGTAATTAACTACGGCTGCGAACAAACCCATCATCGCTAGACGACCGTTGATCTGTTCTGCGTTCTTCCAATAATTCATTTTAGAATATGCCTGGAATGATTTGACCTGTTGTTGTGTATGCAACAAGTAGTGATACAAAACCTAACATAGCCCAACGACCATTGGTTTTTTCAGCGTTCTTGCCATACCCTTCATAGGATTCGTCAAGAGTCATACGAGGTTCGATAGAATAGATGTTCTGTCTTCCGCCCGATTCTGTAACTTTACCTTTTGCGATTGTCATTGAATTATTAAGAAACGTAACATAATTATATATAAAAGATAAAATTTTGTCAAGTTTCTTAACATTAATTATTTCTGTATTCTAATATTCGTACTCTTGTAAGATCTCTAGGGCGCAGTTTAAAGCCTGCTGTGCTGCCCATCTTTCCTTATCATCCCAAGTGGGATACCAATTCTTTGTGTCAATGCCATGTTTGATCTTTAAGAGTCTAGATTCCATATAGCATTTGGTTAATCTTCCGTTCATGAGGGTCCTCTAGGCGGTTCTGTTAGATATACGTTGCCTGATATAGTAGTTCCTTCTCCACCACTCGTTACAAAGTGTTCTATCCACGAGGGAAAGATAATGATACTACCAGCAGGAGCATTGGGAATGAAATCCATAGAGATTGCAGTACCATACATTGCCCACTGATTCATTATCAGTTTACGAGAAGGATTCATGAAAACAGTTCTGGAATAATCCACAGACTCCACAATAACGAAACTCCATTGAGCTCCTGAGTGGATGTGTGGATCTTGCCAGTCGTGTTTACCGTATTTGTTACGCCATACCTGTCCAATTACAAAATCATCTGGTATGAACTGTTGTATGCACTCTGAGATAAGTCCTTTAACATATTCATATGATTCCTCTGTAAAGTTATCATTTCCTAGTGTTGTAGGACAAGCACTGAGGAATGTAGGTTGAAAATTCTCTGACACCAAGTTTACTTTATCGAGGTCAATTTCCTCAATGAAAAATGGTGCAGCGAATATAGCGTGTGGGTTTCTCATATAATAATTATAACAGAAAAAAGACCCACTGCAATCACAGGGGTCTTTTGTTTTTATATACTAACGTATTTGTACTTAGAAAACGTACTTAGCACCGATTTTAGCACCGTATCCGTTGTCTGCACCATCAGCAGTTTGGAAGGTGAGTTCGCCGTAACCAACAACAGACTCAGACAAATCAACAGATCCACCTGCCTTTGCAAGGAATTCTGTGTCAGAGTCACCACCATCAGGTGAGTTTACAATAGGACCACCTTGGACATACCAGTTAGATCCTTCGTAACCAAGTGCAAACTCGGCTGTAGTTGCAGTGTAGTCTCCACCAGTGAATGAAGAATTGGTTTCAACGTTTACATAAGGTCCTGCGAAAGCAGCACCAGCGAAAAGGGGAGCAGCAGCTGCGGCTGCGATTACATTTTTGAACATTTAATTTCTCTCTAATTTACTTGCTGAGTTTTTTTACCAGCAGATGATAGAAGTCTCGACATGACTTCGTGTTAGGTTTGAATCGAAGATAGACCTAGCGCGAGTAATTGAGGCATTCGGAATACTTGTTCCTCCACAACACGTCTGTTATGGAATCGTGACACTAGCGGGATCGCTAGTTCCATTTATTTAGTTTAACAAATTTTTTAGGATTTGTCAAGCTCCCTGTCCTTTGTTTCTAGGATCACCACCAGCAATCCTACCTAGATAAGGATCAAAGTCGGATAACATATCAATAGTGATGTCCCCACCCCTTGTAGTCCAGAGTTCTCTGAGACCATCGTGACTCCCCCTATGGAAGATCTCAATGTGTTCTTCATGGATTGAGGAACCTAGTTCGATCTTGTATAGGAAGACAGGACAGGCATAAGATGCACCTGAGTTGTAGATCAGGTCATCAGCGACAGGTCTAGGTTTCACGCCATTGTCGAGTTTATATTTCTCTCCTCTGACATGAAGTTTCAATAGTTTCTCAGCATGATGTCTAGTTATGACATAACATGCAGTAGAAAAGTCATTAATAAATCTACGATGAACCTGTACATGTAGTTCGCCAGGGCAGATCACTGCAACTTGAACTGTGTCCCAGTCGTATGGCATCCTAGAGATGAATTGTCTCCATGTGAATGTCCAGAACTGTGCGATACTAATGTCACAATCATCTTCCATGATGATCGCATATGGTTCATCAGTCTCCTCAACAAAATGTTTGAGTGCCTTGAGGTGAGAAGTCACACAACCAATCTCACCAGGCGTAATACTGTCAGGATACTTACCAACCAAGATCTCACTCAGGTCGTCACCTGTGGAAGGTCTACCATCATATGCAGAGATACGAGTGTAGTTTTCAATCTCCCATTCTTTGAGTTGTTCTTCCATCCACTTCATCCTCTCTGGTTGTTCATCCAGATTAATGATGTAAAGCGGACCGAATCCTCTAAGTTTGTATGCAGATTTATTTGACATCGAAAAAGAATGTTTGTGTGAGTCTACTTGTTTCTAGCGTGTTGCCAAAACCAGGCAGAATACTTCTATGATACAACACTTTGCCACGATACGCAACCAGTCTATTGTAAATATTTCCTACACCGATATTCATATCAGTGTCGGGCGACTCATAGATACCAGTTCCAGAATCAAGAATAGGATCGGGAGTCAGATATAATACTGCTGCCCACTCTCCTTGATTTTCTCCCTGACTATCAACATGAACCCAAGTTTCTGTTCCTTCTTGGCATGATTGAAAACAAAAAGTGTCCTGTGTCCAATCCCATACAATCTCTCCTCCGAGAGCAGTCTTTAGTTTAGTCTCTACTTCTTTTTGTAGATCCCCACCTAACCTATGAGACCTTACACCAGGCACAGATTTTTGAATCCTATCAAAATCTAAGGATAAGGCATGAAACCTTATCCTGTCTGGGTCATCTAAAAAATTATCTATTACAATTAAATTACGATCCATCCGTCACAATATAAGTCCTTAAGATTTTTGTCTTTATAATCTGGACCGAACCATTGTTTAGGTGCTACGACTTTTCCTCTACCATTTTGTAACCATGCACCCCACCATGATAGGGATGAGTTAGCAATGATTGCACCAGAACATAAACTCATGATGCAGAGATCAACGAATGGTTCATAAGATCCATCGGGATATTTGTCTGTTGGTTCTGATACAAGGAATCTATCATCAGCAAAGAACTCCTGTTCGTTTACCCACTCAGGAGAGTCTGAACAAACTACTATGGGTTGATCCTCTGGAAACTCCTTGAGTGCCTTCTCATAGTATTCTACAGGTTGTGGTGGATGTTGACCAGAACATTCGGTGTAAGACCATTTAAACCCTCTGGCATCTACTAGATTAGGATCTCCTCTCCTTACATGTAAGAACAATGGAACCTGATCTAATGAATCTACCATTTCCTTACAAGGTCCTAGAATAGAATCATGGAAAGTAAAATCTCTCCTGATATCTTGTTCTATATTTTTGAAATATTTTTCTGTCTGAAAGAATCCAAATAAACTTACATCATTGGGGCACATTCTATGGAGTTCTTCATCAAACTCAAAATGTTTTTCGATTACTACAGGAGCGTGACCTCTATCAAGAACTGCAAGATTACTTCTTCCTACACTCTCTAATGTAAAGGCTCTGTGTAAACTATAATTATCTACTCTCTTAGATTCAAAAGGTGGAATACCAAATTCATATCCACGCATAGCAGAGATACCCCTAACGGCAGCATACTGAAACATTTGATTACCTAGTCTGCCTAGGTTACCCATTTGATTAAAGGCTAGCATTTAGTTCGTTCCCCCTGCGTTTGATGTAGTCTAACTTTGCATAGTATTGTGTCAAAGACTCTTTATCTTGAGTCCTAATCCAGTTCCACAATCTATCGTTATCTTGAAACTTAGGATTGTGATAATGTGAATTGAATGTTCTGCCATGTTCAAAGTGATAGATGTCATCAATGACTCTGCCAACTTTAAATCCAAAACAATTTAGTCGGTAATAAAACTCACAATCTTCTGCTCCCCATGATATGAATTCTTCATTCCATAGTCCAGCAGATACTTCTGCGGTTTTGGTTATCATTTGACCCCATCCAATAGATGATGGAATCCTAACTTTGTGATCCTTGAGAACTTCAAAGTCAGCATCGTTACCATCATGTGATGATAAAAACTTATCCAATAGTTGATCGGAGTAAGTTACTGCCCACTGGTAGATACCACATCCAAAAGGATAGACAGCATCGGATCCTTCCTGTGTGATGGCACGGTGAGCAAGTTGATGTGAGTTCTTTAGGACAACAACATCCACATCATGATTGTATAGAATAGGAGTATCAGCGGCAACGCATAGGTCATTTAGTATTCTTGTTTTATGAAAAAACTTCTCTGAACTTTGTTCAAAGATATGTTTCAGTTGTGAAGTATCTCCCACATAACTTTTGATGCGAGGCAAAGCACTCTCACTGAAGTGTGATTGCGTGTCTACTTCTTTTACAATAACTTTTGCTTCGGGAAAGCATTTCATTATGTAAGTAATGGAGGTGATTACATTTCGTAGTCTGTCCTCCGTCTCTATCCTACATGGCAGTAGGTAGGTTATATCTTTCATTTATTCAGGCTCAATGTAAGAGGGATCATTGTGTAATTTAATCCAACGTGGGGGAATCAAATCGCTCATGTCATACATGTCATACTTAATTCCAAACCAAGGATCAGGAGCAACAACTTGCCAGTGTCTTTGGATAGAGTTTTTACCCATCTTATCTCCACCTTTCTGCAACCATGCACCCCACCATGATAGAGATGAGTTGGCGATAATACCACCACCGCATAGTGTCATAAGACAGAGATCAATATAAGGAACAGATGCACCATCTCCAAACTCCTCATAAGAGGCATCAGAGAATAGGAATCTATCTCCCTGTAACCAATCCTGTTTCTTACACCAATCAATAGTGTCAGAAACTACAATAACATTTTTATCTTCTGGAAACTTTGATAGTGCCTCAATATAATATTCTTTCTTACAAATAGGATGATACTCTTGCACCATCTGATAAGACCATTTCTCTCCTCTTCTGCCTGTCACATTAGGATTACCTCTGCGAACATGTAGGAAGATATTATTATCTTGTCCACCGTTCTCTTCAATAAACTCTGTACAGGGTTCTAGATATTCTTTCTTAAATGTAAAGTCATGTCTAATATCAGCAGAGATACTTTCAAAGTATAATTCTGTTTGAAAATTACCAGAGAAATTAGTATCGTCTTCAGCCCAATCCCATATCTCTTTATTGAACTTCATGTCTCTATAGACTTTCTGTTTATGGAAGAATGGTTCTCCCTGATTTTGTGGGAGGCAACCATACAATTCAAACGCATCGAACAAACCATAGTTGTCAAGTCTATCTGCATCAGGGCCTGGGATGACCCAATCATATTCTTTATGTGCAGCAAGTCCTCTTACAAAAGCATACTGGAACATTTGATTTCCTAGTCTACCTTCGTTACCTAATCCTTGAAATGAAATTGCCATTACTCTCCACCTCTTGCATCAAAATATTTTGCCATAAGATATCCATAATAACCTAATGCACTAAAACATGCAACTCCAATTAAAAATTCCATTACTTACTCCAATAGTGTGTCTGCCAACGGGCAGGAACCATCATACTTGTATCCAAGTGTGACATGGAAGAACCATACCACTTCTCTGGGTCGGGGGCGATGACTTTACCCCTATCTCCTTGCAACCATGCACCCCACCAACTGAATGAACTGTTGGCGATGATGGCACCAGAACAAAGACTCATCAAACATAGATCAACCTGAGGCAGAAGAGTGTTCTGCATCTGGCCTGTGCCATCGATAGTTTGATATTCATATCTCTCAGGATTATCATTAAAGATAAACCTATCGTTGTCAAAGAATGATTGATTCTTACACCAATCTAAATCATCTGTGAATACAAAACATGGAGTATCAGGACTCCAAAATTCTAGCGCAGTTTTAAAAAATGTAAGCGGGAGGATGGGGTGGAATTCCTCTCTTCCAATATTATCGGACTGACGAATGTGCAGAAAAATAGGAGGGCTATCCAAAGACCTGATGTAATCAGTACAAGGTTCGAGAACATCTTTTTTAAATGTGAAGTCTTCACGGATCTGATCTGCAATGTGTACAAAGTAATCTTCTGTTTGTAGATAGGCATCTATGTTGACACCATCTGTACAGTAAAATAAACTCTCATCAAAAGCATGTGTAGATTCTTTGACTGTCATGCCATCATTGAACCCAAGATTCTCAGGTTGTACATGCTTCATTTCAAATGTATCAAACAATCCATAATTATCTTTATGGTTACAATCAGGTGGCGGAATCATCCACTGATACTGATTGTAATTTGCGATTCCTCTGAGTGAGGCATACTGAAACATTTGGTTTCCAAGTCTACCATTACTACCGAGGCGATTATAACTAATCGTCAAAGGTCAATCCTCCATGTCTTCTCATGTATTTCATTATGGTTCTTGACAAAGATAATATTATCTCCATAATCTTCTTCGAGTTCTTCGCCATACTCATCTACGACATCATCAATCTCTTGCACATATACTGTGTGACCATCCTTCAATAGATCTTCTACGAGTCTAAGTCGTGGACTTTCAACTACCAGATCACATCCTACCTTGTAACCAATACTATCAATGAAAAAAGCAAGACCTTCTGTATTGCACTCTACACAGTAGTTCTTAATGAACTCTGCATGTGCTTCATTAAAATCATCAGTCACTTGAGGAAGACTATACTTAAGACCAACCTTATCAGCATAGTATCCTAAAGCACGGTTGTCACGGGGCAAGCAAGGACCTCCGAAACCCAAACCATAGTTCAAATATTTAGACCCAATTCTGCTGTCCGCTCCAATGGATGACAGGATCTTTTCAATCTCCTTACCACACCCAGAGTTGTATAGAATCTGACCCATCATGTTAGCATAACTGATCTTGTATGTAAGGAAACAGTTGATACCAATCTTAGTGATCTCTGCAGCAGTATTAGACATGGGATAGAAGTTTACCTCTCTCTCCATGAATGAAAGATAGATTGATTTGATAAGTTCAAATCCTTCCTCATCATTGCCACCACACAGAATCATATCTGCATTTTTCATGTCTCTGATGATTGTTCCTTGTGCAACAAACTCAGGACTATAGAATACACTTATACCTCTTCCTTCTAATTTCTTATCTACCCTATCTACAAAGCCTGGATTGGTTGTGCATCCGACAATAAATTTCTTTCCTTCCAAGTTGGGAGACCTGAGAAGATCACACACAACATCATCAACTAAACTACAATCATAACTGCCATCATCTAGAGAGGGAGTAGGAACAAAAGTAAAGATAACGTCAGAGGATTTAATAACATCTTGATTGTTGGTACTCGCTCTTAGTTTCTTAGATCGAAGCAAAAGATCTTCTACTTCTGGTTCGTTACTATAAAGTTCTTTAGCATTAAGTTTACTGACATAACTTTGTTGTATGTCAGAAACGAATACATCATGACCAGCGGACTCAGCAAGAAGGGCAAAGCAAATGCCAAGTCTCCCTGCACCGATAACACCGATTTTCATTTTGAAATTAAACCTCTAATTTATACGTTGGGATAGGATCCATTTTGTGTTTGTTTTGTGCATTAAATTTGTTCAAGATCTCTAAGGCAGGACCTGCACCAGTTTCCATTGCCTCTTCTAGTTGTTCGTATGAAGCGCCAATCTGGTCTTCATCGTTTCTACCATCCTCCCACAGTCCATCTGTAGGAGTTGCATTGATGATCTCAGGGATCACTCCGAGTTCTCTTCCGAGTCGTCTGACTTCGGACTTGTAAAGGTCCGCAATCGGAGCAATGTCAACCCCACCATCACCATACTTAGTATAAAAACCGACTCCATAATCTTCTACCTTGTTACCTGTACCTACTACGATACCTCCTACATTTGCAGCGACATGATATAGTGTCACCATGCGGAGGCGTGATTTTGTATTGGCTTTCGCCAATGGATTTCCAGTATACTCCATACCAAACTCATTTGTCAAATCCGACATTAACTTGGCGTAACTTTCGGAAAGATCTGCCTTGAGATGTTTTACATTGGTATAGTTTTTTGCCAACCAAAACATGTGTGCATCAGAGAGTGTCTCCTGATCTTTCTTTTGATTCAGTGGCATACCAATAACGAAAGTTGGTAATCCTGTTCTTGCAGCAAGGGTAGAAGCAACGGCAGAATCAATTCCACCAGAAACTCCTACCACAAAACTGGTCACATGATTATCATGTGCATACTTACACAACCACCCAACCATATCAATAGTCAGTGTTTTGTAATCTTCAATTCGATTCATTTTCTAGTTGCTAGAATGACAGTGTTTTCATAATCACGACCTGTATCAAAGGTGTAATCTTTTTTGATCTTCTCAATGAAATCATTATAATAGAATTCATTAAAGTTGACAAGGTTGTATATCATATAAACATATTTTGAATTCGTGATAATCTTATCGTAATATGCCATCTGTGTAGGCAGATCACATTCAGATAGAGCATAGTTACTAATGAAAAGATCTACATCTTTGATCTCTTCGTACTCTGTACACGGAATACATGTTACCTTATCTTTTAGATCTTCAAACTGATCTAGATATTTTCTTTGCAAGGCAGATACCTCTGGTAAATCAATGAGAATGTATTGATCAAACTCACACACTTTACTCAAGACTCTACAGAGTCCACCATATCCACCACCTACTTCTACAATCTTACTAACAGGAGCACCATCAAGTAAGAATCCACACTCAAAAGTATTCTTCATATACCTGAGAGTTGTAGGAGATATCGTACCTGTCATGCCTGGGTAAGGATACAATTCTGGATTACCAATCTTGTCATTCTCTTTAAATGCTTCGATGTTATCCCATACAGCATCCTCATTCATATCCTTACAGATGTTTAGGTATGCTTGTCCTTGATCCTTAAGTACATGTTCTAGGATAGTCTTGTACTTTGGATTAGATTTAAAGTTTGCAAAGGCATCATCAGATGCAACTGCTTCTTTACATGCTTCAAGATACTCTACGGCAATCTGATCTTCTGCTTGCCATCCACTACGGTCATCTGTGACAGTAGTTGCAGATACGTCAATAATTTCACTCATGATACTCTAGGTTTTTGATGTCTAAGTGGGTCGATTTGTGCAAAATAATTTCCATACATGTAATCCTCTGCGACTCTCATGCACTGAGCAATCTCAAAGTTTTCTTGTATTACATCTTTCTTGGATTCATAATACTCTGGTGTGAGTTTATCCCAAGGAATATTATCCCAAGGTTTTTTCTCATCTAGGAAAATGATACCTTCTGGATTGAAGTATTGTGCCACTCCAGCAGTACCATAATACACTGGAATAGTTCCACACGCAAAACAATCTGTCAACTTCTCAGTAAAGTAAGTTGGATAGTTTGCGTTCTCTACTGCAAAGGAGAACATATAATCTCTCAATGCTCTTGACTTTTCTTTTAGTGGTAACTCTTGAGGTAATCCCCAACCAAATAAATCATCGCCACCTTGTTTTTTATAGTATGATTCTACGACTTTGAGGCGACGTTGATGTCCCACTGTATACCCTTTGTTAGATGCGACCATTGAGACGAGTTTTGATTTGCGATAGACTGCCCTATCCATGACCCAAGGAGCAGCGTTAGATAAACAATAGAGAAATTTACCATCAGGGCCAGCCTCAGTTGTGAGTCTCTGATCACAAGTAAAGATACCATCAACACGACTAGCAACAAAATCATAATTCTCCTCTATAAATCTATACTGATCTGGGATAATCTCCCTAGACTCTAACAACCAAATAAATTTTGGTTTGTCGCTATCGTCCTCCAAGACTTTTAGTGCCTCTCCATTTACATAGAGATTCACAAGTCCAGTACCATTACGAATCCATCTAGTATAGACCGACCTATTGTTTGCCGAAGTAGATGGTTCTAATGAATCATTACAATAAAGATTGATAGGAAATTTTGACTCAGGTCCTAGAACAGGAAAGTCAATTCCTGTAGGACTCTTCTTCGCCTTTTCAACTGCCTCTCTTAGTGCTGCCGCTTCGGCATCATACTTATTCATAATCCTTTTTCATCTCCTCAAATACTTTTTTCAAACCTTCTGGGACAGATGTTTTTGGTTTCCAAAACTTCTGGATGAATGGGTCGGGGACGTTCCTAGCATCCTTCTGCACTTCGTCCTTCGACTGTGCTGGAGTAATCGTGATCTCCTTGCCAATACCCGAAAATAATGACTTAATTTCAGACGCAATCTCCAACACAGTTGTATAAACACCAGTAGTAATATGAAGTTCATCGTCAGAATGGAGATCATGGTATGTCTCCATAACAGTCTCCAGCGCCTCACAACAGTCTTCCGCATAAAGAAATTCCCTCGCTTCGGTTCCGTCTGTCATCATATCTATATCACCAGACTCAAACCCTTTACGGATGAAATCTGTAATGACATGTGCCTTGTCCATGTCTTTCTCAATACCATATACATTCCAGAACTTGACGATCAATCCACCAAGAGACTTGGTATAAAGTTCGCCAACTCTTTTCAATACACCATAGGGAGAGTAAGACATATTACTCATCTGTGATGATGCAAATACAAATGGTTTATTGTGTTTCTCAAGTAGACCAAAGGCATTTGCCATCAATCTTGTATTGTTATCGATGAACTGAAAAGTATGTTGATACTTTTTAAGATAGTGTGATCCTCCCACATCAAAGGCAAGGAAGTACACAAAATCTGCCATATAAATTTTGGCTTCAAGTTCACCATTAGGAATGACTGTCATGTCCTGTTCACTACCATTAGTGATATCAAACTCAAGGACTTCATTCCCCATACGATTAAGGTAGTCAGTCAGATATGCTCCAACTTGACCACCAGATCCTAGCACCAATATCTTACGAGCCCTTTGCTCGTAATACATGTCTTCATAATCCATTTTTGTAATAACAACCTCCATCAAAGCCAAGCAACGGAATGTTTCTCATCAAAATTGACAAGACCTGTACCACTCATGTGTCCAATCTCAGTGACATTAATTTTAGGGAATGTGATTCTGTTCCAGAAGTCTTCGATCTCAGGCCACTGAGGACCGATATCATCGAGAAGAACAATACCAGACCATCCTTTCTCTTCTAGGTATTCAAACATCTCTTCCTCTGCCGTTCCATCATGAGGGTCAACGTCAATCATTATAATAGAAACGTGATCCCAATTCAAGTCATCAGTTCTAAAGTCTTGAACCTTAAACTCAACATTATCTTTTTTGATTCCTTCGGATGCACCCTGCTCAACTAAGTCATAACTAATAACTTTATTCTTATCATTGTAAGATAGTGCAAGGGCAGAACCTCCTGTCCTTGTACCAACATCTAAGATGATAGAATCATTGAACTGTGTAGATAACCAAGAATACAATCGGTATTCACTCTGACCAGCAGTGAGCCAATCATTTGGGTTGAGTGATTGTTCTGCAAGATGCGAAACATCTAGAGAACGGATTGCATCCTTATCAAGTTTGATATTCTTCTTAGTTACTTTTCGCATGTTCTAGTTCCTTTGATGTAATTTCAACTACGCCATGTTGACGAGATTTAATTTGTTCAGTGATCCAAGCATAAGTCTTGGAGATACCTTCTTCAAGAGTCTGTGAATAATCCCATCCAAGTTTCTCACGAATAAGATCGTTGTTTGAATTACGTCCACGGACACCCAAAGGTGCATCAAGTTTGTGTGCCTTTCTAACAACCTTACCTGATACCTTAGCAGCAGTTTCTACCAACTGATTGATAGTAACCATTTCTTCAGAACCAATGTTGACAGGTCCTTCAAAATCAGAATCAATCAACCTACGAGTTGCTTCAATGCACTCATCAATGTATAGGAATGATCTGGTTTGTAAACCGTCTCCCCATACCTCAATAGTTCCTCCTGTGTCTGGTAAAGATGCGACCTTTCTACAGATTGCTGCAGGGGCTTTTTCTTTTCCGCCATCCCAAGTCCCTTCAGGACCAAAAATGTTATGATAGCGAGCCACAGAAACGTCAAGGTTGTAGTTGCGAGCATAGGCAAAATACAATCTCTCCGAAAAGAGTTTTTCCCATCCATACTCTGAGTCTGGATTGGCTGGGTAGGCAGAGTTCTCACGGCAATCAGGATTGTCTGGATCTAATTGATTATGTTCTGGGTACATACAAGCAGAACTAGAATAGAAGATCTTAGTTTTGTTTGTACCAAGTAATCTATTAAGTTGAACTTGTTCGTTCAGAACATTCAAATTAATAGTTGCTGAGTTGTGCATGATGTCAGCAGAGTGTTCATCTGTAAAGATGTATCCAGCACCACCCATGTCGGCAGCGAACTGGTAGATCTCATCAAAAGAATCTCCATTTACATCTAAGACTTGTGCTACAAGTCCTACTTCTCTAAGATCACCTTGAACAAAATCATCGGCAGCACTCATAGAGAAATCGGGGTACTTAATATCAACGCCACGAACCCAATACCCTTCTGATCGTAGTCGTTTTACCATGTGACTTCCAATGAAGCCGCCTGCACCCAATACTAGTGCTGTCTTCTTATCCATACAAGTTTGAAATAAACTTCATCTTATTTATTGTATCAGACTTCAGCGGTTTGTGCAATAATGTTTACAGTTGGAAACCAACCGAGTTCCATCATAGGTTCTACATTTGCACATAACTCGTCAGGTTCGTTGGGAGTTTCCTCCTTGATAGGAAGATGACTCATACCTAAAGACTCAGCAAGATCCAATACAGATGTCATCTGTCCTGTTCCGATATCAATAGTTCCTGTGTATGTACTGGTAATCAAGTAATGGATTGCTCTCACAACATCCAATACATGAATCCAATCTCTCTTATGTCTTGTCAAATATTTTGCAGTTCTTTGTTTCAACATTTCATATAACATATCATCTCTACTTCCTTCTTCTGCCCACACATTAAAAAATCTCATGCCCACACTGTTAGGTGGTGCCATGAGTTCATTTGCTTTCTTTGTGATAGCATAAGGATTCTGCCACCACTCGTGTGCTCCAGCAGAACTTGCATACAATAACCTAACGTTATTCTCTCTACAATAATCAAAGATAGGTTTAGACTTCTCTACATTATTATTCCAGAACTTATGTGGATTATCCACACTATCTCTCAGTGCAGCGTAGGCTGCAAGATGTATAATACAATCCCAATGTTCTGCGAACATACCAGAAGGACCTACAAAGTCTCCAATGTCATCTGGTCTGTCTAATCCTTGAACACCGTATCCAAAAACTTCTCTTAGAGAAGAGAACAGTTCCTTGCCAATAAAACCTTTGTGGCCAGTTATTAAAATTCTAGTCATTTTCTTTTCTTCCTGTGGCGTGCAATCCAATTCCTTGCTGTGTCATCATTAAGAGCTGTGTGTAGGATCTCTCCTTCATATACTATCACTCTTTTGGATTTACCGCATGGTACAGCAGCGTATCCATCTTTAGTAAAGAAACCCATCTTAGTATCCTTATAATAATTATAAGTTGATCTGAGTTCCTTCTCTTCTGGAGTCATCATGTTTTAACTTCAAATGTGAGATGATTATTACAATCCCCAAAGAACTTGCCGTCTAGATTGTAATTGAATGAGATACTATATCTTTCCTCATTAGAAAATGAAGGAGTCACATAGTGATCTAGGTGTGCAGGGAAAAGAAATAGACCACACTCTTCTGGTTCAAATTTTTTCTCAAAACTATTGAGATCATCATAGCCAGTCACGGATGGTTCCCAATGACTAGTGATCCAAGTAGATTGTTTGGTTGTAAAAACAATGTCGCCACTGTTCTCAGGAACCTGTAGATAAAACACTCCAGCAAACTGAGTATTGTTGTGACGATGTTCTGCAATATAATTTCCCTTCGTTTGTAGGTTACCCCAAGAATTGATTCTTTTCAACCCATGTTTTTTCAAATCAAGTTGTAGGGACTTAGCGAACTTATAAACTTCATTCTCAATACTATTTTCTAACAACCTCAACTCTGGACTTGACAATAAATCCGCTTGCAATTTTGTTGTCTCTCCGTTAGGTCTGTTGACTATATCCGTATCTGGTGCCCATTCACATGTCTTTAAAAAATCTAACATGTGTTTCAATTCAGATGGTCTGAAGTCTAAGACATTTTGATAAACTGGTGTTGGAAATAGAATATGAATATGAGACATCAGTTTGCGTTTAAACTTTCATTGTATTGGTTATCAAGAATCCCTGCTGTGTTTACTTGTTGCAGTCCAATGTTTCCTTGCCACCAACCAGTAGCAATATACTTATCACTCATAGGAGGATTGCCTCTATGTAAATGAGTATATCCACCAGGCCAAATAAGAATAGTTCCTTTCTTTGGTTTTACTTTTCTCTTTTGATATAAAAATTCTGTCTCTCCACCCTCTTCTACATCATTCAAATATACCATCCATGCCATAGTTCTATTACCTAGATTCCAATTCACATTTTCTGCATGGAACAAATGATATCCGTTAGTGGGTTCTGTCTTTTGAAGTAGACACAGAGAACTTACATAACTGAAATTGCCTAGGTAGGTATATTCATTGATGTAATGAAATAAACAATTAGTAACATACTTCATCAACTGGGAACACTCACTAGGAGAAAATCCATCCAGACATATTTGTTTATCTTTTACATGACTAAAATTTCTTTTAAAATCTGTAAACTCTGCCTTGTCCATGTAGTCTACAAGGAAGTCACAGAAGCGTGGGTCTACTGCGTTCTCAAATATTCCAATAAAGTCATGGAATTCATATTTAATTTCGGTGTCCATTATGTTACCAAAGATTTAGTGGGCAATGTGCTGCACTAAATTTGACCTTATTTACTAAAAAACAACCACACTCTTTACACAAGTGTCGGTCTGGATCAAATCGATTACAGTCTCTACATATATCTATTCGTGCTTTTTTGACCTCATCAGGAACAAGCAAGGTTCCGTCAAAGACGAAACCTTTAACAATATCATAGGCGGTCTTTGATAAGTTAGCCGCCTTCTCTGGTAGAGAAGGATCAGTCATCCTTGATATAACATGGAACCCCAGCTGGGTCTAACCACTTTGTATATTCAAAGTCATCAATGGCAAGTTTGAACTGCATGTAATTATCACATAGATACATGTCTTTGTATCTACCTGAGAACTGATTGTACTTTTGAATACGGTAATCGGGATTACCATTATCCAAGAGTTCTTCCATTTGAACGTACCTATATGGTTCGTTGTGGCATACTACATCAATCATTTAGAAACTCCTAGATCTTCCGCAATCAGACTCATTAGCAATGAATACTCCTGTTCTGGATCCTCATCGCTGAACTCATAACCTTCTCCCTTATAGTACCTCAAAACTTTTTTGTAAATCTTTGGATACTTGAAGTCGAGTGCAAACTCTTGGTCTACTGCTCCCTCCAAAGCATCAAGATTTTTCTTGAACTTAGAAATGAAAGTGGACATTTTCCGATTGTGTTTACGTTACTATTGTAGTCCTGTATTTAGTTTTTGTCAAGCACCGTCATCATGATTCCACATGTGCTCTATATCCTGAGCCTGTCCAGAATCAATAAGTGGTTTTAGAATATCATTATGAGGAACAAGTGCTACCTGTCCATCAGGAGTATCTATTAAAAAGGTCTCTCCAGCTGACGCTCGATCGACCAATTCTTCAAAGTTTTCTTCAAGATATTCAAGAGAAATTACTTGCATTACATTTGCGGTTGTTTAGGTAAATGTTCAAATGATCCTGGCATGTGTGCGCTGTCTTTAGCCGTTGCTGCGTTTACCTCGTTAATATGATCAATCTGATCTCTGTTCTTTAAGAACTCTAACATCTGACTTGCATGTGTGAGTTCAAATGGATCATTAGG
>CEWG01001090.1_pt1 | contig 16224 bp, 14 predicted proteins | sample 361411 | NCBI WGS metagenome assembly CEWG01 (sample SAMEA2622173, study PRJEB7988) | marine metagenome | biome: marine biome (ENVO:00000447); feature: surface water layer (ENVO:00002042); material: "saline water (ENVO:00002010), including plankton (ENVO:xxxxxxxx)" | depth 5 m | reverse complement strand
GTAAGTGATCAAAATTGTACTCCAGGAGACGAATTCAACGGCGGCAACGTTATGACAGAGGGCGTGGAGTTTAGCGCGAGTCTCTCAAGATCAGTCTTGGATGGGCTAGTTGCCACGGGCAGTGTTAGCTACACATACACCGATGCAATTTTTGAGTCGTCGTTTTTCTCAAACTACATAGCGTGGGGAATTGTTCAAAAAGGCGATCAGTTACCATACATCCCTGAGCATAGCGGTGTCGCAAGCTTGAGTTTTGAATCTGAAGTGTGGTCATTTGGCGGATCGGTAAAATTCCAAGAGACCATGAGGGAAGTCGCTGGATCGTCTCCCATTGAGGATAGTTTGCATGCTGATGGATTTGTTATTTTTGATCTAACCGCCCGTTACACCCTTTCGTCGAATGTTGAGCTACAAGTTGTGGCTAAGAATGTGACTAATGAAGCTCCAATCGCCTCGCACCGTCCTTTTGGCGCTAGGCCGGAGATGCCACGAACTTTAATTGGACGGGTCATTTACGAGTTTTAAGAGCCAGTGATTGACATTACTCAGTTTTTTAATGGTGCCACTAGCCCCGTTTTTTATTTTACAGATGTAGGGTCCCGTTTATTTTGGTTGCACTGGGTGACGGCTGCTCTTTGTGTTTATGTAGTAGTCAACTCATACGCGGCTACAGAGCGGCAAGGTGTAGTGAGGCATCTTACCGACCGGAATTATTGGTTTAATCGCTCTACGGCCACGGACTACGGCCTGATGTGTCTAAATGCCGGTCTAAGAACATCATTGTGGTTTCCGCTAATTGGCTCGCAGTTGGTGGGCACGCTGGTAGTGGCGAGAGCGCTAAGGGATTACTTCGGTTTCCCAGAGCCAGTTATGTGGGACCCAGTCACACTCACTGTTCTGTACACATTTATTTATTTTTTGGTGGATGATTTCTCTCGGTTTGCGCTTCATGTCGCGATGCACAGGGTGCCGTTTCTGTGGCGGTTACATCGCACGCATCACTCAGCGACGACCCTGACGCCCTTTACGGTGTTTAGGGTTCACCCTATCGAGAGCGGCATCTACTTTTTCAGAGCATTCATGACTTTCAGTTTGGTTACGGGTGTGTTCGTCTGGTTCTTTGGGCGTCATCTATCGATTATTGATGTGGTGGGTGTCAATGCAATTGGCTTTATCGCCAATGCAGCTTTTGCTAATTTACGGCACTCTCATGTCTGGGTGAGCTTCGGGAGATTGGAGCACTTTTTTGTTAGCCCGGCACAACACCAATTGCATCACTCAATGAGTATTCGTCGAGGAAATTACGGCAGTGTCCTATCTCTATGGGACAGATTGGCGGGAACCCTAGAGCTTAGTGGTAAACGTCGCACATTGAGCTTTGGTTTGACGATTGATGATGAAGGCGCCCGCGGCGTCCCCAAAGTTATCGCGCAATAACTGTCTAAAAGTCTTCCGTCGCGAGAGGTTGGATAAATCTTTCGTGTGATCTCAAGGCCCATAAATCCAATGGAAGCTCTGCACGAATATCACCAAGACAAGAAGCGTCAGCGCGATCGTCGCAATTGATCGGATTATTGAATTCAACATATCGATCCTTGTGAATATCAACTCGACAGTTTATTGCAAATGATAATCATTATCATATATCATCTATACCGATACGCAAGTGGCTATGCCTCTTGTGTCACCATCTCCGATTGCATTGTGAGGTGCTATCGCGGTCTACAGGGGTGACCGCTTTTCGGGAGTTCCTCATGCAAAAGTTTGTTATCTGTGGTCGCCCACAAACATCGTTGATCGAGCAAGGTCTTGGTCTTTGCGAACGGCACTACCATGAATACTGGTATTCACCTCGAAAAGCCAACGAGCGCTGGATAACGACGATGAATAGTCTCGAGCGTACATTTGAAGTGGGGGGTGATCTGGATGTCGATTCCGTAGCTCTGAGCTTTCAAATGGCCAGAATTTCACTCCTACGTTATAGGCACAGCTATGCTGACCTAGAGCTCTTTTATGTTACGGCTCTGCTACTAATCGACCTGCTTGGGGAGAAGGAAAACCCGAAGACTGCTTTCACCGTTTTGCTGGAGGCATTGTATGTGTTTAGTGATATCAGCGAGTCGGCCGACACCCACCCTGACACCATAGAACATCTCGAGTGTAAATTGGTTCAAGAGGCAACTGAGATCAGCCGCAAATACGGCAAGAAGCCCCTTCTTCGATTGGTCCATAGCACCTGATAGTGAACCCAGTCTGACCGAGTTCCGTGTCTGGGAGCCTGGCGATATTGAAGCACTAGAGAATAGCGCTGTTGCACTGCTTAAGGGCGAGTCTTGGGAAGGGAATGCAGAATGTAGTTCGGTGCATCGCTCCCTTAGCATTTCAGAAGGGCGCAAGCGACTCGTACTTACTATTGATTTTGGCGACAGAAATTAATGCATCAGCTCCGCGGGAATGACTGGCTCGTTCTGGATATATAGGCGCTCAATGCTTGCTTGGCGTTTTGGGCACGCCATAGACTGACACCACATACAAAGCCATTTGGCGTTGCGGCCTGAGGGGCAGTCGGAAAGACTTGGAATGGCGGTCACTTGATGTTGCACGCAATTCAACAGATCTCGAATGAGCTCTTGATAGCCCCATCGACCCATTACGATGACAAGCAAGTTGGTGCTCTCAACGAGACGCATTGCCCAGTGCCATGAAGGCTGTTCCGTCCTCATCAGCTGGTGGTGCGCCACCTGAAACGCACAGCCAAGCTCATTGAACGCATCGATTTCGGACTCATGCTTGAGCAATACACTGCCAACTCGCATGGATGATTTCCACAATGAATCAGCACTTTGCTCAGTTCGGCAAAGCACGCGCAACTCGGCTTTCTCCATAAAAGACGGATTAAAAAATGAAGTTGTTGTCATCGTTCAGATATTGGTCCACTTTGACCGTGAATTTAATGGCTTTTTAATGATAATGCAACTCATTCTCATTTAAGATTCGCGTGACACTTGCTTTGGTAATCAAAGGCGCGCGGTCAGCCAGGCCGCTCGATTGGCATGTCGCGCACAATTCTTTACTCTCTGCGTTCTGGTGCGAGCACAGTCGTCGCGGGCGCTTCCGGTGCATTACCGGCTCTAATTGGGAAGACTCGAAGCTCGGTTCTTTAACTGGCCTAGTTCATCATTCGCTGGCTTTGATTTCTTCCTGCATATCCATTCGTCCCCATGTTGCTCGGATATCTATCACAATCCACGCCAGCCAGAATAAGAGTCCGCATAGGATCCAGAGTTGCGGTAGTAAGGCGAAGCCAATCACCCATAGCAGCAAAAAGGGAGGCCAACGGCGAAAGGCTCTCTTGAAGCGCACTGGGGTTGACGCAGTACCTGGTGAATAAGCAAACGACTTAGCCCGGAAGAACCAGCCATTCGCGATGAGTGCTGCCATAAAGATGATGCGAGGTGGTGGCGGGCTGTCAATTACAGGATGGTCATCGTGAGCTGCATCGCCTGCGACATCGCCTGCGTTAAGCGATTCGTCGATACAGCGCCATACGTGCTCTGCAGTTGGACGAGCGACCGTACCGTTTAAGTTCGCCTCTGATGGAACTGATCGCCAGCGGTAAAGTATACGACTGGATTGTGTTACTGCTAGAACACCTGGCTGGAAAAATCCTTTTGGGTGCTCAACCGTCCAATCAGCGCCGCGTTGCAAGAATTCAGTGTCCCCTCTATTGGCATAAAGCGTAAGCCAGTCCCGTTCATTACAAACGCGCGGAACTTCTTGATGAGGATCTCCAATATTCTCGAAGTTTAGGTCCCAGTGTTCATGTGCCTGATTTGCCAGGTGCTGTGGCTCACTACTTATGGCAAATACCTCGCCGCCCGCAGTTCGAATTTTTTCAATCACGCCTGAATCAGAGTAGCTCCGTAACTCGGAGCGACAAGGGGGTCACCAAAAGCCGCGATAAAAGACCAGCACCACGAACGCATGTTGTGCCATGATACGGTCCAGCCACCCTAGGCGAGCTCCAGGCGGTGGGTCGAGCTCTGCTTGGGGCTTACCTGGATCTGCAGGCATGGGATCTGCTTGCTCAACCAGAAAGTTTGGACTGTCTCCAGTTACCCTGAAGGTCCGTTGTTCGCAGCGATCACCGCCGCAGAGAATGAGTTTAAGCTCCTCGAATCCCTGAAGTGCTAAGTCAGCGTCGAGAATGCCGGTCGCCCTAAAGGTACTGCCTGTGGCGTCACTGGATTCGTTAAACCATGCTACTGCCGCCTCGACGCGAAGTGTCAGTGCTTCAGGTATCTGCTCGTTGACCTGCATCCCCACCTCTTCACTCTCTAATGCTCAACACATTTACGCTAAGCGATGTCTGTTCTAGACGCAAGGAAGCCAAAGGCGATGAGGAGAGAGGAAGACCTGCGGTGATTTTGTTGACAGGCGTACTAGGAATCTACCGTGAGCTTCAAGATCCAAGTGGCCTGGAAATTTGCATGTGAATAACCAGCTGCGTGAGCATGCAAAAGCATCGATACGATTCATGCAGTGCGCCATACTTGTTTGTCATTGCCAACCAGGGGCAAGGCGTTTCTCATAGGGTGTATACTTGTCGTTCTAGATGTCTCGCTAGCGTCACGCCCATAAATCATTATGTATACCCATCGTTCAATCGCATTTGTTTGCATGTTACTGCTCGCGGCTGCAGTTTCTCTGGTTGAGGCCAGTACCACTGAAGCGGATGCAATTAGACAGACCTATTACCCCGAAGACTTCTCCCAGTTTGTTCCACGATCTGCACTCGACCTAGTCAAGCAAGTGCCGGGCTTTAGCATTGACGAGGGTGGTGGCGATCGAGGTTTTGGGCAGGCCGACACCAATGTGCTTATCAATGGGCGTCGAGTTTCTGGAAAATCCAATGGCCCGATGGCGGCACTGGAGAGACTCTCGGTCGATAGTGTCATTCGACTCGAGGTGGTCGATGGCGCGAGTCTCGATATTGGCGGTATCTCGGGCCAGGTAATCAATGTCATTACGGCGGCTGATCGGGAGACCACGGGTTTGTTTCGCTACGCTCCTCGTTTCCGCCCTACAGGGGGAAATTCGGAGGAACGTCTCCGCGAGTTCACCGTCGCGGTGACAGGCGGTGATGATGACTCTGAATGGACGCTGCAGGTTGCTAACGAACAGCGCATTTTCAGCGATGCGGGCGATGAAGTCGTTCGCAATTCCACAGGGGAGATTACCGATACGCGATTTGAAAGAGCAATCAATCAATTCGATCGACCATCGATATCGGGCTCTTACTCGCGTGTCACCGAGAGTGGTAATGCCTTGAACCTCGTGGCTGAGCTGAATGGTAATTACTCAGACAGTGGAGAAACTTCCGAACGACTTTTTGAAGACCCCGACGAGAACACACGAGTCCTCAGTTCGGCTGAAGATGAACACAACTACGAGATCGGAGCCGACTACGAATTTGACCTTGGTGCGGGACGTCTAAAGCTCATAGGGCTCCATCGTTTTGAGTCCAGCCCTACGGTTGATCGCACGACAACGACGTTTGTGAATGGTGTGGTCGAGGGAACGGCGTTCACGCGCCAAGCCGATGAGGCCGAGTCTATTATTAGGACTGAGTTCTCGTTTCCTGCGTGGGGCAGTCAGTGGCGATGGTCAGTAGAGGCGACAGAGAATTACCTTGATCTAGACTCCCAGCTCGAACGGCTCACCGTCGGTGCTTTTACTGCAGTCGACCTCCCTGATGCGAAGGCACGCGTTGAAGAGACGCGAGCTGAATCAACGCTTAACGTAAGTAAGCGGCTGAGTGAGCAGTTGACACTCCAGGCGACAATTGGAGCTGAATACTCAGAAATAAGACAGACCGGTAGCTTCGATATCACGCGCGATTTTGTCCGACCAAAAGGCTTTCTCGCACTTAACTACAAACCTACAGATGACCTGTTTCTATCTGCAAAGCTTGAGCGAGCGGTGGGGCAGCTACGATTCTTTGATTTCATCGCGTCCGTGGATGTGAATCAGGAACGAGAAGATGTCACCAACGTTAATTTGGTGCCACCGCAGTCCTGGGACTTCACTCTCGAGGCCCAGCAGTCGTTGGGTAAGTCAGGCAATCTGACCTTAAGCTTGTTTCATGAAGATGTAGAAGACATTGTTGACCGAATCCCCATTGAGGAGGGCGGTCAAGCACCCGGGAATATTGACAGCGCCTCCTCCTATGGTGGCTTTATCGATGCGACGATACTCACCGATGAGTTCCTATGGAAAGGGGGGCGTGCAGACCTCTCACTCAGTTATATGACGTCTAAAGTGAAGGACCCTATATTGGGTAATCGACGGAAAATCAGTGGTGACTTTTATAAGTCTTATGAGTTGAGCCTTCGGCAGGATTTCAACGATACGCCTTGGGCGATAGGAGCCGTTGTCGACTACTGGGAGAATGCGCCTAGCGTCCGAATCGATGAGGTCAGTTTCAACAATAAAAGTCGTGGAACGCTTTATATCTTTGTCGAGCACAAGGACGTGATGGGACTGACCGTCAAGGCCTACGCTTGGAATTTGTTAGGCGCTGAGAATCGTTTCCGACGAACGGTTTATAGCGATCGACTCGCCGATGAAGTCCTTTTTTCAGAGCGTCGGAGCCGCAACTTTGGCTACTCCTATACCTTAGTTATCGAGGGCGCTTTTTAACGCCCCACCCGTAACATACTGAACGTGTTTTGAAGTAAACCCACGGTGTCTTTTGGCCGAGCAGTCGCGTTAAGCCTTAGCTGGGCGGATCTGGGTCGAGCTTGTCTTGAGTGCGCAGCTCAAAATCGCTCGCGTCGTGTCGCTCCAGTAACTGTGAGGATTTAGCGCCATAGGGGCGATTGACCATACGACCACGTTTCACGGCAGGCCTCTGAGAAATCTCATCTACATACCGAGCCAGGTTGGTGTAGGTATGGGCCTCTAAGAACTCAGCGGCGTTGTATGCTTTTCCCTCAATCACTGAGCCATACCATGGGTAGATGGCCATATCAGCAATCGTGTACTCATCTCCACAAATATAGGTATTGTCAGCTAATTGCTTATCAAGTAAGTCGAGCTGACGTTTGACTTCCATCGTGTAGCGGTCAATGGCGTATTCGATTTTGACCGGTGCATAGGCGTAGAAATGACCAAAACCACCGCCCAATAGCGGTGTTGCCCCCATCTGCCAGAACAACCAGTTCAAGCATTCGGTTCTTCCCGCGTGATCCTGAGGAATAAACTCCGCGAACTTATCCGCGAGGTAAAGGAGAATCGAGCCCGACTCAAAGACTCTGAGTGGCGTTTCTTCACTATGATCAACCAGCGCCGGTATCTTGGAGTTGGGGTTGGCCGCAACGAAGCCACTTCCAAACTGCGAGCCATCACCAATATTAACGAGCCAGGCATCATACTCGGCGCCGCTTTGTCCCTTTGCGAGTAACTCCTCGAGCATAATGGTGACCTTGACGCCATTTGGCGTGCCGAGGGAATACAGCTGCAAGGGATGTTTACCAATCGGTAGCTCCTTATCCTGTTGAGCACCCGCTGTGGGGCGATTGATGTTGGCGAAAGCCTGGTTACTATTTTGCTTCCACTCCCAGATCTTGGGAGGCTCGTAGGTATCGCTCATTAGACTTTTCCATCGTTGTTAGTTATCACCTTCGTCGTAAGTGTAGCCACTCAATTCGGTTTGAGCGAATCCGTTTGTGGGCTGAAGTTATGCTGCGTTGTCGCTGTTCGTCGCCGCGATGTGCAATTGGCCTGAGTTGGCATATGCCTAAGTATCAGGAAGACCTCGCTGTGTTTGAAGATAGGTCGCAAAGCTTCCTAACCAGTGACTACCCATGTAGTGCATGTCACCCAGCACGGCGGATAGACCCGCCTCGCGGTGCGCCTCCACCGTAGCTGTCAGTGTTGGACGACGAGCATCATCAGTCGGCAAGCCTGCGATAATGCCCTCTAGCATCCACGCGCGGCTGGTGTTTAAACCGTCGAGATGAGCTAGCTTACCGTCGGTTTTATCAGTGACTGTCGCGGGCGCTAACCAGACGTCACCTGTCTTTGAATTAAGCCCAGGTAAAAAGTCATCGAGCCAAGCACTGAACTCGACTTGGTCCATGACTCGTCGCATGAGATCTGCTTGTGCGATGCAGGGCGAGAGAAAGTCCTGCCCGGAGGGTTCATACTCTAACGGGCAGTCGCGATCATTCAGGTAGAAGGCACGAATGCGTGATGACAGTAATGATTCAAACATTACATTACCGGCTGCGCGGCTCCAGTCGAGCATTAGGCCGAAAGCGAATGCAGTCTGGCTGTGTTCACCAGTACGAATGGGGTGGGTTAACTTGGGGAGCCATGCTGTCATGTTGTCAACCGCGAGCGCCTCTAGTGGCTCTAATTCAGTCAGCCAGGACTTGGCCTCGGGTAGTGTTGACTGGCGCAGCTCAGTCGTCAGTTGGAGTAACCAAGCGATGCCGTAGGGCCGCTCGAAGGACGCCATGCCCGGTCGTTGATAATTTATTATCTCTCCGGTGATGTTTTCACGCGTGAAACTCTGGTTCAGTTTGCTGATCAAAGCGGGCCGGTCGATCAGATCTGGATGCGTATTGAGCAGGCGTACCAGTAGCCAGTGTCCGTGGACAGACGAGTGCCAATCAAAGCAGCCATAAAATGCAGGGTATAGTTCGCGCGGCGGCTTTAAGTCCTGGCCACTGCTCATCAAGTGCGCGATCTTATTGCTGTATTCCTTGTGGATGCAATCGAGTGCTAGGTTTGCGAATACTGGCACGTACGAGTGGTTATTGTTGGGTGATGGCGCGGGCTTATGTGCTGAGTCATCTTGTGGCGCGCTGGCTGGATCTCCGCAGGCAGAAAGTACTAACAGGAAAGTATGGAGTGACATTATTAATCGAAGTTGCATGGTCAAAACCTAAGTCGCGTGAAGCTCGTAACGTAACGTTCAAGGGTTGGGCGGTAAAGAACGGCGTATTGATATAAAAACCTGGGATTGAACCTTAAGCCTACATACTAATGGCGAGTCTCAAGCCAATAGGGTAGTTTCGGTTTCGAAACCTTGGTAGGCAGTAGAACATGAAAAAGCAACCTATTGGTCCGATTGGCGAGCCGCTGACATTGCCGAACGGCACCACAGTTCCCTTATCTCCAGCCTATGCAGTAGGACACCTCATATTGCTCTCGGGTCAGCTAGCGTTCGGCGCAGATATGAAGATTGTTGGTGGCGGCATTGTTGAACAAACACAGCAGTGCTTAAAAAATATTGAGTCGCTTCTTTTCGACCTTGGCCTTGGTAAGACTGATATTGTGAAAAGCACTGTATGGCTGGTAGCCAAGGAGGATTTTCAGGGCTTCAACAAGGCTTATGCAGAATTTTTTGGAAATCACAGGCCCGCGCGATCTTGCGTTTGTTCTGAATTATTGGTCGATGGTGCATTGATTGAGATTGAAGTCGTTGCCACGGTGAAGGACTAAATATTTTGAAGGCGCCGGTAAAGAGTCAGAATTATGAAGTCGTCAATTTAGTTGGGCTCAGGTTCAGAGAAATCCGGAAGGAGAGTGGCTGGACCCTTAGCGAAGTTTCAAAGCGAACTGGGATCTCTAAAGGCACCCTGTCAAAACTTGAGAATGGCAAGACGTATCTGAACTTTAGCAGTGTTAATAAGTTAGCTAATGGATTGCAGCTTCCAGTCAGTGACCTTACCAATCCTCACGTGAGTGTCCCCGGTAAACGGGCTGTTACGCGTGCGATGTCGGGAACAGTGTTTGAGAGCGTTGACATGGATTACGAGGTTCTGTGTAGCGATATTGATAACGCTCAGCAGGGCTTCATTCGGGCTGTTGTCAAAGCGAAAGCTATTGATGTCGACCTTCCTTGGCATAGACACAAGGGGCAGGAGTTCGTTCATGTTTTGCGTGGCGTCCTCGAACTTCATTCCGAGCAACAGCCGCCTCTGACTTTAAAAGTTGGTGACAGCATCTTTTTTGACGCGTCTGTCGGCCACCGCTACATCAGTAAGGGTCAGATCAATGCCGAGATACTGATCACAATGTCGCTGAATGGCTATGAAAACGTAGTTGATAACCTGCCCGAGATGTCGCTCTGATGAGCCTTTTTAAGTGTTTCGAAATCGAAACTTTCGTGTTAGCGTACTCATTTTATATTTATGGCAAAGTATGACGCGCCACCTATATGACGTAATCGTAGTTGGTGCTGGGATGGCTGGCACATCGGTCGCCGCCGAATTATCGAAACGCTGTTCGGTCGTTTTGGTCGAGCGTGAAAAGCATCCGGCGATGCACGCGACCGGTCGATCTGCTGCGACCTACATACCGAGCTACCGTGCTGAAAACCCTGCGCTCAGGTTGCTTACTCGAGCGAGTGGTAGGTTTTTAAGGTCTCCCCCCGAGGGGTTTGCGGAAAATGCGCTCTTGAAGCCACGTGGTCTACTGACATTGCTCAAAGGCATGAACAGTGAGTCATCGAGTCAAGAGCTTGCCGACCTCAATAGTCTTTTGGAAGATCCAGTTGTCATGCTGCCAGCAAGTGATGTCCGACGTCGCTTGCCAGAACTAAGTGCGGAGTGGCTGAGTGATGCTTGGTGGGAAGCAGATGTTCATGATATCGACGTTCATGGTCTGCATCAGGGTTATCTTAAGGTTTTTCGAGAGAACGGTGGTCGTATTGTTCTTGCTGAGCTAGCCTGCCCTCGCTTTGAAAACGGTGTTTGGCAAATATCCTTCGCAGATGAGTATCTCGAGGCACCTGTCGTGGTTAATGCGGCCGGTGCGTGGGCGGATGAGTTGGCCGAAAGTGCGAATGTCGGTCGGCTGGGGCTTCGACCAAAACGCCGCACCGCAATTTTGGTCTCGCCGCCGGCAGGTTGTGATGTAACTGACTGGCCATTGGTTTTGGCTTATGACGAGAGTTTTTACTTCAAGCCTGATGCGGGGATGCTTTTGGTGTCGCCCGTTGACGCTCATGAGTCACCGCCTTGCGACGCCCAACCAGAAGAGATTGATATGGCTTATGCGGCTGACTTTGCGACCCAGGCTGTAAGTGGGCTCGAGGTAAGGCGCATTGCTCACAGTTGGGCCGGCTTACGAACCTTCGCGTCAGATGAAACGCCAGTTGTAGGTTTTGATTCTTCTGCCCCCGGTTTTTTTTGGTGTGGGGGCCAGGGGGGGCATGGGATTCAAATCGCGCCGGCTGTTGCAAAGCTGAGTGCTGCGATAATTAACGGAGACGATAATACTGTCGAACTCAGTGATTTAGGTTTTCTTCCTGAGTGGGTTTCGCCGTCTCGATTAAGCAGGATTTGAGAATTATGTGGAGCGTTATTTCGGTGGATCCTTCCTTCCACAGCCTGAAGATTCCCAATGATGGATTCATTCAGGAGAACATCGTTCTGTGAGCTTATCTCGATTTTTCGCGGTCTATGTAACCCCTCCATCGGTTTTCGTAGCGGTGCTCATAGGCGGTGGTTATGGCACCGGACGGGAGATAGTAGAGTTCTTCTCGAGACATGGGTTCGTTAGCGGCTCGATTGGATTGATAACATCGTTTTTTCTTTTTTTTCTTGTTCTTGGAGCAACGTTTGACGTGGCCAGACGTCTTCAGGCTTACGAGTATGCGAGTTTCTTTAAGCAGTTGATCGGTTCCGTGTGGTGGTTGTATGAGGTTCTCTATGGACTCCTCGCTATGCTGGTACTTGGTGTGCTCAGCGCGGCGGCGGGCGAGACAATGCTTCAAGAGTTTGGACTGCCACTAAATTGGGGCTACTGGTTGATGCTGGTGCTTCTAACGGCACTTTTACTCGTAGGCCGAACCTTTCTACAGCGCGTGCTGACTTTTTGGTCTGCAATGATGTTTATTGTCTTCGGAGTATATTTATTCTTTATCTTCGATCAGCTGGGTGGTGCCGCGAGAATGTCAGTTGACTCCGGCCTCGCTCTCGCCGGTATCTCGAGCGGCGCTCTCTATGTGATGTATAACGTTGCCATAGCGCCTGTATTACTGTTTTCGATGCGTGCATTTGAGACTCGGGTCGAGTCATGGACTGCAGCAGGGATAACGGCTTTTGCGCTCGTTGTACCTGCGTTTATTTTTCATTGGGGTTTTACCGCCTCAGATCCCCTGGTACTGGATCAAGCTGTGCCGATGTATTGGATGATTGAGCAATTTGCACCCTCGATATTTAAGACGATTTTTGTGGTGTTGCTGCTTGGAACACTCCTACAAACGGGCTCTGGGTTGATTCATGGATTCATCGAGCGCGTAGAGCAGGCTCTCGCTGACACGGGGCAGAGATCGCTGAATCGGCCCGCGCGGATTGGGATCACTATAGGTGCTTTAACGATTAGTTGGTTGTTGGCACAATTTGGTCTGATCAAACTTATCGGCGCTGGCTACAGTGCAATGGGTATAGGGTTTGCGCTGGTGTACATAATCCCCTTGCTGTTGAGATATTTCATTTTAAGAAATCTTGTGCGGGATTAGCAAAAAAGCGGTGCTTACATTTTTTATTTGCCCAACCTCGGCGCTTTCACTGGATCCTGACAAAGCGCACAGATTCATGCGGGTATCAGAGAATAGCCCTTCAAGATTGAAAGGCGGTCAGACGATCACTATAGAGCGGGCTAGCCAGCCATAATAAGTGCATGAGGTATATTAGACTTTACGCATGTGCCTTCAGCCGGTAAGCGTAATCAAGGAGATACGGCCTGTAGCCTAACTTCTTTGTATTTAACCGGCTGCGGGCGATAAGAAGTTCGATATGACCGTCAACGACGCCGAGAGGGTGTGATGAAATTACAACAAGCAAACAAGGTCAATCGACAAAAACAAGTTGTTAAAACTGCGGCGCGACTTTTCTCATCAACAGGCTACAGATTGACCACGGTTGAAATGGTTGCGCAGCGAGCAAATGTCTCTCCCGTTACGATATACAACAATTTTGAGAATAAGACCGGGCTCTTACTCGCAGTATTAATCGATGAAGGCGTCGATATGGAAGAGGTTGGTGAGAGAATCTTAACTCAAAGGCAGCCAGCCGATCTCAGCGTCATCTATAGCTTGGTAGATGTATACGTGGGCCACCCCATGGAGTTCATGAACAAGGCGTGTTGGCGCGAGTCACTTGCCGCCGCAATAACCTCCTCGAATAAGAGATTTATGACTGAGTATCAAAATGTCGACAAGCGCTTGGCTAGGCAACTGAAGGATGTGGTTTGTCGACTCCATGAGGAGCATGTTTTTGAGGCAGGCGTCGATGTAGATATTTTGGGTACCATCATATGGAATAATGTAAATCAGATGTTTACCGATTTTATTTCCGACGAGACTATGACGCTGCAAACACTCAAAGAGTCATTGCATAGGCAAATAAGTGAGCTGCTCAATCTTGCGAGAAGGACACCTGCTGCTAATTAGCTTATTTAACCCGCTACAGCGACCTCTTTATCAGGCACTGATAATCCAATGTTGTCGCAAAACGCTACCGCGCTAATGAAAACTTCGCACTGCCGTACTGAGTTTTGAGTAGCAAGATTTTCAATATTCGACGAACCAGCAGCTTAAGGAGACGATTGGTTACTTAGCGTCTGCAAGACTAGGCGCCACTTGGACCAGCTTCCGATACACACTCGTAAAGATCAGCAAAGCTAACGCCGTTGCAATTCCGCAAAGAAGCATGACGGCGCTATAGCCCTCTCCGTACAAGACTATGGTTCCCGCAATCGTTGGTGCGATCGCCTGCGCAACTCCCTGGAGCGCAGGTACCAATGCCGCATAGCGACCCGAGTGATCTATATTAGATAGCGTCCCAAGCTGAAAGACGTCAACAAATATCCACAGAAAGCTGAAAGAAAAGACACTGAATATGAAGGTGGTTTGATCAATCCTTTGTGCCATTACCAGCATACTTAAACTCATTAAAAGCAACGCGAAGATCAGAGGTTTAGCTTGTCCGAAATGACGAGCGAGCCAAACAGTGAAAACGGCTGCTGAAAGGCTACATACCTGCGCCCAAACAAGGGTGCTAGAGATAAATTCAGGTGAAATATTCGCGTCAACGCCGGCTCGTTCTATAAAAGCCCAGTAGGCTCCAACCATAATGTAAAACGTGAAAACGGAAGCCAGACAAAGTCTAGGTAAAGTGGAAGGTATTACCGGGCTGCTGGCGTCGGTGGTGTCCTCTGCATGCGTGTGCTTGACCGGCTCGAAATACCGTGGGATTAAGGGAACAACTAACAGAATCGGTAATGTTTCCAGAAGATAAAATCCGAAAATTCCATTGACACCCCACCGTGCATCGATGATGGGGAAGATGAAGAAAATAAAGGCATTCATACTGACCAAAACAAAAAGTAATAAACTGTATACCCAAGCCGTGTCGCGACTGCCTGCCAAACTCGCCGTGCAGGTTGAGTAACAGATACCCGCACCAATACCGGCCACCAGCCGGCTCATTAATAAGGGCGTGAGGTCCTGATTCTGCATAGACAGAGCGTTGCTGACGAGGAGAAGTGTCAAGCCAACGTAAGCCAGCCTCTGACGATTCGTTTTTTCAACCAGCATGGCTGTCACGGTCGACCCTATGAAAAGACCCGACATGTCTGCAGAGGCGATCCATCCAAGTTGCTGTTCATTGAATCCTAGTGAGTCCGCCAAGGAGCCGACAAATAAAGGCATGCCCATTGCAACCCCGGTGCCTGCAATGCCGAGTAAAATCGCTGCTAAAACGGCGGTAGGCCTATCAAATTTGTTCTCGGGATCTTGGTTTAGCGATTTGTTGCTTTGACCAGAAAAACGTAATAGACGAGCTTTAATGGTGTTCGGTGAGTCATTCATCTTTTTTCTCACTTAATTTATGTGTACTCGGGTTTTAGTGGGCACAACCCCAGAATATTGTCCGCGATTTTTTCGGCAAGCATGATGGTTACCGCATTAAGATTCCCAGCTGGAATTGATGGGATAATTGATGCGTCGACGACCCTGACATTGTTAAGCCCATGCACTTTGCCCTCTGCACTTGTGACGCTGTTATCGTCCTTCCCCATGCTGCAAGTGCCACACGGATGGTAGTTAGATTCCAAGGAGCGATGAATCCAACTCAGAATTTCTCGATCATTTTCGAGTTCATCGACCCCGGATAATTCAGTGGTCAGACGACCCCGCCACGCCGTTTGCTGAAACAATTCTCTGGTCGTTTTAACCATGTCGACAGCGAGGTTTTGGTCACGTGCGTCACTCAAGTAATTGAAGCGAAACTTTGGTGGACTTTGGGGGTTCTTGCTAGCTAACCATAGATAACCGCGACTTTTAGGTCGCTGCAAACTGGCGAAACATTGAAACCCAGGGTCTATTCTTATCCCTTCCGGCGCAAAGTCTCCGCGCATAGCTATGCACTCTAGTTGTAAGTCTGGGCGCATTTCAGGACTTGCTAACGATAAAAATGCACCAACTTCAAAGTGATTGGAGATGCCCAGGCCGCGCTTGAAAAGTAGCCAATCCAGACCGGTTTTTATCCTACCAATGGGTGTAAGTTTGGCTGCAAGTGAATCCCGGTGATTGTGGGCTCCGTATTCAAAGCACCATGCTGGATGGTCATGTAAATTCTGGCCAACGCCGGGGAGGTGCATTGTTGTGTTAATACCAAGAGAGGATAAATGCTCTGCATCTCCCACACCCGACAGCATCAATAGATGAGGCGACTGGATAGCGCCTGCAGACAGGATGAGCTCACCTTCCACAGGCATATTTAGATCCTCGCCTCGTCTCTTCAGCGCTAATCCAACCGCAGTGCCGTTTGAAAATGTTATTGACTCGCAATGCGTTTCAAGCAGTACTTCGAGATTGTTTTTCTTAGGTGAGTCATACAGATAGGCCTGTGAGGCGCTGTGTCTTATTCCGTTACAAACGTTTCGTTGTATTTCATGCGCCCCACCCTGATAAGCACCGTTGTGATCAGGGTTGGTTGATATCCCCAATTCCAAAGATGCACTCAGAAACGATCGAAAAAGGGGGTTAACTAGTTCAGTCTTAGTGACTGTTACTGGCCCTGAGACTCCGCGATATTTTGGATCGCCAAAGGCATAGTTTTCGCTTCGCTTGAAGTACGGTAAGCAGTGGGCATAACTCCAGGCTTCTAGCCCATTTTCATTCCAGTCATCGTAGTCTGCTGG
>CEWG01185274.1_pt1 | contig 16225 bp, 7 predicted proteins | sample 361411 | NCBI WGS metagenome assembly CEWG01 (sample SAMEA2622173, study PRJEB7988) | marine metagenome | biome: marine biome (ENVO:00000447); feature: surface water layer (ENVO:00002042); material: "saline water (ENVO:00002010), including plankton (ENVO:xxxxxxxx)" | depth 5 m | reverse complement strand
CCAGCCATGTCGATTGCCCTGGTGGACAGTTTACGTCATCGGGTTGACCGTCTTCGTCGGTGTCGACCGACGCGCATGCATCCATTGGGAACGCGTCACGTGCATCTCGAATGCCGTCACCGTCATCGTCGAGATCGTAGACGTCTGGCCCACACGGTGTAGCGGTCTGCTCGTCGTACCACGTCAATTCACTGCACGTGCTTGTCCAATCGCCGTCGGTGTCGAGGGGGGTCACCTCAACGTCGAGCAGCACCGTCGTGCTGGCGCCGTAACCGTCCGTGACCACGACCTCAAACAGGTACAGGTCAGCAGGAAGGTCAGTGATGTTCCATACGATTGCCTCGCTGGATCGCATCATCACCACACCCATGTCATCTCGCACGGTCCAATCGTACACGAGGTCTGCAGGATCTTCGTGATCGTCGGCCACGTTCAGTCGTGCTTCGATTGGGAGGCTTTCCATGACTCTCGCGCCGCTAATGGGTCGCTCAAAGGACACGGTTGGGGCTTGGTTGCCCAAGACCGTCAAGGCCACTGACTCTGTTCCAAACGTCACATTGGCCGTCACGGGGGGAGACCCTGGCACGGCGAGAGAAACGCTGCCTTCGTTGGTCGTCAGCATTCCGTCAACGTCGATGTGACTCACCAAGAGGGTGACGTCAACGGCTGCGCCCTGAGCAACAGCGGTTGCTGCAATGCTGGCAGGCAACGCGGGCGTCACCGTCCATGCGCCATCTGCTGGAGAACCGTCACGGACGCTAACGAAGCGCTGCACAATCCAACGCTCGAGGATGCCATCGCCCAGAACGGTAGCTTCGCTGAGGTCGACGGTGCCTGAGACGAGGTCCAGTGTGGTGTCGGCGATTTGGATGCTCCCGGTCACGTCAACGCCATTCAACTCGACAGGGTGGCCGTCGGCCGCCACCGCCACGTCGGCCTGCACCGAGCCGTCTCGAATGCGCAATGGTGCTGGGTCCTCGTTGCTGTCCGCATGGGCATCGACGCCAAGGGCGTAGCCGCTGATGGCAAGTCCGTCCACCACCAAGGAGGAAGAACGTCCGTGGTGTGCGATGAAAGCCGTTCCAGTGCCCGGCCCTTCGAGAACAAGGTTCTGCAGCGCACCAGCCGAATCATCGACGTCAAGGCCCGGAGCGCCTGTGATGTGAACCCCGTCCACGTCCAAACCACGGTTGGGACCGCCGGTGAAAGCCGCGGTGCCTTGACCGGCGACGAGGGTCAAATCTGTGAGACGGAAATCGTCGTCGATGTCTTGCACGTGCATGGATGCACCTGCTCCGTCGTGCATGCTTGCATTCACGCCATCAACGGACCCACGCACACCGTAAAGGTGCACACCAGCCCCTGAACCAGCCCCGACGGTGAGGTTCGAAGCCACGACATCGAGGTTCCTCCACCATGCGGCTTCGTCGCCGCATCCGTCGAACAGAAGCCCGTTGACCGTCAATTCGAGGTTGGGTCCTTGAGCCCGCATGCAAGCACCTCCGGCATCGCGGAGGGTGACGTCCACAAGATCGAGCGCTCCGCTGGCTCCCGGAAGCACCTCGATGAGGGGGTCAGCGCCAGAGGAACGTGCCAGCGTCGTGGAGGTCATCTGCACGTGGCCGGCCCCGTGGTGGCGGAAGGCAGGGCTCGCCTCAAGCACGCGGGCGCCGCGAAGTGTGACGTCCGTTTCCACGTCGCCGTCGACCAGAAGGCCGGTCCACCGGGCTCCCGCACCGGGGCCCTGCATCGTGGCCTCAGCCACGTCTAGGCTGCCCTTCACGTCGATGCCTACACCATCGGCAATCCTGAGCAACACGCCGTCGCGCAAGGTAAGCGTCCCGTCTGAGGCCACCGTCAGGTCGGTGTCGAGGTAGTATGGGCTCCATTGTGCTTCAAGCACCGTCCAGCCAGAGAGCGCCCCGCCGGCCAACGTGGAGGACATGAAACGGTGTTCGAGCGGGGCGCTGGTGTCCCACGCCACAGCATCAGTACGACCGTTGCGGTCCATGCGGACCATGATCACCCCGGTTTCTGTGCTGCCGGTTTCGTCCACCAACAACGCGGTGGTGGTCCCTTCAACACGCCCGTTCTGGTCTGTGGTGCTAAGCTCACCTGCCACGAGGATGCTGACGCCGGCCACAGGTTGCCCTACGTCCAGCACGTCGACGACCATGGGCGATTGAACTTCGAGACGGGCCGAGGTCAACGCCGTCACCGACGCATTCACCGCGCCGTCCAGCAACGTGACTTCGCAGCCTGGAGCCAGTGTGGTGGCTTTGAGCAACTCGAGTCCGGTTGCGGAGGTGCCTGCGGCGCAGGACCATGAAAGCGGGCCATCGAGGAGCAAGCGGCCGTCTTGACCGAGCAAGTCGGCTGAGCCGAGAGCTGCGATTTGGTCGGCGATCAGGCGCCCATCAATGCCTCGCAGCGTTGCCCCCGTCTCCACTTCAGCGCTGAACCCGCTGGCCAATTGGAGGGTGGTGCCGTCAAGCGTCAGGCTTGCTCCCTGACGGACGGTCAGGTCACCGTTCAACACGTGAGGAGTCCCGTCGGGCTTGGCTCCCAAGACAGCATCGACGCCGCTTGGGAGAACCCAATCTCCGTTGGGCAAAACAGGAATCTGCATCCGTTGACCGCTCTGGCCACCGAGGAGGCGGTCGCTGACGCCCGCTCCGTCGGCCAACGCGACAACGTCTGAACCGCCGGTCAACAGCGGAAGAGTGGCCGCGCCGTTAACGTCCGAGGTCAGATGGAATCCATGGACCATGATGGTGGCCACAATCGGTTGTTCGTCCAAATCGGTGAACGTTACCGGCGTCTCCGTGAATCGGTCGTGGGTTGAGGTTTGCACCCTCGTGCTAGGGCTTCCACCCCACAGGAAGAATCCTCCTCCCAACGCGTCTGCGGAGCCGGTGCCTCCGCTCGCAGCGTAGGTGCGCACGGTGGCGGTGGAATCGTCGTCAAGGTTGAGGCCGAGTTGGTGACGGTCGGCCAACCAGTCTTCGGCGATCAGCGTGGAGGCCGTGGCGTCCACTCCGGTCGGACTCAGGCGTGTGTCAAGGTCGCTGACGGTTGCTAAGCTGTCCTCGAGCAACAGGCCTGCATTGCGCCCGTCCACGCTGGTCAGCATGTTGGCCGAAAGATGCGTGGTGTCGAGGTGCACCCCTGTTGACAGGTTCGTGGACGTGATTGCGTTGGCGTCCAAGGTCGCGTAGCGCGCCACGAGACCCTGGCTGACCTGGTCAAACGACCGGTAGCGGCGCTCAAGGACCAGGTCGCCCCAATCGTGGTTCCCGGCCATCAGATCGATGGCGGGCCCCTCGCCAAGGCCGAGGTCGACGTGCACGTCGTGCAAGGAAGTGTGCACGTCGCGAAGAAGCATGCCAATGTCGCCGATCATCGTCAGCGTGTCGGCCTCAAACTGGCCCGAACCTGTGGCTTCCAACAATGGGCGGGTGAGGTTTGTTGCGACCATGTTCACGGCAGTGAGGCTCGTCGTTCCGGGCCCTGAAAAGTGGACTGTGGCGTTGTCAAGCGCGAGGGAGGAGGAGGTGATGGTGCAGGTTCCGCTGCACGGCAAGTCCACGGCTTTCGTCGAGGCCCCCCCGTCGCTGATGGAGGCGGACACGTTGCTCAGCGCCAATCCCGTCACGCTGCGGCCTTGCAGCAAGGTGGAGGTGCTGCTGACGGTCAAACCGTCCACGGTGAGATCAGAGGCATCGCTCGCGTCAACGGCCAAATCTGACTCGGACACGGTTGCATCATGGACCTCCAAGGAAGCACCGGACGATGCACCCAGGGCGATTTTGTTCGCCGTGGCCGTCAGGCCGTCGACGACGGTCGTTCCGCTGGTGGCTTTGACGCCTTGGAGCGCCCCGTCCACGTCGAGGTTCGCGGCGTGTGTGGTCCCGTCGGCAAGCAAGCCAATCGAAACGTTGTGCAAGGCTGCTCCAACGTGCAAATCGAGGTCTCCGGAGTTTCGAACCGCATAGACGTCAGCCCGTTCCACGTGGAGGTTGGAGATGTCAGCCACCGCGCCAGACGTCATGTCCAATCCAATGTAGCAATCTTCGAGGTTGAGATCGTTGGCCTCCAGTGTGCCTTCAAGATGGAGGCAGGTCTCAGCCCGTTCGATCAAGGTCCCGTTGAGGAACGCGCTCGACGTGGCGTCCACCACCACACCAGGCCACAAGCCGGAGCCATGCGACCCTTGCGAGGGAAGTGGGGCCGTCGAAGTGATGATCGCGTCCTCTGCGACGAGCACCCCTCCGTCAATGACGTGAATGGTGTAGGTGTCCGCATCGACCACCGTCCCTGCTTCGAGGGTCAAGACGGCGGGTCCTTCCACGGTCAGGTTGCCCGTTAGCATCACGTCTCCATTCCACGTGGTGTTGGCGACGATGGACGAATCTGAAGCGCCGGCGCCAGGCAAAGCCGGGGCCCAAGAGGAGCAAATGAGGAGCAGCAACAGGAGGCTGGCCCGACGACGCATGGAAAGGGGTGGTCACAGACGCATATCAAAGGAACACGTTGGTGAACAGGAGTGGGCCCGTCCGGATTTGAACCGGAGTCTGACGGCCCCCAGCCGCCAAGTATAGGCCAAGCTAACCCACGGGCCCCTGTGTTCCTGTTCAGCGTTGTCGTGCAGCGCTGTACGTGGCCACTTCCTCAAGGAGGTCAATGTGACCGATGTACATGCGGCGGCAGCAGTAGCGCTCCAGCCCAACTTCGTCGAGCGCTTGCGCGGGCTCCATGCCGCCCATTACCTTCGCGTTGTAATCTTCCCAGACGTGGGCCACAATGGATCCACAGCTGAAGCAACGAACTGGAATAATCATCTCATCTCACCTCAACGGTACGACTTTTGCTTCTTGCGGCGAGCGCCACGGCCGAGTTGGTGCTTGGGCTCCTTGCGGCGTGGGTCGTTGACCAAAAGCGAGCGGTCGAAACGCAGGAATTCTTCTCGCAACTCCGAGTCTTGACCTTCCGCTCCACCGTTGTAGAGCACAAGGCCACGGGCGATGGCAGTACGAATGGCGTCGGATTGGCCCATGATGCCACCGCCGTGGGTGACCACGTTGATGTCCACCTTGCTCAGGCGGTTCATCGCGTCAGCGATGATCAACGGCTCCATGGCCTTGCGGCGGGAGAGCGCGGGTTGCAAGATTTCAATGGGAGAGCTGTTGACGCGAACGCGGCCTTTGCCAGGCTTCACCGTGGCACGAGCAATCGCAGTCTTGCGCTTTCCGGAGGATTCGACGGACTTCTTCTTCTTCGCCATCACTGTTCACCTCCCCAGCGGTGCGCAGGCGCACCGAGGCCGGCGCTGATGTCCCCGAGGCTCATGAAGCGGTCAGGGAGGGGGCGCTCGAAAGCGGAACGATCCCCGGCCGAGTGACCGTCAGGGAGGTCCCCGTCCAAGTGGGACGGGCAGCCGATTTCCACCCGCAGGTTGCGGAGGGCTCGACGGCCGCTGGATTTCTTTTGGTAGGGCAACATGCCACGGACCGTACGCTTGAGAATCATGTCCGGCATACGGGGGAAGTACGGACCCTTCCTGGCGTGGTTGAGTTTGTACTTGGCATGGTACGTGGCCATGATGGATGTCGGGCTGCCGGTGACAACGGCCTTCTCGGCGTTGACGATGACAACCTTGTCCTCGCGACCGTCACGGGCCGCCTTCTGGAGCAGGTCGGCCACAGCGCTGGCGAGGCGGCCTAGGATGGCCCCTTCGGCGTCGTAGACGTAGGTGGTCGTCTCAGGCAAGGATGACCACCCCTGATCCCTTCGGGTTTTCGTTCATCAGCTCTCGGAGGCTCATCACGCGGCCTCCGGCGGCTTCGACCTTGGCGCGTGCACCCGCGCTGACACTGTAGGCGACGATGGTGGGCGAACCGGCGACGTCACCAGATCCGAGCAACTTGCCCGGAATGACGACGGTCGCTCCCTCGGGAGCGTACCGGCTCACACGGCTCAGGTTGGGCTGTGCCCAGTTGGAGCGGCTCTTGGAGAGCCGCTGAGCCACATCTCGCCAAAGCGCAGCACCGGTGTCACGCGACTTGGCCTTGAGCTGGTCGATCAGATCGACCAGGTCGGCGTTTGTCTTGTTCTTCGGCTTGCTCATTTTGACTCCCTCGATGCGTGAAGCAAGGCTCGCGACCGACCCTCTCGTTATGAAGGCACCGATGCCCCAAAAGGGGGCACAGAGGCGCAGGGCCTCACTCAAGTAGGACGTCGCCCTTGGCGTCGAGGAGTTCGACGGTCAAGCCGGCGGCCCGGCTCTGCACCACGATTTCGTGGTGGAGCGTGTCTGAAAAGTCGTCAAGTGCACCCAAAGCGGTGATGCCCGCAACGTCGGTGAGTTGGTCGATGAGGTGGTTCAGCACGCATGAAACACCGTAGGCTTGCCCGGCGCGGAAGGCGTGATCCACGCCTCCGATTTCAGGGTCTTCCGCTTTCATGCGGAGCATGACTTGCTGCGAGTAGGCCACCAAAGCTCCGTAGAGAGCTTCGATGATTTGCGCCGCTTCGATGTCGTCCAGCAGCATCTGTGCGTGGGCCAACCCTGCTCGGACGGCACGTCCGTAGGTTGCGTGTGCACCGATGAGGTCGGTGGTTTCCTGTTGCATTGCTTGGTCGATCAAGACCTTCCAATCGTCCATGCTTCCGCTCAGTCGGCCAACCCCTTCAACGTTCGGCCGTTCAATGACGGCCTCGGTTGGGGAATCAGATGCTGAATCCGCTGTCGTCCTGACCGTCGTCGAGACCCGCTTGACGCACCGTTCCGTCGGCCGCAACGAACTCGCCGGCCTTGGTCTGGTTGTCGTAGAGGCCAACGACATCCTTGCGGACGCTCACAGCAACCGCTTCCTCGCCCAAGGCACGGGTCAAGGAGCCCTGAATGGCTCCAAGCGTACTCAGGGCGCGGTCGCGGTGACCGACGTCGATCGTGTGGTCGGAGTAACGCGCTTCTTCGAAGATCGTCAGGAAGTCGTCCAACTGCTGGTCGGGAACCATGCTGAACGCTGCACGGACCGCAGTTTCGAACTCACGCGTGGTCTCGAAGACCTTCTTCATGAATCCATACTTGCGGAAGTGCCTCACGAGGTTCTTGTAGCCTTCAAAGATGGCTGCGATGTACTCGTTGGACGTCTCAAGTTGCCACGCCATCGTGGAGATGAGGCCGCGCAACTGGTCGACCTGGCGGCGCGAGCGGGAACGTTCGTAGATCAGCGCACCCGCAATCAGCAAGGCCACGAGAATAACCGACAGGCTCAGGACCACCGAGGTGGAAAAGAACCCGTCGCTCGAGGCTTCAACCGCCTCGAGGTACGTCACTTCGTGGGTGATGTTGTCCGTCGATTCAGCGAAGTAAACGCTGCCCGCGTAATACGCGATGATGCGCCAGTTGCCGTCGCACTCCTCGGCGCCACAGGTCAGACCGGTGTACGTCCAGGTGAATTCTGCACGCCCTTGCTCGTTGGTGGTCGAGCGGTTGCGTCCTTCCGTCACCCAACCGTTCTCTTCGGTGGACCAGTATTGGCGAGCGAAGGTGATCTCTTCGTTCTCCACGGCCACGTTGATGCGGTCGCGCAAGAGGGCCACTTGTCCTTTGACCAAGTCCCCTTCGTCAACGCCGTTGTCGCCAACCTTGCTCCAAGATTTGAGCACCTGGAGGTCGATGCGAGAACGGACGAGGACCGTGATGTCCATTGACGAGCCGTTCAGCACGTTCGAGATGTCCTTGTCACAGCCTCCGGGGACGTTTCGGTCTGGCTCAAAGGCCACACGGAGCGTCCGGAAGCCTTCGAGCTTGCCGCCCGTGGTCTCCACACCCTTCAGCGAGGGGTTCTGGTCGGGGTCACCACTGAACCATTCGACGGTCCCGTCCAAATCGCTGGTGCGGATGGTCGAAATCGGTCGAACGTTCTCCTCGGGGTCGAGGTAGATGTTCAGGCACTTCCCACCCACGGTGGCCCCGTTCGCTTGCAGGAGGCGGGCGTCCACGTGGAAGGATTCCTTCAGGTAGAGCACCGGATACGTGGAGCCGTTTTGCAGGGTGTAGGATTCCACGCTGGAGCGGAACGGTCCAACTTCGGTGATGCCAAGGGTCGAGTTGCTGAACACGGCAAACTCGGTCTGCACGGTCTTGTTCTCGTATCGGTAGGCGTCGTTGTTGTCGAAGGAGGAGTAGGTCACCGTGACCTTGGCCTTGCCGGCCAGCACGCCCGTCAGCGGGCACGTGATGGCGAATTCACCGTCGGCGTTGGTCACGTCGTTGAGGCAGGCAACCGGCCCAGACTGGCCGTTCACCATCTCGTAGTTGACGCGCACCAAGCGGTTGGTGATGGCCGTTCCAAGTTCGTCCTCGAGAGTCCCCGTGACGATCATTGGTTTGGACACCACTTCACCGGTCAGCGGATCAATCTCGCTGGTGTAGACGATCTGATCGTCCACGTCGAGGCTGGTGCGGCCAATCAGCGAGAAGCCGTTGGCGTTGTGCGTCATGACCACACGGAAGTGGTCGTTGCCAGGCACGCTGGTGCACGTGTCCCAAACGCCCTGAATGCCGAGGGTGGTCACGTCAAGCGCGCCACAGCCTTCGTTTGGCAGGTTCTCTTCGAAGCGGAGAATCACGTCCACAGGTCCGAAGCCATCCGGCAGGAAGGACTCGGGGTCCTCGCGGAGGAGGGCGGGGTTCAGCGGGGTGATGTCCGCACGCAGGCACCCAATGCTCTCCTCGCGGCTGAGACCGTCCTTGTCGAGGTCGCGGTCAGGGAATCCATCGCCGTTACCGTCGTAGAAGCACAGGTGGGAACCGTCGGGCTGAGGCTCCGGCAGCGAAATGAGGCCGGCACTCGGCGCAAGGGTTGCAATATGTTGGCGGTGCTGCACACCGTCGAAGTCGGTGCCTTCGAAGATCACGTCAACAAGGCCGCCAGTCGGGGGTGACGAGCCGTCAAGCGCCGCACCGATCGAGTCGCGGTCACGGGTTTTTCCGTCGTCCTTGACCTGTGCAGTGAAGTCCCAACGATCGCCAGATTGCCGGAACGTTGGATCGCTGTCCACGACCGCCATGTAGGTCCTGGAAACGATCCAGACGTCCTGGACAACGTTGCTTCCCTTGAGCAAGGGGTTTCCGCCAAAGGCAAAGGACAGCGTAAACTGCCCAAGTGGGTCGTTGGCGCTGACGTTGAACGGCACGTCGAACAGTCCATTGGCATCCGTGAAGTTCACGCCGGTGCGTCCGTCGCCTGACCACGTCCAGTTGACGGGTTGGTCGGCGACGGGGCGCAGTGCGTTGTCCACGAGCTTTGCCTGAATGGTCGTCGATGAGTTGCGGTAGAGGCGTGGCACGGAGGTCGTCAGGAAGTCGGTGGTACCGACCACGGTGACGTTGATGTATGCACCTGTTTGGGCGAGCGTGGTCGAATTTCCGGTGTAGTAGTACGCCGAATTCGTGAAATCCACACGCATGCCGTAGGTGCCTGAACTGTACTGACTGAACCACGACCAGTTGTACGAGTAGCGGGCTTCGCCGTCGGTGATCGTCGGTCGCCCGGCGAAAGCCGTTTCTTGAGCGCCAAGGAATTGTCCATTGTTGTCGATGTCCACTTGCAAAGCGACCGGGTCAGCGTCCCATGGGACGTTGGTGCGGTTGGAGACCGCTCCAGTGATCACAAGGCTGTCGCCGGTGTCCATCTCAGGCACGATTTCACAGCGCACTGGGCTTTGTGGGTCGTTGATGTTGACCGCACCACAAGGTGGCACGTTGCTGTCAGCGCCGTTCGTCAGACGAATGAACCAGTGAGAGGCGTTGGCGCTGATGAAATCACGCAGGAGTGTGGCTTGACCGGTCAGCGTTGACAGGTCGCCGTTCCAGCTGGTCGGGTAGGGCTTCAACGCCGTGACCGTGTTGTAGTCCAAACCTGCCGCATCAAGGGCGGGCTGGTGCCACAACGTGGCCCAATTTCCGAAGGTGCCGTCGCCGTTATTGATGGTGGAGTCGAAGTAGTACACGGGGCTGGTTCCCTTCACAATCAGGGTTCCGTCAATATTCATCCGGTGCATGACGCGGATAGCGAAGGGTTCCGATTCGTCTCCGTGCATGTATGCATAGGGCCATTCAGGATCGCCGAGGGCGTCCATCGCCAAATCGGGGTTGACCTTTGCAACCACTTCCAAATCGCCCGGTGGGAGGCTGGTATTGGTGTAATCATACGACCCGACAACCGTGTGTCGACCCGTCTGGGCGTTCCAAAGAATCTCTTCGTATGCGCCTGGAATCTGACCCGGGCCGTTATCGAAAGTGGAATTCCAACGAACCTGCTTCCAGACGCCGTTGATGCCAAGGCTCTGTACGAAGGTGAGCGAAGCCCATCCTGTGGAGTCCGTGCGGTAGCCCGCCCCGTCGAGGCCGACGAAGTCGGTCGGGTGGGTACGGTTGCCAAAGAGGCCACCAAAGATGGAGAAACTCACCGGCACTTGGCGGATGCGGTTGTCGTACAGGCCACGCTGCCAATCGGCGGTGTAGTGGGCCTTGAAGTCCAACCAGAACGGTTGTTCGTCGGAGCGGAAGTAGGTCCAAGCGGAGTAGTCCACGGTCAGGTTTGCTTCGACACCCACGGTGTACTCTTGCGACGTGTTGCCGTTGAAGACAAACATCTCGGTGACCTCAGCATAGACGCGGTAGGTTGTGTTGTCACCGACCGTCAGATCCTCTGGGTACAGGAATTGACCCACGGAGAAGTTGCCCTGCTGGTTGGTCAGCACGTCGATCGTTTCGAGGGCCGTGGTGTCGTTCGAGGTCCACTCGATGTGAACCTGAACGGGGAGGTTTGGTGCCGCTTCGAACTGCTCCGTTACGGGGTTGATCCAATCCACGTGCCCAGAGAAAATGGCTGGCGTTTGAGCGTCCAACCACAACGTATCGGGCATGTTTAACGTGATGTACGTCGGCATTTTGTCGTCTTCATCCGGTATGCAATCGTTGTCGCTGTCCCAATCCGAGCTTTCTGCTCCGTTGGCGCAGGCATCGGACGTGAAGCCTTCTTCGAGAACGTCGAAATCGGCGTCTTCTCGGGTGTCGTTGTCATCGTCCAAGTCAACAGAGTCTGGACCCGTGTTGGTGTCATTCGGGTTCGCCATGGCTTCGCCGTCGCCGAAGTCGTCGTGATCCCAGGGGTTGGTCGAGTTGCGACCAAAGCGTGTTGGCCAGAGCAACACCTCGTCCTCATCCTTCATGCCGTCTTGGTCGTCGTCGTCGTCCAAGTCGTCGCGCATGCCGTCGTTGTCGTGGTCAAAGGCGTAGACCATAGGGTCGGGCTGTCCAGAGCTTGCAGCAAGTTCCACTGTGTTGCTGATACCGTCGCCGTCCCAGTCGTCGTCGGCCCAATCCGTGATGCCGTCATTGTCGTGGTCAAAGGTGGATTGTTCCTCGCCCCAGAAGCAACCGGCGATGGCCTCCTGGTCCACGTCAAGAATGCCGTTGTTGTCGTCGTCTGGGTCCTCACCATCGGGGATGCCGTCGTTGTCGTTGTCCACGTCGTAGTAGGCGGGTTGGCGGAGACCTTGGCTCAAGACACCCAAGTCCCAAACCGCTTGGAAGTACCCGTCGCCGTCGGCGTCGAGGTCGTTGCCGTCGTCGTCGTTGTCGACGCAGTTGAGTCCACCGAAGAAGTTGGAATTCAGTTGGCCATTGTCGTCGTCGAAGTCGTCGTTGCTGTCCACCTCGAAGTAATCCCAGACGCCGTCGTTGTCGTCGTCGACGTCGAACCAGTCGAAGACCGCGTCGTAATCGTCGTCAAGATCCACCGTGTCGTTCGTGAAGTCGCCGTCCGTGTCGCCGTCAACGTCGTTGTCGTCGAAGTCAGCACCCAACTCATCGGGGAAGTCGGCCTCGGGGCCGTTGTCCGATTGCCACTGCCAAAGGCCAATCAAAAGGCCGAGCCAAGTGATGTAGGCGTCGCGATTGTTCACGATGTCCGTGTAGGAAATGCCAGACTCTGGCGCGCCGTCCCCACCGAAGTCGTAGAGATAACAACCTCCTTGGGCACCAGGAGTGCATCCCACTTCGGTGTTGGTTGGGGGAACCACGGCGCCTTGATCGACGTTGGCGTCAGGGCGAGTGGAGTAGGGGGCGCCGAACTGCGCATTGACGCCGTTTAGAGGCATGTGCCATGCCAGGGCGTACGCGTATCCACAGACGAAACCGTTGCCGAATTGTCCAACGGTGTGACCGCATGTGGACATGTCAACCGAACCGCCCATCTTGATGTCGTTCACGTCAAGGATGCCGTCGTTGCCTTCGTCTTGGTCCCACCAATCCGGCATTCCGTCGCCGTCTTGATCGGTGTCAAGGCCATTGACCAGAGAGTCGCCGTCGCTGTCGATGTCCCATTCATTGCCACCGTTGTAGCTGTTCCAACGGGCGAAGTAGTACCAGTAAAACTCCGGAATGGTTCCTGGTGTTGGTGGGTTGATGGCCCCATCGTAGCCGTTGTAGTTGAACATCATCTCCGAGAAGGGGTTGTGGTGGTACACCATGGCCCAGTAATCTGAGGTGTTGTCGCTGTATCCTTGGCTGTCGAGGCTGCCGTCAAGCAAGCCACCATCGTTGATGGGGTAGAACGGAGTCTGGAAGTTGTCGTTCAGGTCGTTGTCGAGCACGCCGCAGTTGCCGTCGTCTGGGTCGAAGATGTCGGCGATGCCGTCGTTGTCATCGTCCCAGTCCACGTCGTTCTCGAGCCCGTCCCCATCGATGTCCGAGTCCACGGCGTTGATGCCGTCGTCACGGTACAACGCGCCGTTGATGGCGTGAAGATCTGCGTCGTTATCGAGGTCGCAATCCTCGTCGATGTCCAAGGGGTCGATGATGCCGTCGTTGTCGTCGTCAACGTCGTCCCAATTGCTGATGCCGTCGCCGTCCCAGTCGTTGAACTGGGAGAAAGAGGCGCGCCAAATGGTGCACTTTGCATCGGCGTTGGGAGGGTTGGGGTTGGTCAGCGTCGGGCAATTCCAGGTGGCGACTTCCGAGGTGGTGTTGAGCGGGAAGGTGTCATTTTCGTTGGGGATGCCGTCGTTGTCAGAATCGTATTCGATGTCTGAAGCGCTGCCTGCGACGAGGGGGTTGCCCAAGTTGTCCGGGGACGTGGTGCCGCCCATGTCGGTGTCGAGCCAGTCGTAGATACCGTTGTAGTTCTGGTCGAATGGCCGGAGACGGTCGTCGTCGAGATCTTGGTCGTAGTCAACCTCACAATCCATGGTTCCGTCGCTGTTTCCGTCAGCCCCAGGAACGTCGAACAAGAGCGTGGAAACGCTGCTGACGTCCACGGAGGCCCCGAAGTTCCCGCCGTCGATGGTGATGGTATCGCCCACGCTGTACCCGTAGCCCGCATCTGCGATGGTCACCTGAGTGACCGCGCCGTTCACGGCTACGATGTCAACGGTCAGGCCGAGTCCTGTTCCGCCGTTCGAAGTGGTCACGCCATTGGCCGTCTGGTAGTTTTGTCCGCCGTTGATGGTGGCCGTGTCAAGTCCGGTCGTTGCGCCGTTGCGGTCGCCGGTGTAGTCGCCAATCTGGTCGCCGTTGGTGTCGAGGTTTACGCACGTGTCGAGGATGCCGTCGTTGTCGTCATCGGGGTCCACCATATCGAGCAGCCCGTCGTTGTCATCGTCTGTGTCGGAACTGTCAGGGGTGCCGTCGTTGTCGTTGTCCGGATCGAGGAAGTTGGGGATTCCGTCGCCGTCAAGGTCGCCGTCGGTGATTTCCGTGAAGGCAGGCGTTCCTGACGATTCCCAATCCGTACCATCCTGTCCAATGGCGGTGAAGCCGGAGGCGGTGGCGCCAGGGCCATTGACCCGGTTCTTTTCCCACTCAACGTAGTTCACGCCACCAGAGTAGGCGCGATATTCGTTGAAGGTCCATAGGCGAGGAGCGTCGTACAGGCTTGCCGTGGAAGCCATGGTGTCCATGATGGTCGCATCGTAGGGATGGGCGTCCACAGCGTCGAGTACGCCGTCGTTGTCGTCGTCCTCGTCAAAGTAGTCTTGAACGCCGTCGCCGTCGAGATCGCAGGGCCAGGTGAATTGGTCGATGCGCCCGTCGTTGTCGTCATCTTCGTCGTATCGGCCTGCGCCCGAGCCGTCGTTGTCTTCGTCGGTCACGCCGTCGTTGTCGTGGTCGAAGGGGTGCTGGTCAACGACGTAATACTGGCCCACCTGAATGTTGGTCCACGGGTGAACGGTCGTGGACTCCACGAAACGGTCAGTGGAGACGTTGCGTGGGTCAAGGCCGAGGGCCTCCAAGGCGGCGTAGTCGACGGGTCCTTCCAGAATGCCGTCGTTGTCGTCGTCCCAGTCGTCCGCGTCCAGAATGCCGTCGTTGTCGTGATCGTAGGGGTCGGTTCCGTAACAACCGTCGAAGCGCTCCAAGAGGTCGTAAATGCCGTCGTTGTCGTCGTCGAGGTCCGCGAGGTCATCGATGCCGTCGTTGTCGTGGTCTTCCAACCGAGACTCCTCGAGGAGGGTGGTGTAGCTCGGCAGGCCGAGCATCAAAGCGTCCATGTCGCTGATGATACCGAAGGAGACTCCCGGATCGGACCACATGATGTCCGAAAGGGCGGGGTGCAGGTCCTGCAACGGGAGTTGATCTAGGCCACGGTCCCACGACGTTTGGCCTCCTTGTTCGGTGGGTTGTGCTTCAACCAACGCCACGCTTGGGGCCTGGACGATGGACGTCTCCGATGGTGCGGGTTCCATGGAGGTGAGGATGATACCAAGGCTGCTGAACAACATCAGCAACACAAAGCCAATGGCGGCTGTGTTCTTTTGTCGATTCAGGATCTTCTCTTTGAGGTCGTTCTTCAGCATGTTCGCACCCTCGAGCACTTTTGGACCTCCGTGCCCTATTTCAAGACCGAGGGTGCAGTGCTGCGTGAGGGTATCACGCAAGAGGAAAGGTATCAACGCCGCGTGGTGTGCTCACAAGAGGGTTCGGAACCCCATCGCACGGACCACGCACCAGCCGGCCCTTGCCTCAAAGATGGCAAAGGCTCCACCAAAGAGGGCCCCCGCGGCAGCCGATGAGACGACTAAACCACTCAGCACGTCGAGGATTAGCAGCGAAACGAGGGCCATGCCAAAGGCAAGACCCGCGAGGCCGCCAATCAAACGCGCGGCTTTCCCGCGGTCGTCGATGTTGCACTCCATGCGCTAATCTAGGCTGCGCCGTACTTGAAGCGTTGTTCAGAGGGTAGGAGGACCTCAGGGGGGCGCACCCCCCTGAGATCCGGCCGCCGGCGTCACGCGCCGGTGTTGTGCTGCAAGCGAGACGTTGGCCTCAGATCTCGAGTTCGTCGAGGATGCCGTCGCCGTCGTCGTCAGCGTCGTCGATGTTGTCAGTGCCGTCGTTGTCGTGGTCGAACTGACCAGTCATCGGGTTGCCGTCGTTCTGCTCGAACCAATCGGACAGGCCGTCGTTATCGTCGTCCGTGTCCGTCAGGTCCCAAATGCCGTCGTTGTCGTGGTCGTAGCGGTAGTTGCCGGTCGCGCCGTCGGCTTCGTCAACGTCGAGGATGTCGTCGTTGTCGTCGTCGGGGTCCACGCCGTCGTTCAAGCCGTCGTTGTCGTGGTCACGAGACAGGTCTTCGCCGGTTTCCGAGAGATCGTTGCGGTTGTCGATACCGTCGTTGTCACGGTCCAAGTCAACGGCGTCGTTGATGCCGTCGTTGTCGTGGTCGTAGATGTCGGTGTTCGGGTCGCCGTCGTTGACTTCGGTTTCGTCGTCAATGCCGTCGCCGTCGTCGTCGTTGTCCTCAGCGTCCGGGGTGCCGTCGTTGTCGTGATCCTTGGGGTTGTCGTCGAGGTCGTCCACGATGCCGTCGTTGTCGTCATCGTTGTCGAGTTCGTCGGGAATCCCGTCGCCGTCGTTGTCGTTGCCACCCTGGTTGTCGAGCTGCTGGTCCTGCTGCTGGTCGGTTTGCTGACCCTGCTGGCCTTGCTGGCCGTTCTGGGTCTGTCCTTGCTGCTGCTGGTTCTGACCGTTCTGGTTGTCACCGTTCTGATCGCCCTGCTGCTGCTGACCTTGCTGGCCGCCTTGCTGGCCGCCTTGCTGCTGCTGGCCTTGTCCGTTGTCCTGCTGCTGACCTTGCTGGCCCTGACCTTGCTGGCCTTGCTGACCTTGCTGGCCTTGCTGGCCTTGCTGGCCTTGCTGACCTTGCTG
>CEWG01129225.1_pt1 | contig 16240 bp, 13 predicted proteins | sample 361411 | NCBI WGS metagenome assembly CEWG01 (sample SAMEA2622173, study PRJEB7988) | marine metagenome | biome: marine biome (ENVO:00000447); feature: surface water layer (ENVO:00002042); material: "saline water (ENVO:00002010), including plankton (ENVO:xxxxxxxx)" | depth 5 m | reverse complement strand
GATGATCCTTGGAAGCGCGTCAGCTGGGATGAGGCTCTGACATTTGCAGCCAGTCGGTTGCGGGCGATTCAAGACAAATACGGCACCAAGAGCATTGGCGCTATTTCCTCTTCGCGTTGCACGAATGAGGAAGTGTGGCTGGTCCAGAAAATGGTGAGGACCGGATTTGGCAATAACAACGTAGATACCTGCGCTCGCGTCTGCCATTCGCCGACTGGGTATGGTCTGAAGCAGACCTTGGGTGAGTCAGCTGGAACACAGGATTTCGCATCCGTTGCCGATGCTGACGTGATTGTTGTGATGGGAGCCAACCCTACAGAGGCGCACCCGGTTTTTGGGTCGCGCTTAAAGAAACGACTGCGAGAGGGTGCTCACCTTATCGTTATTGATCCTCGTCGGATTGAAATCGTTGGTGCCCCGCACGTGCGATCCGATCTTCACTTACCGGTCCGTCCCGGTGCGAACGTGGCTCTCTTGAATGCCATAGCGCACACCATCGCAGATGAGGGCTTAATCGACCAAAGCTTTGTAGATTCACGTTGTGAAAAGGTTGCATTCAGCAACTGGCTGACTTTTATCCAACAACCGGAGAACTCGCCAGAGGCGATGGAGGCTCATACGGGCGTGCATGCAGATGATGTGCGTGTAGCTGCCCGTCTTTATGCAACGGGCGGCAACGCTGCTATCTATTACGGATTGGGCGTTACCGAGCACAGTCAGGGTTCGACAACGGTCATGGCTATCGCTAACTTGGCTATGCTGACTGGTAATATAGGTCGCCGCGGTGTAGGTGTGAATCCACTTCGCGGGCAAAACAACGTTCAGGGTTCCTGCGATATGGGCTCATTTCCACACGAATTGCCGGGCTATCGACCGGTGAGCGATGATACGGTTCGCGGAAGTTTTGAGGTCGCCTGGGGCGTCACATTGGACCCTGAACCGGGGCATCGCATACCCAACATGTTCGAAGAAGCCGTGTCTGGCGCTTTTAAAGGCTTGTATTGCCAAGGCGAGGACATTGCACAGTCGGATCCCAACACACAGCATGTCGAAGCCGCACTTGAGTCGATGGAATGTCTGATCGTTCAGGACATTTTCCTAAATGAAACCGCTAAGTTCGCGCATGTCTTCTTACCCGGCTCTTCGTTTTTGGAGAAAGACGGCACATTTACCAATGCAGAACGTCGTATTTCACGTGTTAGAAAGGCGATGGAGCCTCTCGCTGGCAAAGCCGATTGGCAGTCGACACTGGGTCTGGCTCAAGCGCTTGGCTGCGATTGGGATTACGAGAGTCCCGAGCAGATTATGCGCGAGATATCTGTACTGACACCCACCTTCGCGGGTGTCACTTACGAGAAAATTGAGCGCTTGGGCAGCATCCAGTGGCCCTGCTGGGACGAGGATTCCGAGGGTACACCCACAATGCACGAGGAGTCCTTTACGCGTGGTTTGGGGCAATTCATTGTCACAGAGTACGTACCAACTGATGAGCGATGCTCACGTCGTTTCCCGCTTATTATGACAACAGGACGCATACTGAGTCAGTACAACGTGGGTGCGCAGACTCGCCGTACTGAAAATTCCGCTTGGCACGAGGAGGATGTTCTGGAAATTCACCCCGAAGATGCGCAAGAACGTGGTATTTGTGAGGGAGACTGGGTCGGCATATCGAGTCGTATGGGCGATACCGTTTTACATGCTCGATTGTCGCACCGTGTCCGGCCCGGTGTCGTCTATACGACCTTCCATCATCCTGTCTCGGGTGCAAACGTCATTACAACCGATAGCTCTGATTGGGCGACCAACTGTCCAGAGTACAAGGTGACTGCTGTGCAGGTGACTCGCGTTACTCAGCCGTCTGACTGGCAAGAGCGTCAGAAGAACTTTGACTTGAAACAGCAGCGCTTGGCGAGGGAGCCTGTTGTTGGCTAAGGGTGTGCGCAGTGATGTGAGCGAAGTGGATCCCTCAGTAGTATCGGTAAGTCGCCGCCTACACGAGGATGGCGGCTTTGTTGAAAACTTTGATGCGGTTGTCAATGAAGTACCCGTTGCCATTTCATTCAACGCTATTTCGTATGCAGTAATGATGGCCACGCCTGCGGACCTAGAAGATTTCATTCGTGGATTCGCCATTGGCGAGGGTATCGTTGATGGCGCTCGAGCAATATTTGATATTGAGATAAAGCTTGGTGATGTCGGCGTCGCCGTGAATGCCACTGTCTCCAACGAAACCGCGCATCGATTGAAATCTCGGCGCCGGTCTATGGCCGGACCGAGTGGTTGTGGTCTTTGCGGCATTGAGTCGATTGAGCACATGACAAGAGATATATCGCGAGTGCAGCCTGAGAGTTTACCCAGTCAGGCTGCACTCGATAAAGCATTAAGCGATATGCGACGAAAACAAGTGGTTTCTCAGTCCACATCGGGTGCACACGCGGCGATGTGGTGCGATACGGATGGCAATATCGTCTCGCTGAGGGAGGATGTTGGGCGGCATAATGCGCTCGATAAACTCATCGGCTGGCATAGTTTGAAAGCGGCTAATGGATTTGTGCTGGTGAGTAGCCGTGCGAGCTATGAGATGGTGGCAAAAGCCGCAACGGCAGGTATTGGTGTCTTGGCGGCAGTATCGGCACCGACTTCTATGGCAATAGAGACTGCGAAGGAGGCTAACCTCAAGCTCATTGCCTTTGCATCAAGTGGCCGGCATGCCCTGTATTCATAGACCGATTGATATAGGTGCCTATCCCTGAACTGAACCTGTCTTGGAGCGGATTTCGGGGAGTGTTGGCACAGTTTTTTAAAAGAAAATATGTTCCATATCTTTTTCGGGATGGTTCACATAGTGTGTCTAGCCGCACTGAAACCAAAAACAACACTACCCCGGGGACGTCATGTCAAAGCAATTTAAGGAGCAAGGCGGAGCGGCAACCATGGACCCATCGCCGTTGGCGCGTCGTCTTACCTCAAACGTTGCCAGTTACCTAAACAGCGAAAAAAAGTTGATAAAACGCCGTCTGCGTGCAGAGAAGGCGCGACAAAAATCGGGTCGATCCCATGTCGTTGATTACTTCCATCAAGTGGAAGATGGTTACAGTCATTTAGCGAGCCAGGTGCTAGGACAGTTTTCTGAGCGCTATGGCATTGAATTGCGTTGCCACATCGTTCGTGGGCCTGAAGGTAAGAATGCGCCGGACGCTGCTTTGCTGCTTAAGCTCTCGCGTTACGATTCGGCTTTAATTGCTGATGAGTATGGCCTTAATTTTCCGAAAGACAGTAACCCCCTCAATCCAGATGCCGTGCTTAAGGTCAATGCGCTGTTAGCAAACGTATCTCCAGCCGAGCTCCCAGCGCTGATGGCAATAGTTGGCGATGCGCTATGGCGGGGTGATGAGGCGGCACTCGCTGCGCTGATTGATCAGTATGGCTGTGCCTCGCTCGAGCATACCGAGGAGCGATTGACTGTGGCCACGGCATTGCGCGCACAACTCAAACATTATTCCGGTGCTATGTTTCATTACGAAGGTGAGTGGTATTGGGGGGTCGATAGACTTCACTACCTAGAGGCACGCTTAGGCGAGCTCGGTGCAGACCGTCAGTCGGGCAAGCCTTACATTACGCAATGTCCCGAGGTGACTGTAGAGGGCGTGGACAATGCGTCCGATCTTACACTCGAGTTTTTTCCCTCGTTACGCAGTCCGTATACCTCGATTGTGTTTGATGAAACAGTCGAGCTCGCGAACAAGGCAGGTGTCAAGTTAGTTACGCGACCTGTCCTACCCATGGTGATGCGCGGTGTGCCCGCTACCCGTGAAAAGGGTATGTATATCTTCTCCGATACCGCCCGAGAGGCCCGTAGGCGCGGCGTTGCCTACGGAAAGATGTATGACCCCATCGGTAACCCGGTGAGGCGGTGCTACTCGCTGTATCCTTGGGCGGAGAGTCAAGGTAAGGGGAATGCGCTCTTATCCAGCTTCTTAAAGCACGCGTTTGCGCTGGGTGTTAACACGAATAACAACCGAGGCCTCAAGCGGGTTGTCGAGTCGGCAGATTTAAGCTGGAGTGAGGCAAAAATACATCTAGGCGAGACAGAGTGGGAGACGTTACTCGAAACTAATCGACTCTCGATGTACGACGGTGGTTTATGGGGCGTGCCCAGCTATCGACTAATCGATGCCCAAGGACAAACTCACCTAGAAATTTGGGGCCAAGACCGGCTGTGGCTAGTGGCCAGGGAGATTCGACGCCTTTATAGCGCGACCTAGTGCGTAAAAGGCTGCATCGATGCACGAGGCTTCGTTGACCGGAACTCACTGATAGAGCAGCGTAACCCGATGGTTGAGTCAGCCGAAGCCTAACGCCTTCGCCTCGTTTGCCAAAATATTTGCAACGGCAGGCTCTCCTCGTACGGCCTTAATGAGTGCAGCAAACTTTGGGTATGCGTCACTGCAAACGTCGTAGCCGGCATAGCTTGCATTCACGAAGGGCGTTACCAGTGTCAAGTCGGCAATAGAAAAAACACCAAATAGGTAAGCCTCACTTGGTAACTGTCCTTCGATGTACCTCAGAAGGGGGGGCAGTTTCTTATCAATGATGTTGGCAATCAGTACCTCGTCGGGTTCTTGCTGGAAGGCGCGAGGGCGCATAAAACGCTGAAAAAAGATTCCCGCAGCAAGTTCGGCGACAGGTCCGGATGCAAAATCATCGTACCAATCGGCCATAGCCTTCTCTGCCTGATCGGCAGGGTAAAAAGGGACTTCCGGGTAGGCGGACTCGAGGTAGCGGCAGATCACTTTGGAATCGCCAAGTGTTAGATTGCCGTCTACCAGTGTTGGGATTTTTCCCAGCGGATTGAGCTTTTTGTAGTCCTCATCACCGGAAAAAGGCATTTGCGTGACCATTTCATAGCCAAGGCCTTTGAACTCAAGGGTAATCAATACCTTTCTTACAAACGGAGAGCCGTGAACGCCGTGGACTTTTAACATGAATACCCCATTTTTTTTGTTATTGCTGATGGTCTGTCAGCCGTCAGAATGTAGCACGTTTGATGAGCCGATAAAGATGCGTCAGGGCTTGCATTGATTCGATGTAGTGGCGAGCATGATGTGTATCGAGTCGGTTAATAAATTTTTCTGAGGGTTTTCACGTGGCGCAGCTCACATTCTTCTATGACCTTTCCTCACCTTGGACCTACCTTGCGTTCAATAATGTACAAGGGGTCATTTTTGACACGCAGGCCACCGTATCGTGGCGCCCCTTTTTGGTGGGAGGTGTGTTCAATGCCGTCAACCAAAGTGTGTACGCGGCGCGTTCCAACCCAAGCGACCCTAAGGTCATCCATAACTTCACCTGGCTACACGAGTGGGCTCGTCTCGCTGACTTGCCGCTGGACTTCCCGACGGAGCACCACCCAGTGAAATCTGTACTACCGATGCGTATGTGCTGTGCGCTTGAGGACGACCAGGAAGTGTTGCAAGCTTTCACGCAAACTGCATTTGACGCCTACTTTGCTGATGGTCGGAATATTGATGACCCGCTTGTTATGGCTGATGTGGCTCAGAGCCTTGGTCTTGATAGTGAAGCGCTATTGAGTAGGGCGGTTGAGCCTGCGATCAAGGCCCGCTTGCGAGCCAACACAGAAGAGGCCATAGCAAAGGGCGCGTATGGCTCGCCAACCATGATCGTCAACGATGCGCAGCTTTATTTTGGTAACGATCAATTGCCGCTGGTGCGTCAGGCGCTTGCTGGGTGAGACAGATCAGCCTAAAAGAGCTTGTATCGCGGGCCGCGTGGCTTGGGGGCAATGTGTGTCTCGGGTAAATGGCACAAGCGTTCCATTTTATTGATGCTGCCGTCCGCGTATTCCCAAATGAGGAACTCACCATCGCGGTAGCGCCGTACAACTCTAGGTCCCCAACCAAACACATAAAAATTCAGAATCTTCTCCTCCCAAATCATCGACGCAGAGGTCCGCATGCAAAAGTCTTTACCGCCGGCCGTAAACAGTGCCCAGCCCTCTGTGTCATTAGTATTTAGCCCACCGGTGCTGTTTGGCCCATAGTCATGAATGAGTCCAGCGGCAGTGACGACGACACGCTCGCCACACTGCTCGACGCGCTCGATATGCCCTGTTCTCGCGCCCTCTATTGCTCGCCACAGTCCACGGAGATCATCCGCACCCTCTGACAGTGGTTCCGTGCAGTCCCTGAGAACGGGTAGCGGGAACTGTGAGTAGCCACAGCCTGGGGTATTGCCTTTGGGAATGTCGCTCGCAGTCAAACCACCGCCATCTAGCAACGGGAAGTCGCAGTAATTGATCCCTGAGCCGTCACCCGCCAAGGTGGCAGGGTCGATCGTTAGCGGTGGGCGCGATGACAAGTAGGCAAGCCAGAAAAGACCCGCAACAAGAAGCAAAGAGCCACCGAGTGCGTATTTGAGGATGCGAAAAATCAGGTGACTACCTCCTGAGGTGTCAGGCTGTTAGGGTCGCAGGATGATGCCTTCCTCGGCACCTACATTACCGTCAAGCATGTCACGGATTTTTTCTGTCATGGCTTTGGGTCCATGCGACTCCGACATACGAATCCAACCACTTGCGGCTATCATGAAGTCAATCATGGCAGCCCCCATCTGGCGCATCATTGCGCCCGAACCGATGCGTTCGCGCAAAACAGCTATTTGATCGGGTGCTGACCAGAATACCGGTTTCGCGCCGGGTAGATCGCGGTTTGCTCCAAAGGCGCCCGCGTTCCAGTGCGTTTTACCTACGGCGCCCGAGTAGGGGATCGTCTCGCCCAGTCGTGTGTGCAGTGCGGCGACCACGTCGGCGTTACCAGCGACATCAAAAATGAGGGTCTCGGTTCCCACGGATATGAGGGGTACTTCATCGTAGGTGAGAACCGTGTCGTAGCAGTCCAGGCCCTCCACAAACGCCTTGTTCTTCGATGACGTAAGACCAATTGTCTCGATTGTTCCCGGGAAGTTCTTACGCATTAGATACCCAAAGCCCATGGCTGTTTTTGCCGACGCAGAGGTAACAATAATGCGCTTTGCGCCGTAAAAGTTATGATCCTCGCAGTAGCTTTGCATCAGGAATGAGGTACCAAATAAGGGCCTGAAGAGCATGGTAGCCTCTTCAAGCTGGGCGCTATAGCCTGGCTCAGTTTTGGTGAAGGCATATTCGTTATAGAACGGCGGCACAACTGCACGACATGCACGGGTATCAGTAAATCCACCGTGACTGACTTCGCCGGGGATCATCGTTACATGGGAGGCAATGGGGAAGAATCCATAGATTCGGTCACCGGCAGTGATATCAGGATGGCTCGACTGAACGATATCTCCGTATCCCCAGCAGGGCAGGTTCGCGTAGCCGTCGCTGGCGGGATAAATATCGAGATAACGGATCAATCCTGACTTGCCCGCAAAGCCGTAGCTGATGGAATTCGCCGTCATCGCAAGTTTATCGATTCGAACGCGGATCTCATCTTTGGCTAAGTCATTGGTTAGTTGGGGCTGCGTTTCCACACGAGACTGCCGGAAATCGTCGATATCGAGAGCGAGCGTGTAAGCTGAGTCAGTCATAGTGAGGTTTACGGTTTACTCGAGCGAGTCTCGACCATAGGTTATGGCATAAATAGTGTCAATAAAGGATGCCGAGGCTTGCGGCGCGGAGCAGAAACGAATCAATTAGGATATTGGAAGGCGAGATCCTAACGTTTCGCCGCGTTTCCATTCGGTTAAACTCGACACCGTGTTGATTCATCTTATACTTTCGCACCGGCGAGTCTGGGCACTAAGTTTAATATGCCAATGAAGCGGATATAGGGCGTGGAATTACAAATAAGTCGGTCAGCCATACGCCAGTTGTTAAACAAGAAGTGACAAGCAAGCCTTCTTATCAATTGACAAAGCCCTGAATTGCGCACGACGCGTTGAAATAGCAGAGAACAGAAAGGTAAACGAAGCAATGAACATGATGGACGCAGTCATTCTGCCGATGCACCCCGAAGGGCGGAAATTTGTCGCAATTTTTGCCGTGATTTCTTTCGTTCTGGGTCAGGTCTGGGACCCCCTGTTTTGGGTGGGGCTGGGTATAACGATCTGGTGTTATTACTTTTTCCGAGATCCTGAGCGGGTAGTGCCCCAAGGCGAGAATTTCATTATCTCGCCCGCTGATGGAGTGGTATCACTCATTCAAGAAGTTACACCACCCGCTGAGATGGGCTTAGAAGACGGATCACTGATCCGCGTTTCAGTATTTATGAATGTATTCAATTGTCACGTAAACCGGGCAAGTATCGACGGTACGGTGACCAACGTGACTTATAACCACGGCAAATTTTTAAACGCTTCTCTAGATAAGGCATCGGAGCATAACGAGCGTAATTCGATCACGATTTCCAGAGATGACGGCCTTAAGATTGGTATTACACAAATTGCGGGTCTGGTTGCTCGACGAATCGTCTGTTTTGTCGAGGAAGGTTCCCGATTAAGTGCAGGTGATCGCTTTGGACTGATTCGATTTGGTAGCCGACTGGATATTTATTTACCTAAAGGCGTTGGCCCAGCTGTGTGCCTGGGACAGAAAACTGTGGCGGGTGAAACCATTTTGGCGCAGTTAGACGAACCTCAGGCTCGCCTCGGAGTTGCTAAGTGACCGAACCACTTGACCGTGATCTGACGCAAGCCAAGGGCCGTGTTCGGCCCTTGGCGCTGTTACCCAACTTTATGACATTGGGAGCGGTTTGCGTGGGTCTGACTTCGGTGCGCTTCGCACTGGATGGTCGAATCGATATGGCGGTGATTGCTCTCGTGGTCGCCATGATTCTCGATGGTCTTGATGGCCGTCTTGCGCGCGCCCTCAATTCCACTTCGCGCATTGGGAAGGAGTTGGACACGTTGGCAGACTTTTTCAATTTTGGCATCGCACCGGGTCTGATACTGCATTTGGCTCTGTTCAGTGACTCGACCCGAGTTGATTTTACTTGGGTCGCGATTATGGTCGTCGCTGCCTGTTGTGCTTACCGATTGGCACGGTTCAATGCCAACGAGGGCAACGATCCAGCCAAAATGTTTGAGGGGGTTCCTGCACCAACACTCGCCTTGCTGACTCTCATGCCCGTTTATCTCTACCTGCTTGATTTCAATTTCGTAACGCAGTCACCGGGCTTGATATCCGCCTATCTCATTTTTTGTGGTTTCCTCGCCGTGTCGCAGGTACCGACGGTTTCACTCAAATCTTTCAAGATCCCCTCCGCGTACATGTTTATCGTCGTCCCTATGATGATTATGCACATGGCAAGTCTGCTAATTTACCCGTGGGAGACGCTCACGGTGATGAGTCTGCTTTATCTCGGTTGCTTGCCCATTTTCGCGATTCGTCATCGCTCATTTACCGAAGCAGACTGAACGCAGGCGACGATAGTGTCAGTGAGCGCCTCCGTCGCATGCTTGGGATATGTCTCAGCGAGATTAACGATTAAGCTAATGACGATTTTTTATTCTCGTGAGGCGCTTTATTTGTCGCCGAGTAGCTAAATCCGCATGCCACAACACGAAACTGCCTCGTCACCATCAGTACACAACGTTGGTCATCGCTAGGGCTTAGAGCCAATGGCGTTTCTGTTCCCAACTGATGTGCTTCATTTGAGTTTCAATTAAGCCCGACTTTATGAGATTCGGTCTAGTGATCAAGCTATCCGCATACGCTGTTTACGGATTGCATCAAGCCACTCTTGGTGCGAGCATCGTTACCTTCGCAAATAAGGGGTAAGTAATGGCCAAGGGTGCGTTAAACGGTATCAAAGTTGTGGAAATAGCAGGGATTGGGCCAGGTCCCTGTGCGGGAATGATGTTGGCGGATATGGGTGCAGAAGTAACGGTCATAGACCGTCCAGTAGCCGACCCAGAGTCGGCAACAGCTTTTGCGAAATATACCATTTTCAACCGGGGTAAAAGGTCGGTTGCATTGAATTTAAAGGATGCGGATGCCGTCGATGCCGTTCTTAAATTAATCGATACCGCAGACGTGCTGATTGAGGGTTTTCGTCCTGGTGTTATGGAGCGGCTCGGGCTCGGTCCCGAGGTGTGTTGTGCACGAAATCCCAAGTTGGTCTTCGGCCGCATGACGGGGTGGGGACAGACAGGCCCACTATCGCATGCGGCAGGACACGACCCAAATTACATTGCCCTCTCCGGTGCACTGTGGGCGGGGGGTAGTCACGAACACAAACCGACAGCGCCACTGACCCTTATCGGTGATCTGGGTGGTGGCACCATGATGCTCTTATTTGGTGTCTTGAGCGCCATTATTCACGCGCAAAAAACCGGCGAAGGTCAGGTGGTGGACGCAGCTATTACCGATGGTTCCGCTTATATTTCGACCCTTTTGTGGGGGATGTACAACTCCGGGCAAATGACGGATGTTCCGGGTTCTGGATGGGCTGACTTTGGTTCGCCTTGGCACGATACCTACCTGTGCTCGGATGGTGAATACATCACCGTGTGTGCGCTGGAACCCCAATTTTATGCATTGCTTATTGATGGCTTAGATCTCAATGGTGATCCGATGTTTGCCAACCAGTGGGATAAAGAGCAATGGCAGGCAGGCAAGGAAAAGTTCCGTCGTATTTTTGCCGCTAAGACTCGTCACGAGTGGTGTGAACAATTTGAAGGAACCGATGTTTGTTTCGCACCAGTTCTTAATTTTTCAGAAGCCCTCGAACATCCACATAACATCGCTCGAGAGACCTTTTTTACTCGAGACGGGATTGCCCAATCAAGCCCCGCACCGAAGCTCAGCGCAACGCCAGGCGCTGCAGGCACAGTACCGACACCTGGTACGCATACCGCTGAAGTGTTGGAGGCTTTGGATCTTGATTCTGAGACACTGAAGCGATTGATCGGTTAATAAGAAAGAGGCGGAATTTGTCCGCTTTTGGGGGGATTCCATTGAAGGAACAACTTTCGGATCAGGGTCTTTTACAGACACAGGCCTTCATCAACGGTCGTTGGGTCGATGCCCATGATGGCAAAACTATCGACGTAACGAATCCCGCGACGGGTGAGGTCCTCGCCAGTGTCGCTAAAGTCGGAGCTGCTGAAACTGCGTATGCTATCGAGGCCGCGGAAAAGGCCATGGAGAGCTGGCGTAATTTGCCTGCCAAGGCACGCTCGAATATTCTCCGAGACTGGTTCAATATCATCATGGCGCATCAGGAAGACCTCGCGAGGATCATGACCCTTGAGCAGGGTAAGGTCATTGCTGAGAGTCGCGGTGAGGTGGCTTATGGCGCCTCTTATATCGAGTGGTTTGCCGAGCAGGCGAAGCGAATCGATGGTGACGTGATACCTGGTCCCAGCTCAGATAAGCGTATTGTGTGCATCAAGCAGCCCGTGGGTGTCTGCGCCGCAATTACACCCTGGAATTTCCCAAATGCAATGATTACCCGCAAGGCAGCGCCTGCGCTGGCGGCGGGATGTTCGATCGTCATTAAGCCAGCGAGCGAAACGCCCTTATCCGCTTTAGCCCTGGCTGAACTTGCGAAGCGAGCGGGTATTCCCGACGGTGTATTGAACGTTGTTGCAGGCAGCTCCGGCGACATTGGCGGTGAGCTGACTTCAAATCCTATTGTTCGAAAACTCTCGTTCACTGGGTCAACCGAAGTTGGGAAATTACTTGAGACTCAGTGCGTCCCAACTTTGAAGAAAACATCGATGGAGTTAGGAGGAAACGCGCCGTTCATTGTCTTTGATGATGCGGATCTCGATTCGGCGGTTCAGGGCGCTCTTATTTCTAAATACCGGAACAGTGGTCAGACCTGTGTATGTTCCAACCGGATTTTGGTACAGGCGTCTGTTGCAGACGCGTTTGTTGAAAAACTGGTCTCTGCAACGTCGATGCTGAGTCTCGGCAATGGTTTGACTGATGGTGTCGATTTGGGACCATTGGTCAATAATGGAGCGGTGCGCGACGTCGATGCGCTGGTTAAGGCGACGGTAGAGGCCGGCGCTAGGGTCGCGCTAGGTGGGGCGCCCAGTGAATTGGGTGGCAATTTCTATCAGCCTACAATTCTTACCCATGTGACGCCTGACATGGCCGTCTTTCGGAATGAGATTTTTGGCCCTGTCGCGCCCGTTACTGTTTTCCATACGGAGGACGAGGCGATTACTCTCGCCAATGACACGGAGTTCGGATTGGCGAGTTATTTTTATACTCGTGATATTGGTCGCGTATGGCGAGTCAGCGAAGCGCTTGACTACGGTATTGTAGGCGTCAACGAAGGCATCATTTCAAACGAAATGGCGCCCTTTGGTGGGGTAAAAGAATCTGGTTCCGGTCGCGAGGGCTCCAAGTACGGGATTGAGGACTACCTTGAGATCAAATACGTTTTGATGGGTGGACTAGCATAAGAGCGCACCGATCAATCGACTTCTCCCTCGGGTTACTCTACTGCGAATCGTACTTTGTCGATGTGAATAGGTGTCCCGTTTTGGTAGCAAGCCCAGGTTGCAATGCTCGCGTTCACGTTAGAGATCACCGGCCCAGTTGAGAAGAAGCCAGACATAGGGACTTTCACCCCGGTGGCATCAGAAACCCGGTGGCATTGGAAAGTAGTGGCGGTATGATGCGGTAACAAGCGCTAGGAGTTTTGCGATCGTTTGAGTTCATGTTAAAGGGCCTAGTGAAGGGTCGAACCACCAATACAAGCCAACAATAAGAGGTTATATCAATGACGGATTCAGACGCTCGCGTCGCCGCTTACTTACAGCAGGCCGCTCAGGAAGCATGGAATATTCAGGGAATAGGGGATGACCTTCCTCGTCGCAAAGTCGAGCGAGTCGGCATTATTGGTGCTGGCACGATGGGCGGCGGGATTTCAATGAACTTCGCATCGGCCGGCCTTCCTGTGACCATCGTTGAGACGAAGCAGGAAGCTCTTGACCGCGGGCTGACAACGATACGCAAGAATTATCAGCGCAGTGCTGATCGCGGACGCTTCCCTCAAGAAGAGGTCGATATATGCATGAACTGCTATTCCCCCTCGCTGGACCTGTCCGCTTTGGCTGATTGCGATCTGATTATTGAGGCGGTATTTGAAGATATGGAGATTAAAAAGTCTGTCTTCAGTCAACTCGATAAGATTGCTAGACCCGGAGCCATACTTGCCACCAATACGTCAGCCCTGAATATCGATGAAATTGCTTCGGTCACGACGAGACCCGAGGACGTGATTGGCCTTCACTTCTTTTCTCCAGCAAACGTAATGCGACTACTCGAGATTGTTCGAGCTGAGAGGACCGCAGATGATGTCGTTGCGACTTCGGTGGACCTCGCCCGTCACATTGGGAAAGTGGCTGCCTTGGTAGGGGTGTGCCCAGGTTTCGTTGGCAATCGGATCTTGTTTGCCCGTCAATATCAGGCAAACGCGTTGATCTACCAGGGCATCATGCCATGGGATATTGACGCTGCTTTCAACGAGTTTGGATTTAAAATGGGACCTTTCCAGATGTCCGATCTAGCCGGTTTGGACATTGGCTGGAAGAAAGGCGCGACCACAGCTAACCCGATTCGCGATGCGCTCTGTGAGCTTGATCGACGTGGTCAGAAGACCGGCGCTGGCTATTATGATTATGACGAGAATCGAAAAAATGTGCCCTCTGAAGTCACCGCAGGGATCATTCGTGAGATCACAGGCGCAGCCGATGCAACCCTGTCATCCGAAGCAATAATTGATCGCTGTGTGATACCCATGATCAATGAGGCGCTCGCTATTCTGGAAGAAAACAAAGCGCAGCGGCCCAGCGACATTGATGTCGTCTGGATCAATGGATATGGCTGGCCTTTGGACAAGGGAGGCGTCATGTATTACGCCGATATATTGGGCGCCCAGAAAGTGCTTGCTGTCATGAAAACTCTTGCCGCTAGTGATGAGTCAATTCGTGTATCACCGTTGCTCGAAGAGCTCGTATCCACAGGTGGTCGGTTCGTCGATATCGATACGGGTGGATTAAAGGTTTAGGCGCAGCGCCATACGCCTTCAGTTAGCCATACCGTGAGTAAAGTGCAGAATGAAACCGGTTCTTTCACCCAGTTCTTCTCACGAACGGTGGCAGACTCGGATCGTTTATTCTGGCTTCTGAATGCGGGTGGATGGATTGGCCTCTCGGTGGTCACGCTGGTAAGTCTATCTCTCCCCTATGATCAGTTGGAATTCGCTTACATTGCACATAACCTCATACAGTCTGTCGGTGGTTTTCTGCTGTGCGCGCCGTTGAGGACAGCCATAAAGCAGTCATGGTCATGGAGCCCCGGGAACAGGGTGCTTATCGCGAGTTTACTCACAATTGTTGGCGCAGCCCTGTGGACCGCTTTCCGCTTGCAGTTACTGATGCTGCTGACAGATGAGACAGGCTTGTGGGGCGATTTCGGTGGCTGGTTTTTCGCATCACTTTTCGTTTTTCTCGCGTGGGTTCTGCTATACCACCTCGTAAAATTTGCACAGCTACTTCAGGGAGAGAAAGAGACGCTGCTAGTACTCGAAGCGGGTCGACGAAAAGAAGCCTTCAAGCTGGTCTCAGCTGAGTCAGCAGCACGAGAAGCACAATTGAAATTGCTCCGCTATCAATTGAACCCACATTTTCTATTCAACACCCTTAATTCGATTGCATCGCTAGTAAGCACTCAGCGCAGCCAGGATGCGCAGAGCATGATTAATGAGTTGTCTACTTTTCTTCGGTTCTCTCTTGAATCCGACAGGAACATTACAATCCCGCTCAGGGATGAAATCGAGGCGCTCGATCTGTATCTGAGGATAGAGCAGGTGCGCTTTTCTGACCGCTTGCTCGTTGAGCAAGAGATTGATCCTCGTGCACTTCCCATACGGGTCCCCAGCCTACTGCTTCAACCGCTGGTGGAGAATGCGATCAAGCACGCCATTGGCCGGGCCGAAGAGGGGGGGCATATTCTCATCACGGCAAAATTAACGGACCAAGCGTTAGTATTAAGTGTTGAAGACAGCGGCTCAGGAGAAGATGAAAAACAACCGGAACTCTCGGATTTATTCGAGACACCGGGGTTTGGACTGCGCAGTACGGCAGAGCGTCTAGAAAACATATACGGTGATGGCTTCAGCTTCAACGCATCGACCTCGCGATTAGGTGGTTTAAAACTTGCGTTACACTTGCCGATTAGAGGTGAGCAAAAATGAGAGAAGCGCTGCGAGTCTTAATCGTCGATGACGAGCCACTGGCACTCGACTATATGGAGACACTATTGGCGTCAGTCCCCAATGTGCAGCTGGTAGGACGCTGCCGCAGTGGTCGAGAGGCGTTGGCTGAGCTCCAAAAGCAGGCTGTCGACCTCATGTTTTTAGATATCCAGATGCCGGGCCTCAACGGGCTAGATGTGGTTAAGCGCTGTCAAAGTGACGTCATGCCCGTAGTGGTTTTTGCCACTGCTTATGATGAATATGCAGTTCGAGCCTTTGAAGCCAACGCGGTTGATTATTTATTGAAACCATTTGAGGCGGAGCGCGTTCGTGAGGCCGTCCTGCGCGCGCGAGACCGTTTGCTTTCTGTGGCGCTGCAGAGCGGAAAGGAGGCGGCAGTAGCAGCCATTGCCGGTCTTGAAGGTGGAAGTGAGCTGCTTGCTGGTGATATCCAGGAGCGACCCAAGCGGTTACCGATCAAAGACGGACCGCACACCCATCTAGTTGAACTCGAGACGATCGACTGGATCGATGCCGCCGGGGACTATATGTGCGTTCATGCTGGCAATGAGACCTACATCCTCCGGTCTACTATGAAAGAGCTTGAAAAAAAGCTCACGTCAGATTTTGTAAGAATTCACCGATCTACCATTGTGCATCTTAAGAAGGTTCGCTCGGTCGATGCTATTCCTAAGGGCGAGTGCCTTCTCCACCTTGATGATGACGTTAGTCTGAAAGTCAGTCGAAACTACCGATCTGCTGTCCAAGACCTCATGGGATAGGGCGTATTTAAGCGCTTTCCCACTTGTCTTGCTGTAAGTCCCTATCGTCGTGTTTGTATTAAGTGCTGTTCTTTGATGTGGGATAAAGCACTCTGCTAAATCTAAATAAATATTCAATTAATTGGGGTTACTCATGTTTGATCGCTTGTATCGTCATGGCCGTCTCGTTGGCATCGGCCTTGCGGCAGCTCTCCTAAACGCCTGTGGCGGGGGTAGTGCAACTGCTCCTGACGTCGAGCCGTTTTA
>CEWG01018920.1_pt1 | contig 16327 bp, 13 predicted proteins | sample 361411 | NCBI WGS metagenome assembly CEWG01 (sample SAMEA2622173, study PRJEB7988) | marine metagenome | biome: marine biome (ENVO:00000447); feature: surface water layer (ENVO:00002042); material: "saline water (ENVO:00002010), including plankton (ENVO:xxxxxxxx)" | depth 5 m | reverse complement strand
GATATTCATAAATTGAATTATCAGATACTTTTCTACCTCCAAGAAGCTTAACTAAGGATCTCAAATTCGAGCCAAATAATAACTTATCTTTATCTTTGTAGTAAAAAAGAGGCTTTTGCCCAAGCCTATCTCTAATTAAATATGCTTTTTCAGTTCTCTGGTTTAAAAAAAATATTGCAAATTGACCAACAACTCTCTGAACAAATTGTGTTCCATACATTGTAAAACCATTCAACAATACCTCCGTATCAGAGTGGTCTGTTTGAAAAGTTGCACCATCACTAATTAATTGCTTTTTAAGAAAAGCATGATTGTATATTTCTCCATTAAACATAATTAAATTATTGTGCTTTTTAGAGATCATTGGCTGATTCGCTTTTTCAGAAAGATCAATGATTGAAAGTCTATTGAATGTGAAAGAAAAGTTGAGGCTAGTTTCTAATCCTAATTCAGTATCAGTTTTTCCTGTGATTTGAGATTTATTATCCGGGCCTCTGCATATTATATCCCTGTTTGCATAATTGACATTGTTTAAGTCAATTGATGAATTTTGAATTATTCCTAAAAATCCGCACACAATAAAATACTAATTTGATTTCTTTAAAATAAGTCAATTTATTTTAATAATTAAAAAGTATTTCTACTTAAAATAAAGTTAATAGCTATGAACAAGATTCTCATATTAGGAAGTAATGGAATGGTGGGGAGGTCCATTACAAACTTATTTAAAAAGGAAGAAGAATTTAAAATTTTTTCATCAAATCGTAGTGATACAAATCTTTTTAGTTTTGAAGAGACACGTGATTTAATTGAAAATTTTAAACCTGATATCCTTGTAAATGCTGCGGCTAAAGTAGGCGGTATAGTTGCTAATAATGAGCAGAGAACTCAGTTTCTTATTGAAAATCTAAAAATAAATTTAAACATATTAGAAGCATGTATTAAGCATCCGAATATAAAAATAATAAATTTAGGCAGTAGCTGTATATATCCATTGAATGCGGAAAACCCAATTAAGGAGGGTGAATTTATGAATGGTAAACTTGAACCAACAAACTCTCCTTATGCTATGGCAAAGCTAACAGCAATAGAACTTGGAAATGCCATGAAATCACAGTATGGACATTGTGTAATAAATTTAATGCCAACAAATTTATATGGACCAAATGATAACTTTTCCGAAAAGGATAGTCATGTCATACCTGGCTTAATGTTTAGAATGCAAAAGGCAAAATTAGAATTGGCTTCAGAATTTAAAATTTGGGGAAGTGGTAAACCTATGCGTGAATTTTTATATGTAGATGACCTTGCAGATGCTATAAAGTTTATAATCAAAAACAACATTGATGACAATATTTTAAATATTGGAAGTGGTCAGGAGCTAAGCATAAAAGCAATAGCAGAAGAAATTAAAGACGTAATAGGCTATGAGGGTATTCTGGGTTTTGATAACACAAAACCTGATGGGAATCCAAGAAAATTACTAGACTCTACAAAAATTTTAAATTATGGATGGAAGCCTAATGTATCACTTACTTCAGGACTTGAAGCTACTTATAAGTGGTTTTTAGAAAATATAAAATTCTCTTAAGAAGGGTTTTCCCAAGTAGGAGAAATTAAATTATTTTCAAGCAAAACCTTATCTTGTTTTGCTAATTCTATATCTGATTCAACCATCATATTAACTAGTTGATCAAAACTGGTTTTTAGTTTCCAACCAAGTTCATTCTGTGCTTTTGAACTATCACCCAATAAAAATCCAACTTCGTTAGGTCTATAATATTTTTCATCTATTACAACATAATCTTCCCAATTTAAATTTACTTTACCAAAAGATAGTTTCAAAAATTCTTCAACGGTGTGTGACTCTCCGGTCGCAAGAACCCAATCGTCTGGGTTAGAGTGTTGCATCATTAACCACATTCCCTCAACATAATCGCCTGCGAAACCCCAGTCTCTAGAAGCTGATAAATTACCAAGAGTTAACTTGCTTTGGATACCACATGAAATTCTACCAACTGCTCTAGTAATTTTTCGAGTAACAAATGTTTCGCCTCTAAATGGAGACTCATGGTTGAATAATATTCCGTTAACAGCAAATAAATCATAAGATTCTCTGTAAACTTTTGTCATTTCATGAGCAAAAACTTTTCCAACTGCATAAGGGCTCTTAGGAATAAACTTTGACTCTTCATTTAATTTGTTTTCATCAATTCCACCATACATTTCAGATGAAGAGGCTTGATAGTATTTAATTTTCTTATTTGAATTCTTTATAACTTCTAATAAAGCAACTGGTCCAATAGTGCTTGTTTGAGAAGTGTATAAAGGGTTTTTAAATGAAACTGCAACATGGGACTGAGCTGCTAAGTTGTAAACTTCATCTGGTTCAATACTGTTTATTAGATTAGTAAGAGATGTTGAATCAAGTAAGTCTGAGTAGTGTAGTGTTAGCTTATTTTCATTAACATATTGAGAAATTAGATTATCTATTCTAGAAGTGTTTATTAAAGATGATCTTCTGACAGTGCCATGAACTTCGTATCCTTTTTCAAGTAATAATTTGGCTAAATAATATCCATCTTGTCCAGTTATTCCAGTTATAAATGCTTTCATACAAACACCTTAATAAATTCTAAATACTATCTTTAAATATTTTATCTTTGTGAAACATCATTCCAACAGTAAAAAATAATATTAACGAAAAATGTGCATTTTCCATAGATGCATCAAAAAAAGAAGCCAGCATTAAAGGAGCTAAAAAACTCATAAAAGAATAATTAAAAAATACCTCCTTTAGTTTTTTAATAATAATGAAAAATAAAGCAGCATATAGTAAAAAATGTGTAATTCCACCACGGGCAAAGACGTTAAGTAAAAAATTATGAATATTTTCATTTAATCCATCATCTCCTGCTCTCAGTGGATCGTTCATTGCAGGTATTATTTCATTGAAACCGTATCCTGATATAAACAATTTATTTTCTGCCATGTCATATAAAACATCCTGCCATATTTGAAATCTCCAATTTAAATTTGAATCGGAAGAATAGGCTCTACCATCAACAAAATAGATTAGAATAAACTCTGCTTCTTTGTCTGGAATTCTGTAAGTTGCTAATTCATTTACAGTATTTGTGACATCATCAATCCTTACTTCATTTTTAGTAACCGTAAAACTGGATTGTACAAATATAAGAACTAATAAACCAAGTAATAATAGATTTTTCCAAATAGAATTCTTAAACCCTTTTTTTAATCTTATTAATTCGATTGTCAAAAAGACCAAAAATGCAATAAATGCCCCTCTGCTTTTATATAGAAGAAGTGGTATGAATAATGAACTTATAAAAAGTAGATACATAATACTTTTTCTTTCGCTTTTGTATAGTCGTAAAATCATAAACAAAGGTGCTATTAACATAATTAAAATATCTGATCCTTTATGAGGTTCATATTTGTCTGATATATTTAGAAAAAAATTAATTAAAGACTCTGGAAAATCATAAACTGCATATACATATAGATAAACAAAATATATTACAAAAAAAATTGGTAAAAACTTACTAATTTTTAAATTTTTAGTGAGAAAAAATCCTAGATAGAAGAATCCAAATGACCAAATATAAGAACTAGATTTATAAGTGTAGGTAGATATAAAGGATCCATTGTTGACAATTACTAAAATTACAAAAGAAATTATCATCAGTAAATTAATAAAATTTAACTCTTTAGGTAAAGAGTTATCATCATTTAAATATAAAAGGGAATATGTAATATAAAAAAACAAGGCTAAAAGAGATGCTGCCATTGATAATTCCCCTACTCTTAAGCCAAAAATTGATATACCTATAAATGATCTTGTAAATAGGAAAGTTAGTACGAAAAAAGAACCGATTCCTAAAAGAATAATATTTGAGACTTTTTCTAAATAAATATTCATTATCTATGGTTTTATAATATGTTTATCAGATTCTAAAATTTGTAAATTATCTAAAATCATATTTATTGCCCACACACATAATAACGTCCCATGTAAATCAGGTGTTTCATGCGAATCTGTAATTTTGACTCCATAGTAATGAGATTGGGATTTACCAACAAAATATGAGAACCCACCTTCATTTCTATAATATAGATTAATTATATCTTCTAAAATTTCTGATAAAATTTTGTTAATTTCTTTCTTTTTGTAATCAGTCTGCTGTGAGCATTTATATAGTGTAAATACATAATCTACAATATCACAACCTTCTAAAATTGGTCTGTTCTTCAAACAGTAATCAATTAATCTTTTTGGATGATGTATTTCATGACCTAACCAATCCAGTCCTGTGATTACTTTCATTGCTCCGTTAATCACCTGCCTTGAGTTTGAAGGCATTGCAGAAAAATACGAACCTGTTTCTTCATCTACTTTTTTTGCTATATATTCGCTAAGCCAAGTATCAAAATTAAAATTTTGGGTTTTAGAATATACACAGAGAGAAGAGAACTGCGCTCCCGCATCCCACGGTTTCTGCCAATCGAGGCCTTCTAAATAATAATTAAGAGAGTCAAAATTTTCATATTCATTTTGAATTAGTTTTTTATTTGGATTATTAACTTCATAAAGTGTCGAAATAGCTTGTTTTGTTTCGGCATTTATAGCTTTTTTTAATTTTAAAACCTTTGACTCAAATTGTTTTATCTTTAAAGTGCTTAAACTTAATTTGACCGCTTCCTTTATAATTGAATTGATTTTTAATTTGTTATAACTTTCTAATAAAGCTGGATCTATATAGGAGTTATCTGGAAACATAGTGTTATTTTTCTGAAATGAATTTATAAACTTAACCCAACTATTTATATACTCCGTGTCAGTTTTGTTTAATTGTCCGATCATAAACTTAATTTTCAATGCATAACAACTAAATCCTAAATTTAACTTTTCACCGTTTTCCGTAACTCCAGTTAAAGCTGGAAAATAACTAAATTGGGTATTTGGTTTTCTTAAATTTTCAAGAAAAGTATTAACACCTGAATAAATAAATTGTGACTCTGCAACATAGTTCATTTAATTAACCTGTCTTTAATGAAGCTTTTCAATGAAGAAAATTTATTTTTCCTTGTAAATTTCGATAACTTATTTCTAAATAAAATTACATTCGAAGTAAAACTCAACCTTGTTTTAATTTTGTCTTGTTTATTTACTAAATCTTGGAATATTTGAACAAATTCATGACACATTTTTTCTGAATTAAATGGATAACCTTTTAATTTTTCTTTGTAAAGATCATAGCTGTCAATAATTGTTTTTAATTTATCTTCAAAATCATTTGAAAAAGAAACGCCATAACCTTCACAATATTCGGGTATTCCACCACTATCTAAATATAAAATTGGTAAACCACATTGTGCTGCTTCAATATGATGGTTTCCAGATGGTTCGTTAACTGAAGCTGTTACATAGATGTGATGTTTTTTTAATTCATTTGCTAATTCCAAACCAGCAAGAGGAAGTATAATCTTGGAATTTTCAAATTTATATTCGTCTGATGTATTACCAATATAAGTAAACTCTATCAAATCTTTCCACACTGGAAGATTTATCATCGTGTCGAGTTGTTTATATTCCTTAAATCCTTTATTGGCGTGAGAACTCCAGTGGTGAGTGACTATTTTTACTTTTTCATTTGGTTTTAATAAAGAACTATTTTCATCGTTAAAAATTTTGGTGTTACTTCCCGCAAGCACAACAGAGGTTTTATCTTTTTCCATTCCAATATTCAAGTATAAATCTCTTAACCAACTGCTTACAAATATTACTTTGTCTGCAACGTTGCTTGCTTCAAGATAAATTTGATTTGTGCCAGTAGTATTTTTTCTTTCATCACATTCATTTATTCTTTGAACCACACTTACTTCTGGATTTATAAATTTTTTATACTTTTGTATATCTAAATGATTAAAAGTTGATGATGATTCTTTTCTGCTTCTTGGATCTGTTAAAAGAATTAGGTCGATATCTTTCTCTCCAAGATCATAGATAACTTTGTGACCATTTTTTTCAAGATAATTGCTTAAGTTTTTTACAAATAGATTTCCACCACCCCAGGGCCCATTTACAATTCTTGATCCAATACTAACTTTCATATACATCCTCAAACATTCTTCTAAATTTGTCTATTCCGCTAGGTATAAGAAATTCTATACTTTTTTTATACGCATATTCCGTCATAGGTTGAGACAATTCAAAAGAATTTGGAGAAAAAATTGCATTTTCATGAAGTATTTCACCTGCAACACCAACATCTGTTGACAAAATAGGCGTTTTTGTAACTGCGCTTTCTAAGATTGCTTGTGGACCGCCCTCCAACCTAGAAGTAACAAGATATAAATCTAGTAGATTATACAACTCATTGAGTTTTACAAAATCTACCATTTCAAAATATGTAAATTTGATATTTTCATTTTTAAGCATATTAATTATGTATTGCCTTCTAGTCCCAGCAAGCAACACTTTTAAATTTGGATTTTTGTGGTTTATCTTTTTCGCCAGCTCAACAAAAATATCTGGTCCTTTAATGAGTTTGGGGCTTTTTAAATCAGAACCTTCAGTGTCTCTTTGAAAGCTTCCTAAAATATAATCATTTTTGGAAAATCCATATTGTTTTCTAAGTTCAGTTTTATCAGAAATATGAAAAAAATGATTTTGATTTACCCAAAATGGGATGCTATAAATTTTTTTTGTAGTCAGTTTTTGAAGTTGCTCTTTCGTTTTTAAAGATATTACGTGATAAAAATCTACATATTTATCTAATTTATAAAAATTTTTTTCATCCTCTTGTTTAAAGTTTTCAAAATCAATATGATATATTGAAGAAACAACTTTTTTATTTTTTAAATAAACTTTAGGGACGCCCTTCAATTTCCAATTTGCAATTATCCAAATAATATCAGAGCTAATTAAATTTTTTGTGACTATGTCTTTATTGTAAAGTGTCCATTCATCAATAATTCTGTCAATTATCCATGACTCTTTTAACTTGTTATTATAAATTTTCATATTATTTGAGCCTCAATGATAAACAATGATTTATTCTCATTTAAACTAGCTTATATGGAAAATATTCTTATTACAGGAATTACCGGACAAGATGGAATTTTTTTAGTAAAAAATTTACTGAAAAATAATAATAAGATTAATATTTTTGGAACTTCTAGAAATACCAACTTGGAAAACTTTTATAAAAAATTAGAAAGTATCGAAGTTCATTCAAGTAATAACTTGCAAGTTTTTAATGTTGATTTATGTAACTCTATCGAAGTAAATAGCCTAGTAAAGAATATTGAACCAAACAAAGTGTTTAATTTAGCTGGACCAAGCTCCGTTTACGATTCATACAAAAATCCGAAAGAAACTCTTGATCACATAACCCAAATCTATAACAATTTAGTATCCGCTTTAATATCTGAAAATAATTATTGTAATTTCTTCCAGGCATCTTCATCTGAAATGTTTGTAGAGAATCAAAATGGAATCATTGATGAAAACTCCTTAATAAGTGCAAATTCTCCGTATGCTGAAGCAAAAATTATAAACCATCGTAGAACTTTGGATTTAATAGATAAATATGATTGGAATATTGTTTCAGGGATAATGTTTAATCATGAATCTGAATTTCGAAACTCTGACTATTTAACCTCTAAAGTAATAAATAGTGCTTTTAGTATTTATAACAAAAAAAGCAAATATTTATCAGTAGGAAGTCTTGAATATGTCAGAGACTGGAGTTTTGCAGGAGATATTATGGAAGCAGCAGATAAGTTAGTATATGAAAACGCAAAAGGTACATATATTTTGGGCTCCGGGTCTGGAAGGAGTATTAAAGATTTAGTTCAATTAGTTTTTGATTATTTTGACCTTGACTGGGAAAAATATATTAGAATCGATAAAGAATTATTGAGGCCAGGGGATCCCAAAATAAAAATTTCAAACCCAAAAAAAATTTATGATGAGTTTGGCTGGAAAGCAAATACTTCATTTAAAGAATTAATCTACAGGTGTATTGAAAAAAAAATAAAATAATTTTACATTTTTTCCGGAGTAATATTTTTCCTCACACAATCTGCATAATACTTTTGTTCTTGTTGAAATTTATTACTTAAATTATTTTCCATATTTAATAAATACAATTTCTTATTTATAATTGAAACTTTATATCCAGCTTTATAGCAATCGCTAAAAAATTTGTAATCCTGCGAAAAATAAAAATTTTCATCATATCCACCTATCTCGTCCATTATTGATTTTTTCATAAACAATGTTCCATGAATGAATGGATTTTTGTAATTAATTACATATGAGTTTGGTAAATAAAAAGAATATTTAGGAACAACCCTATTTGAGTGCATCACTAATGCTCTTGACGTCAAAATTTTATTTTTTGATTTCACAATATAATTTTGTTGAAATTCTATTCGATTTTTATAACTTACATCATCTGCATCTTGTCTAGCAATATATTGCCCTTCAGCATGAAGCAGTAACTTATTGAGTGATTTTGTTAAGCCAATATTATTTTCATTAACTAACAACTTAATTCTTTTATCTCTTTCCGCATACTCATAAAGGATGTTTAATGATTTGTCAGAAGAACAGTCGTCTACCAAGAGTAGTTCAATATTTTCATAAGTTTGATTTAATATACTCTCTAGACTTTTTTTAAGAGTGTTCTCAGAGTTGTAAACGCTCATAAGAACAGAAACGAGTGGTTCAATCATTTGAAGCAATTACCTCTTGAAAAATTTTTATAATGGAAACTTCATTTAATTTTTCCAAAATATGTAAATGAGCATTACTAGTATTTTTATTAACAAGCTTTTTGTTGGTAAGTGAATTTAATTTATTTACCAAACTTTCATAATCAAATTGTTTATATAAAAAATCATATTCCGAAGGTAAAAATTCTTTGATTCCACCTGTATCCGGAAATACTACTGGAACACCTAACATAGATGCTTCACAAAGTAATGTTGGTTGCCCTTCATAAAGCCTTGTTCCTGATATAACCCCACTTGAATTAGCAATTAGACTTAGGGTTTTTTCATTAGATAACGTTCCTAAAAATTCTATGTTTGGCAAATTATATTTCTTTAAAAGATTTTTATATAATGGACCATCGCCAACAATTTTTAAACTATTCCTATTTAGATTTGAAGATAAAAATGATTCTATCATCTGTTCTATACCTTTTTCCTTAGATATACGGCCAGCATAAATGAAGTAATCTTTGTTTGGTTTCATTTGTAATTTCTTTGTTTGAATAAAGTTAGGAATTACAAAAACATTTTTTGATTTTAAATGTCTGTCTTTTAAAAATTTTTTGTGAAAACTGGTTAAAACAGCAATATACGTATTTTCGTTTTTTAAAATTTTTAAATATTTTTTTCCAAAATAAATTGAGAACAATGACTTTAAATATGATTGGTTGAAATACTTATTAAAGCTGAAGACATTTTTATTACTAAAACCACATGCATAGCAAAATTCTTCGTTAATAAGATGTTTTTTAGAATCAAGACTTTTTGTACAGTCGTATCTGAAATTATGGATTTTTACCATAACTTTAATTTTTTTATTATTTAAATATTTAAAAATTCCTAAAGATACTTTAAACCATGTATTGTGAAAATAAACAAGATCTGGGTTAAATTCTTCTACATTACTAATAATTTCTTTATTCACTGAGGTATTAGATAAAGTGAAAAAACTAATTAAATCAAAAATGTTTTGGATTTTATTATCATAAATTAAAGTTTTAATTTCAAAATTTCTTTGTAACATTTCTAATTCATTTTTTACAGCAATATCTTCACCACCGGTGCTTCTATAGTTATTGTGAATTAGAAGTATTCTTTTCATTGATTAGGTTTATAATCTAATCGTCTAGTTTCATCTGAAATTTTTATTTCAATCGTGCCATCTGAATTAGTAAATTTATCTGGATCGTGAGTTGAGTTAATTATTGTAATTTGTTTGTTATTTAAAAGTTGAAATATTTTTTTTGTGGAATTTTCATCTAAGTTCGCAGTTGATTCATCAAGCAATAAAATATCAATATCCGACATCAAGGCTCTTACAAAAGCAATTTTTTGCATTTGTCCAGAAGACAGAGATTTATTTGTAATATGGAGATTTAGATCATAGCTTTTATCTTCTTTAAATGTATCTAGTAATCTTAGATGGTTCAAAACGTCCTCTTCACTTAATTTCTTTTCACTACCATATTGAATGTTTGAAATCAAAGTGCCATCAAAAATTAAAGGGTTTGGACCAATAAACCCAAACCTGTTGGAAAAAGAAGTAACTTCACCACCACTCGGGAAGTATATACCAGAGATTAATCCTAGAAGTGTACTTTTTCCAGATCCATTAGGTCCGACAATTAGTGTATGTGAATTTTTTGGAATTTTTAAATTCAAATCATTAAAAATTGATACATCAGAATTAATGTATGCAAATTCTACATTTGTAAACTTTATACTTTCTTGATCCTTATCAACCTTATAGTTGTTTTTGAACAAGAACTGTTTATTTTTATCCATTTCATAAAACTTTTCAATATGTACATGTGAATTAATAATTTGATTTACTGAAGTTGATAGAGTGCTTACAGATTGAAATAGTCTTAAAGCAACACCAATAAAATCAATTGTTAGGTATTTAACAAACTTACTAAAGCTAGCAACTACTGCTAAGGAAAATAATGTAAAAAATCCTGGAAGGAATGAGTTCAAAATGCTATATTTGAAATTCTTAAAATCATTTTGGAAAAATTTTTCCAAGGTTGATGAAAAATTATCGATTTCATTTTTTTCTTTTTTCAAAATTTTTATTAAAAATAAATTATCTACAACTCTCTGGATTTCTTTATTAGAAGTTTGACCAGATTCATAAACTTCATGCATAGCACTTCTTGCTTTCACAAGTAATGCTTTAGCTGGATAAAACAGAATTAAAACTCCTAAAAAGAGTACGAATACAGATCTTGAATCTGAAATAATTAAATAACCTAAATAAACTATTATTTGTAAAAAACTATTAAGAAAATTGGCAAAGCTTGAATAAAAAAAGGATATATGGGTAGTTAAAATATTTAAGTAAAAATATGAGTCAGCTGTTGAGTAGTTTTTTTGCTCTAAAAGCTCTCCGAGAATATAAATTTTTAAGTTCTTATTGACACTAATTTCAATATTTTTAAGAATAATTTTTTGAATATACTGAAAGAAAAATCTGAAAATAACAAGTAATGGAAGTAGGTAAATATTGTTTACAAATATACCCACTATCTCATCAATTAATTCAATAGATGTAAATTGGTCTACAATAACTGCTGAAAAAATCACAATTATGGCGATATCTGTATATGCTGCTATTTGAGTTAGCAGAACAGAAGATAGAATTAGTAATTTTTTATTTTTCGTATTAGATATTTTTGATACATAGAAAATATCATTGACTACTTCTCTTAATTTTGACATCTATTAATTATTATAAATTTCATTAAATGTTTATATTGAAATTAATATATTTAATTACTATAAGTAATAGATGAATTTAATAACGACATTTAAAAATCGAATTAGAACATTTACAATTGATCGCCATCCAAATATATTCAGACCATCTAGCAAACCATACCTCTCAGGAGATTCACTAAGAAAATATGCTAATTTTATTTTTGATGAAACTCAGTCATTTAATCCAAATGATGTAAAAGAAAATGATATCATTTTTGTAAAAACAGATTTAAAAGATATTTACTTTCAGCATTATCACAGCAAAATTACATCAAGATACATTTTGATTACACATAACTCAGACGTATCAATCGAAAACGATGATCTTAAATATCTTGATACGAGAATTAAACATTGGTTTGCAGCAAAATTAAACACCCAAAGTAATAATCAACTCTCACCTATGGCATACGGTCTTGAAAATCAAAGATATTTAAAAAATGGTCATATAAAAATATTTAAAAAAGTAGAGAGGGAAATAAATATTGAAAATAAAATCGAAAAAATATTTTGCTCATTTAATACCTTTACTAATCCTCCTGAAAGAGAGCCTCTGATGAATATAGCAAAAAATAATAAAAGTCTTTTTTCTGTAAAACATTTTTCTAATAACTTTGAATATCTAAAAGAGCTTTCAAGATATTCTTTTAATTTATGTCCCGAGGGTAATAATTTTGAATCTCACAGAATTTGGGAAAGCCTAAATTTTAAAGTTACTCCGATCGTACTGAATAATATTGTAAATAATAATTTTTTTAATATGGGTATTCCTCTTGTTTTAATAGACAGCTGGAGTAATCTTGAGGAAATAAGTCTTGAGGATTTAAATAAATTGAACTCAGTAAATATTGGAAAAGATTATCAAAAATTTTGTAAGTTAGACTTTTGGACTAACGAGATTCAAAAAAAAATTTGAAATAAATTTAATTAAGTTTTTTGAATAGGGGCAGCTCTTCCTGTACTAGATTCTTCGTGATAGTCTTCTTCGACATTAATTGTCCAAATATTATTGTTTTCATTTTTTAGAATATTTCTAACTGATTTTATCGCAGTCATCATTGAATGATCTTGATTGTTGTATCTATGCATTCCATTTCTACCAATAGGATGAATATTGGGGTGATCTTTTATTATCCAATTTGAAATATTGTCAACATTTTTGGAATAATTTAAATCATAAACTGGATATGCTTTCGGCATTTTTACAACATATCCTTCTAAAACTGAATCTTTCTCAATAATTGAAAGGCTTTCTAATTCTCTTATTGCTAAAGCAATTAAATCATCATCACTCATATTCCAAAGTTCATCCCCGATGTTAACAAAATATTCAAGACCTAAGCATGTTTTACCTTCTTTGACTAGATAGGGAGACCAGCTTCCATAATTTTGTACTCTCCCAACTTTTACCTCAGGTTCGTGAATATAAATCCAATTATCAGGAAAAGCATTTTCAGTATCTATAACAAGCGCTACTGATAAAAAGTCTCTAAACCCCAAACTCTTGCCCGAAATCATTACTTTTTCTTCAGGAGGTGGGGAAACTGTCTGGGGTAATTTTGCAAGTGGCATGCTGCTAAGAATATGCCTTGAGAAAAAAGCTTCTCCGGTTTCTGTTTCAATTTGGTAGAAACCATCTTTTTTTGTGATTTTTTTAACTTTAGTGTTAAATTTGATTTCATGATTTTTTTCTTGTAATTGAGATTTTGCACTCTCCCACATCATTCCAGGTCCATACTTGGGATATTTAAATTCGTCAATTAAGGTAGTTATAATTTCATCTGATTTATTTAGTTTCAAAGAATTAATAATTGCTTTAAATAATGAAAGATTTTTTATTCTTTGAGCTGCCCAATCAGCGCCAATTTCGCTTGCATCAATTCCCCAAACTTTTTCTGTGTAAGTCTTAAAAAAAATATTGTATAATCTCCAACCGAATCTGGCTGCTACCCAGTTTTCAAAATTATCTTGGGTTTTGGGTGGATTTATTTTTACATAAATATATGACAAAACACACCTTACAGCTTCAACAATACCTAAATTAAATAATGCATTTGATGCTTTAAGAGGGTAGTCAAAAAATTTCTTATTATAATAAATTCTACTCATTCGAGGCCTGAGCATAAAATTTTCTTTTCCTAGCATTTCATCCCATACGTCATATACTTCATCTACTTTTGTGAAGAACCTGTGTCCACCTATATCAAATTTCCAACCATTGCGTTCAACTGTTCTACTTATTCCACCAACGACACTGTCGCCTTCCAAGATTAATGTTTTCACACCATGTTTTTCAGCTTCCCACGCTGCTGTTAAGCCAGCGGGCCCTGCTCCTATGATGATTAGTTCTTTAATATCCATTTAATAAAATTTCTAATATTATTTTAAAACGTACAGGATTAACATTTAATTGATAAATTAATTGTTTTCTATTAATAGATTCTTTATCTCACTTAATACTAAATTACTTATTAATTCAGCACCTTCTATAGATAAGTGGTCATCATCAGAATACAAAATTTTTCCATCTATTGCACCAACACAATAGTTATCAAGTAAATCTTCACAGAACACTTTTTCTGGATAAACTCTAACTATTTTACTAGATTTGAAAGAATCATAAATTTTGTTACTTTTTTTTGATCTTTCTTGCCAGATGTTACTTTGATATCCAACTGTTTCTCCCCACTCAAATTTTTCATAAAAAAAGAGATTCGGAACATTCCAACCTTGAGTTGGTATTGGGTAAATTAATATAATAATGTTATTGTTTTTTAATAATTGATTTATGGTTTTTGTTACCTCTGACTCTATATCAACTAATGTTTTCAATTTTTCATCTTCTTTTTCAAAACTATTATCAAAACCTGTCTGAGATAAATATAAAGGTAATCGACCACCATATATAACAATAGAACTTTCAATTTCTTTTATAAATTTTGTCATCTCTGTGATGTCCTTGTTTGGACAAGATTTATCTGTTATTTTGTTATTTAATATTGGTAAGCATCCATTCCCACCAAAGTGAACATAATCAAATTTAAGACCCTCTCTTTCTTTTTCGATTAGATAACTTATTGTCCTCAAAGAAGAATCGCCTAAACTATAGACCGTTTTGTTGGTCTGAGCAGTATCAAAGTAGCAAGTTGAACTTACATCTCGATTTTCACAACTAAAGTTATTTTGTTGGATTATATTTTGAGATTTTAATCCATAGATTACAAGACGATTGTGGATTGGATTAATTGCATTAAGTTTTTCATTATTTACTGCAAAACCAAGAAATAGAAATGCAGTTAAAAAATAAATAAAAAGAAAATTTTTAACTCTTATTTCTTTTTTTAAGAATCTTTTTTCAACAACAAAATAATTCGATGAAGATATCAAAAAAAGTAATAAAACTAAAACAAAAATTGTAAACTTTGAATTAATTATGTTATTTTTGTAAAGATAAATTTTATAAAAAGAATATAAAGGTTGGTGAAACAAGTAAAGACTATAAGATATTTTTCCAACAAATATAAAACTCTTTTTAATGACATTTTCAGATACATAGTCAGTATTTAATCCTAGAAGATAAAGTGATGCACCTAAAAGACAAACAACTCTTGGTGTCATTGTATTAATTGCCAAATCGTCAAAGTAAATAAATGAAAACAAAATAATTAATAACCCAATATTAGAAAATTTTTTGATTTTAAAATTCTGAGCAAAATACATTAAAACTACGCCTAACAAAAATTCCCAAAATCTAAACTGCGGTAGATAAAAAGCTACGTCGCTCTTTATTAAAAATGCATAAGTTAAAAAAATTAAAAAAGTGTAAAATATAAAATTAAACTTTTTTTTAATATTTTTTTTGTAGCAAAAAAGAATAATTATTGGAAAAATAATATAAAATTGCTCTTCAATTGACAAACTCCAAGTATGTATTAACGGCATTAATTTTGCGGAGGGTGTGTTGTAGAAGTCTAATTTAGATAAATAAAAATTAGAAAAAAATAACAAGCTACTGGAAATTGTTCTCAGATATTCAATTAACTCCTTAGGTGCTAAAAATTGGAAACTTAAAGGCAAGGTAAATAAAATAGTTGACAACAGTGATGGAAGGATTCTTTTAGCTCTTCTTTTGTAAAACTCTTTAATACTGAAACTATTATTTTCAATTGACGAAATTATTGTGTTTGAAATCAAAAATCCAGAAAGTACAAAAAAAACATCAACACCCAGCCATCCTCCTAAAAATATTGAGTCAGTGTAATGATATAAAATAACACCCAAAACAGATAAAGCTCGTAAAATATCTAATTGTTTCAAGTAAGATAATTTTAAAACTTTATATTTATTTAAATTATTCATTAAACATCTAAAGTAACATTTTTAATTTTTCTTCAGTACTGCAACTAAACAAGAGTTGTTTGTAAAAATGTTTATTGAAAACTTATCGTTAACTATAAAAAGTATTACTTGATAAAGATCTTCAGATAATTTACTAATATCCTCAATTATTAAAAATCCACCTTTTTTTAATAATTTTTCTGCAAAGTAAAGTGAGTTTATATTTGCAACAACAGAATGTAATCCATCATCAATCAAAATATCTACATTACCTAATAGATTTTTCGGCAATGTATCTAAGGAATCTATGTGGTTTTGGTCAAAATGAAAAGTTTTAATTCTTTCTTCTTCAAACAATACATTTTTATCAAACTCTAAACCAACTATCTGACTATTGGGTAAAAAGTCACGAAAGGATCTTAAT
>CEWG01186310.1_pt1 | contig 16392 bp, 9 predicted proteins | sample 361411 | NCBI WGS metagenome assembly CEWG01 (sample SAMEA2622173, study PRJEB7988) | marine metagenome | biome: marine biome (ENVO:00000447); feature: surface water layer (ENVO:00002042); material: "saline water (ENVO:00002010), including plankton (ENVO:xxxxxxxx)" | depth 5 m | reverse complement strand
ATCTAGTTATATTTTGTGAATTATTTCTTATAAGTTTTTTATCATTTAATAAACATAAATGAATGCTTACACTACGTGGTTTATCACTGAAACTTGTAATATATGAAATAGCATTTATTAATAATTTTATATTTGGTATAGAGTTATCATTATCTTTCAGATAAATATTTAATTTATTTTTAACATTATATTTTGATTGGGTTACCCAACTATAAGTTAAAACATTTTGATGATTTAATATTTTATCTCTAAGAGTTTTATGAATAAAATCAGAATGAGGGTATTTGTCATAACCCATTTTCATATTTATAGGACTATTTTCATACTGATTATTTAATGATTCATATAATTGTTTCATAATTGGTGATTTTAAATATTCATCTGGATTACTTTTATATAAAAAATGATGTATTAATTTATTTGATATTTCAGTTAGCATATATATATACGTTTAATAAAAAATCTTTTTTTAAGAGGCAATTTATAAAATGAAAGAATTAAAAATTATAAAAGTTGATGAATTACATAATGTTATTCGTGATTTTATCGTTGAATCAAAGACTATCATAGGTGATTATGAAGATATGAAATCGCTTATTTTAAATATGGTAAGAGCTGGTTATATGTTTAATATGGATCGTGATAGACTTAGAGATGCAATGGAAGACATCACATATATGCTTTGCCCCGATGATGATGCAAATCGCGATAGAGTTGAAAGAGGATTAGAATATGATGATGATGATGAAAGTGATGATATGGAAGAGATGGACGAAATGGATGATGATAATATTGAGGATATTGGAAATATAACAGAATTAAATTAATTATTATATTAAATATCGATGGTTAAAAAGAAAAAAACAACTAGAAAAAAGAGAATTAAATCAAATAAAAATAAAAATAAAAACAAAAACAAGGGAATAATAAATGTAGGTTTTTCTAATATGAAAAGTAAGGGAACAAGGGCTACATTTGGTAATATAAATTATCATTATCAACGATATCAAAATATAGATGATTTTTTTAATATAATGAATATAAAAGATTTATCTCATAAATATTATTTTATAGATTTATTTATCAGTGATAAAATTAATATTATACCTAGTTATATAAATATAGAGAAGAAACCACGCTTAACAATTTGTATTGTTAATATATCATCTATAGATAATCATGCGAATATATGTTTAATAGATCATCTAAAAAAAAGAGTAGAGTATTTTGAACCACATGGTTATAGGAGAAATAAAGATAGTGGTTTTAATGATTTTGGATATATTGGTTCTTATCAATCTAAAAAAATAGCATTAAAAAATTATTTTGATAATAATTTACCTAATTATAAATTTATTGATGTTGTCAGTTTAAATAGAAAAACAGATTATCAATCTTTAAAAGATCCCGAAAAAAATAGCGGTTTTTGTGTGACATGGTGTATTTTATTTGTTCATTATAGATGTTTAAATATTGAAACTGAAATCAAAGATTTAATGATGCATTTATCAAAATATATTACAACTACACGATTGCTTAAATATGCTAAATATATTGAAGAAAATTTAAAATCTAATAATAAATTTGATTTTATTTAAAGGATTAAAAATAAATAATTTTGAATATGGATAATTTACATTTTTCAGAAAATCTTCATATCTCTGCGATGGTTCAGATAGGTAGATTAAATACAGAAATAAATCTTGAAAATTTAGCTTCTAAATTAGATATAAATAAAAATATTCTATATATAGAATATGGTCCTTTAATTAATAAAGGGGAAAATAATAAAAAACTTAGTAAGAAAAAACAAGAAAATAAGAAATATTTTTACAATCAGTTAACTATTCATATATTTAACGATTTAAAACAAAATAAAAGGGTGAATGCTAAGATATTTAATAATGGAAGAGTTCAAATGACAGGAATAAATTCAGATGAAATCGGTAAAACAACCATGAATATAATAAAATCGGAATTAAATAAATTGATAAATGAAGAAGATATATTTATTAATTTTGAAGATAAAGATATTCAAGAAATAGGTTCTCTTGAAACAGTTTTAATCAATAGTGATTTTGATATAAAATCAAATGTTAATCGAGAAGCATTACACCGACTTGTAATTAAAAATAATTATTTATCTTCTTATGAACCTTGTAATTATCCGGGTGTAAATATAAAATATTATTTCAATCCTTTGATTAATAATAACGGGATTTGTAATTGTGAATGTCCTTGTAATGGAAAGGGTAAAAATAATGATTGTAAAAAAATAACAATAGTTGTCTTTAAAAGTGGTAAAATTATTATTACTGGTGGGAGGTCAAAAAAACATATACAGATAGCATATGAATTTATCACTGATTTCATTGATAAAAATAAAGATAATATATTAGTCAGAAATCCATAATATTATTTTATATATGATAAATATATTATATGGATACTAAATTTATATTATTAATAGTGATATTAATTATTATTTTTTATTTTCTTCAATTAAATAAAACAAATCACAATCTAAATTTGAATGAAAATAAAAATCCGACAAATATTGGATTCGTGAAACCTGAACATAGATTACTAAAAATATTAAATAATATTTCTTCTGGTAGTAAAATAAAATTAGAGGGTAAGCTAAGAGCTTATATATATAATAAAAATACTATTGATAAAAGCGTTGAAGATAGATTATCTTCTATTATTAAAAAGTTAATTGATTCAATTAACTCGTTATCAAATAATAAATATTATATAAAACAAATTGAAAACGTTTATGGTTTGATAAACAAAAATGGTAATCAGAGATATTTTATAGATTTTTTTATTTATGATACAGAAAATTTTTATACTATTCGTTGTATTTCTGATATTGTTATTATTGATAAAGAAATTTATATAAATTATTTAAATGTTCAAGCAGGTTCTAATCCAACAATTTTAAATAACTATGATATAAAATTTAATGATACAGGTATCTTATTTGATGGTAATATGTTTAAAGAAAATATAGATGGATTATTTGATTCATTTTATCGTAACTCTTTTGAAGTCATCTCCGTACCTGTAACATCCTTAGAATATTCAAATATAGATCTTACAAGCGTTATTAGTATGAATAGTATTCGAAATTTATATTTCCCTTCTAGTTTATCAGAAAATTCAATTGAAGAATTAAATAAAAAAGATTTATCAGGATATATTGAAATGTATTTACCTGAAAAACAAATCAATATTAAATCGCCACAATTTTGTGAAAAATATAAAATAGAATGGGATAGTTATGGTATTCCTAATTTATCCGATGATAAAGATAGTAACTGTTATGTACATGATAACTCTATGCAAGCAACTATTAATAGACCTATGAATCCCCCAGGATTATTTAATGATCAAAGGATGAATACAACTCAATATGATTTTTTACTAAATAAACCTATCAGTAATAGTCTTTAAATTTTAAGATTATAAGTTTTATTAAATATACGTCTCATTGTATTATTTTTTAATAATTTTTGTAAATCATGAATCAAATTATCATTAATAGAGATAGGTTTACATTCGTTATTGATATCAGAAATATCTTGATATAAACATATAGTTGGAATATTTAAATCAGATAATAATTTCTTATGGATTATAATATATGTCTTAAAATTATTATTATTATTACTATATCTATTTGTAAATAAAATAAATCCAATATTTAATTTATCTGATAAATATTGATAATCAATAATAGATAAATTATAATCTTTTTTATTTATTTCCGAGATAAAATGATTATGTGAATCATATATATCACCTAAAATTATATTTTGTTCTTTATAACTATCTAATTCATTTTCATAATTTTCTAATAACATATTTCTTATAATAATATCTGTAATTTCAGGTTGAATGTTTAATACTAAATTTGAAATTACATTTATATCATATTTATCTTCATCTATTATATTTTTATATATCCTAAGTTTTCCCGTGAAAATATTATTTAAGGTATTGGGATATTTACTATAAAATGATACGGGTTTTTCAATATATTCTTTTTTCAATAATGATTTATTAACATTTATATTATTTTCTTCATAATAAGAAATATTACGAATATAATCACTTTTTTTCTCAAATAAATCATTATAAGATTCAATTAATATTTCTTTCATATTAAATATGATATATTCATCTGAAAATATACTCATTTTATAATCTTTTAAAGATGAATAATTTTGAAATATATATTTTCTTATATTATCTAATCCATGAATACATAAATATTCAATAAATATTTTTGTATATTTTAAATTTTTACCTTTATTACTTGTATTTTTATTATTCTCAAATAAATCCAATAAATTATATCTTTTATGAATTAATAATTTAATAGGATGATTTATTATATTTATAATATCATTTTTTAAATTATCATTTTTCATAATTTCATTGTATATTATTTTAAATCTTTCTAATTTTTCATTGTTTTCTCGTTGATTTTTTCTATGATAAACATCTGATATATTTTTTATTTCTCCATAATTAATACTTTTTTGTTGTAAGGATAATAATGATGGATTATTTAATGATTTATATTTATATTTCTTTTCATTGTATTTAACATGTTTTAACGGAATTATAAAACCATTACTCATAAATAAACCAACTAATATATTAAAACTATTAACAATACATTTCATATTATCATCTAAGAAAGATAAATATTTATTATTATAATTTGCTTTAATTTTTTCATCTATTATTTTATAATTTCTTAAAATAGTTTCTAATGAGTAATTTTCCATATTTTTAATAGGTTTTAATTTATAATCGATATTATCTCTTGATCTAGGTTTAAAAAATACAGGTATTTCTTTAGATGTTTTATTATGTTTATATTTGTAAGCTACTAATTTATGATAAGTATCATAATAACCCTCTATTATTTTATAATTTAATACCTCTGTCATTATGATATTTAAATCATCTTCATTAATCAAATCGCTTTTATTTATGACATGTTTTGATTGACATTTTAAAATAAAATCTTGTAGTATATTTTTGATACAATTCATATCATATTTTACTAAACTATCATCATTATCTATCTCGGTGATTATATCTTTTTCAAAATAATTAATAGTTAATTTATCTTTTGTCTTTTTTGTAATTTCAGCGATTTCAGATATTCCATCTGTTGTATTTTTTATAAATAAAATATCATCTTTTTTTATTGGATTTAAATCTATTAAACCCATTAAATAACCATAAGCATTATTATTATAGTAATAAATCAATGGTTCATATTTATTATCTTTTTTATATATCAATGCATATGGAACATCATTTATAATTTTTAATTTACCATAAGGTTCAATGATTTTTATCTTTTCATTTTCTTCATTAAATAAAATAATATTTATTAAATTACCATCAAATGATTTATTTTTATCATATTCACTAATTTTGGTTAATAAAGGTATTAAAAACCTTTCATCTTTTGGTTCATCGCTATTTAAATAATCTATAAAATTTTGTTTTATATCTGATATAGAATTTTTATTATTATTTATATCTTTGAAATATTGAACAAAAGCACCATCTCCTATAGAATAAATATCATTATTACTTAATAATTCTAAATCCTTAATCAAATATGATTTTAATTTAAAATCATTATAATTTCTTTTTTTTAATTTTAAATATCCCGGACCCCCTTTAATACAATGAATCATATCCAAACATCTTAAAAAAGCATCTGAATCTTGAACAACGCCTTTTCTAAAGAATCCATTTTCTCTCATCTTACTTTTTTCCCCCGATCTATCTCTAATAAATGGAGAATCAATATTAATATAAAACATATCTTTTAAAATATCACATACATGCCCATTTGTATTTTCTTTTAAAGGAAAATCTGTAGTTAATCTAACCTTTGTACCCTTGCCCTCTTTTATTCTGCTAATATGATAATATTTCTTTTTACCATTAACAAATACTAAATATTCATCCTTTGAATTGATATCACTTATAATTTTACCTGTAATCCATGTAGGTGGATTATTATCTAATACATAAACATTCTTTTTTGTTATTTTAACAGGTTTTTTTCCACAACAAGGCAAAGATAATAATTCTGGATGAGTATCATCCTGAATAAATTGAACATTATAAAAATTTATATCATCTTTCTTAGAAATATCTTTATTCCAATAACTACTACTATCTGGTCTATTAATAGGTCGCCCAGTTCTCTCTAAAATAAATCTATCTCCATCTGTGTTTTTCATTTCTTTTGACCATACAAATTGTCTATATTCTACCTTCTTTTCACCATTTTCATCCACCTCTATTGGATGATATTTAGCTTTTGGATCCAAGGGTATCTGATGTTTTCTATCCCAATACTTCGGACATATATAATAAATATCAGGTCTATCATCGCCATCTATTTTAATTGCTTTTGAATAACTGATTCCTTCGTTTTTAAAACCAGTTTTATGATCAATTTCTATTAATTCATCACTTGTTAAAGAAATAGGTTGTTTATCGTGAGAAGCTTGACATTTATAAGCATAACCAGCCTTATTATCATTTGTTTTATATGATATTAATCGAGGATCCTTACTTTCTAATCTTTTAATATAATATCTTGAATTAGGATATATAGATTCATCATTCTTATCTTTACCTGTACCAGCTTTCATTATTTTAGATTTTCCACCACCCATCATATCAATACGTTCATAATCATCATCTGAATCATCATCTGAATCATCATCTGAATCAGAATCATCTTCTTCTTCATCTTCTTCTTCAACCGCTTCTTCTTCTAATGTATCAACTTCTTCTTCTGTATTAACTGCTGTATCAACTGATGTGTTAACTTCTTCTTCTTGTTTAGGTATAAATTCATCAGTTAATGCATTAGAAGAAGATAAAACTGAATCACTAACTATAATTTTATTTTTATTCTTTTTAAATAATGATAATATTTCATCTGGTAAATCTTTATTTTTATTGATTCTTTTTTCATTGTAAATACCCATTACAGAATTTATATCTACCATACATTCATGTAACTGATTTAGATTTTTGATTCCATACAAAGTAATCTTGATTCTATCTAATACTTTTTCAAGTATAATTGAAATATTATCAATTGAATTATTATATCTCATAGGTTTAGTTAAACTAATTCGATTCCAATCTTCTAAATTTTCTTGAGCAATCTTTTTAGTGAATCCATATCTTTTTTCTAAAATATCTATTATTTCACTATCTGATATATCATTAATACGCTTACAAAGTGTTATAAAATCAGGTATTTTTTTGAAATCACCATAATCATCGCATTTACTGGATAATAAATGAATTTTTTCTTCTTTATTTGATATCATTATAAAACCTGTATGAATTGATTGAAATAATTTAGATAATGTTGGTATATGATAATCGGATATTTCATAAATATAAGAAATATTTATATTCGAAGGTTTTGTTAATATCTTAGGCAATGAAATTCTTAAATTTTGGTTTAATTGATTCAGTAAACTATTACCTATCTTTATAAATTTCTGAATAATTTTATTATTAAATTTTTCAATTTTCATACATTTTTCAAAATATAATTTTACAGAACCTTTTATATCTATTACAACAAAAGCAAAATTTGTTGTAGTTTTATCATATAATACAAATGTTAATGTATTATTTTTATCAATTGATTTAGGTCTCATAAAACCATCACCTATATAAATATTATGATTCCATTTTTCAAATAAATCTTTTGTAATATTTTTATCTTTATTTTCTTTATAGGTATTATTTATACCATCTTTATAAAATTTTATATAAGAATCCATATAATTATCATTTTGTATTTTCATATATGGTATTTCATCATTTACTTCATAATCTTGAAATATTTGAAAAATATCTAATAATATATTCTTTTTACGATTTTCATAAATCAAAGTGATTGGTCTTGAATCTACGGGTTCAATATTATAATCTTTTAATAATTCTCTTTGAGATTCTATCAATCTTATTTTATCAATAATTTTTAAATCTGGTGATTCATCAAAAAAAGGAAAGTATTTTAATAAATAACCATTTTTGATCGTATTTTCATCTTCTGATAATTCTTGGCTATATTTTATACAATCTTCTATTGTACAAAAATATATATTATAATTTTCATTCACAAATTGATGATTTAAAATTTTGTGATGTTCACAATAAGATTTACTATTTCTCTTTAATGAACCATCTAAACCAACAAATCTATCATCAATTTTTTTTTCTCTTAAAGGATTCATATAATATAAATCTTCTAAATCGTTATAATCTATGCCTATCGGTCTAGAATAAGCTAATAAAGATTTTTCAGGTTTATGATCTATCCATGCATAGATATCTTTTTTATCTATACCATTTGTACAATAATTTGCTATTTTTTGTAATAATATTTCATTTGTATCTGATAAATATATTTTTTCATCTACTAACTTTACTGAATCCTTAGGGAAATTTATATCGGGTTTATTTTTATCTTTTACATTAAATAAATAGGCTTCTTTATGAAGAAGCTTGTTTTTTATATCTTTAGTTCCTTTAATAGGTTCCTTTACATGAAAAATATTGATTTGTTTTTCATGTTCATTAAAATCATAAAAAGGATCACTCATAATATTAATACTTAGATTATAAAATATTTAATTTAACTGAAAAAAAATATGAATTAATATATATATAATGAACTCAGGTGAAATGGATAATGATAATATACAAGAGGGTGGAGGGGGTTATTATAATTTTGAAGATGCTTTTCGTCTGGGAATTGATGGACAAGAGGGATATCTTACCAAACTTATTCAAGACCAATTATCGTCAGTTAATAGTGACAATGCAAGAAAAATATTATTTTTAAGACATGGTATATCTGAAGCAAATGAATTAAATAAATTAAATAAAATAATTGACTCGTCGGCGCACCCACTTTTAACTCCGGAAGGGAGACTTCAAGCTTTTTCTTTTGGACATGATAAATTACCAAAAATATTAGAAGGTTATGATAATGTTGAATTTTATTCGAGTGCACTACCAAGAGCTTGTGAAACTATACAATTAATTTCTCATGGATTAATGAAATATATGGAAGGGTTGGAGGAACATCAAGATGAAATATATGGCTTGCAGGGGGGCGGTGATGATAAGTCTGACCTAGTCTTCCGAGACATGGGTGATATCGAACAATCTGACACCCCTGAATCACCACAGGGTGTGACTGGGTTTAAAGAACAAAGTAATGATACTAAAAATACCCTTGCCCCCACCCCCTCGTCTCCCGACCTCGTCTCTTTATTGAGATTTAATTTAGACTTATCCGAAATTAAGAAAAAAAAAATTACACGCATTAATGGTATTAGTGAATTGCCGGTCAAAGTACCGCTGTACGGAGAGATAAAATCATCACAGAGGTCTACTTCTGAGCAGGAGGCATTGATTTTTATGGAATATTTAAATGAGGTTAATGAGGGTTTAAAATTCCATGAACATATTGAAAATTCACCTTCTGGCATTCGTGCGAATGTAGATAACCTAGTAAATGAAATAACTTTATCAGGGAAGGGATTGAAAAGAAAACAATATATGACTACCGATGAAACCTTCAAACAATTCGTCGAAAATATGCATAAAATATTCGTAGAAAAACCGGGCAAAAAAACACTTCACGTTGTAGTAGGACACGGAATGCTTATAATGGACAAACTAGCAGTAGGTTCAGTTATAAAAAATCACGCCTATTTAGATGATGATTATCCAATTTCCCTGGATGAGCTTTTGAAAATTACTCAGGGCGAGGAAATTATGGAAGGAGGGGCATCTTGGTTAGAAGAAAGAAATAAAAATAAAGAGAGAAAAAAGTATATAGAAAAAAAGATAAGTGATGAGGCTATAAAATATATATTGAAGATTTTAAAAATGAAAAGAAGCCTTGAGGAGAAGGCTGGTCATGAAATAATGGTTGAGGAATTATTTAAAATAATTCAATTTTCAGGTAAAAAGGGGGTAGAAATTACAAAACCAATAAACCCTAAATTATACGGAAACCCCGATGCAGTCTCGGATTTAATTGAACAATTTAAAAAATTTGTAGATTTATTGGATAGCGAATTTCAAACACTATATATAAGGGATGAGAACATCGAAAGAAACCGTGATTATGTTGATAAGATAAGAGAAGGTGTCGAAACTGAGGCCGGAAAACTTAGACCACCTAACCTGGGTGGGGAATTTTTGACATTATGTGAACTCCATAGAATAAAAATGATGAATGATATTTGTCATGAATTGTTAAACGGGGATCTATATGATAGTGATTTGGTCGAGCCTATGGTCCAAACGTTGTACGTGGAGAAGGCGGGTGAAGAGAAACTCCATAATGAAATTGTGGATGCCAAGCAGAGTGGAGAAAAATATGAAGAATGGTTAAAAAAGCTTCCCAGTAATGACTACGAAAATGAGTTTGAGACAAAAATTAGGAAAAATGAGAATTATCACGCAATGTGGCAAAAAATTACTTCCGAAAGCCAAAAAACACATAAATATACAGGACAAGATAATGAACCTGATTGGGATAAAATCAACCAACAATTAGAAAAAACCCTCAATGACCCTTTTCTGCTTATGTTAGTCACGAGGAAATCTATAGAGAAAAAACGACGAGAATCAATGACCGGTAATGAACTGATTGAAGAATATCTTATTAAATTATCGGATTCTCCCATGTCTTCTCTAATGCCATCACCTTTTGATAAATTATTAATGCATTTTAGAGAACATAAACAATACTATGGAGAACGATTATTAGAACCTAAAAATAATAATTTCTGGAATTTATATTTATTATGTTTCTGTAAAGAGGCGGAATTTGTAACACCTTCAACAAAAGCATTTAATCATGATGTTAATGAAACCTATTCCCCCAAACACCACCCCATGATTGAAGAAGGAGATCCGAGCGAGATGGATATAATTATTAAAAATGTTGGAGAAAAAAATATTCTCGGACAACAGAAACATAATAATAGAGATATGGCTCGCGCCGTCCTTGATTCTATTTCGACTAGAAAACAAGAACTTATTGATGCTAATGATGATGCTAATGATGATGCTAATGATGATGCGAAAGTGAAAGAACTCATAAAAAGAGAAAATCAAATAAATGAATTATCGAATAGCTGGGGTAAGTTTAGGAGGGGGATGAGGAGAGGGAGGAATTATGTTAGCCGTTCTTTAAGTAAATTTAAAAAGAAACTCACTGGGAGTGGTGGAGGAAGAAGTAGAAAAAGAAAAAATAAAAGAAATAAGATGAAAACACATAAAAAATCTATTAAAAGAAAACCTAAAACCACTAAAAGAACTAAAAGAATTAAAAGAACTAAAAAGAAACATAAGAAACATTCTAGACGTCCATAGGTGTAGAATTAATATCCATTCCACAATATTCTACAGGTGATTCACTATAATTTATAGGCATATAAATACCTTGAGAAGAAGCCTTTTCTAAAAGATATTTCATATTATCCCAAAATAATGGTGTATGTCCTGTTTCAGGTGTCATAATATGCGATAATTCATGAATTGCTACAAAAATTATTGTATTATCATCTATAAACTCTTCTGTACCCTTGTCTCTAATACATAATGATAATTCTTCACCTTTATTAACTGAATATGCAACATATATAGAACCAGGTATATTTTCTGTTATATATTCTGGATTAAATGATTCTTTTAAATTTTTAATATATTCATTTTTTTCAGAATCACTCGTAGATAAACCATCTACAAGTGTTTTTAATGAATCACCTATTCTACCTAATTTATTTGCTGCTTCTTTTTTATCTGGTAAATTTCTTACTAAATATTCATTTCCATTTGATCCTTTAACTTTTTCTAAAAATAATTTTTGTCTAATAAAATTTATATAAAAGAAAATAGCGAGAATACATATCATCAATAGCGTTAATTCTTTCATCTATAATATCTTACATTTAAAAATTTGATTTATTTATAAATTTGATAGATATCTAAAAATATCTTACATATAATTTAATATAAAATGTCTGAAACAATCGATTTCCAAATTGTTGATATCGTGAGCGATGATTTACCCAATGATAAAAATGATAAATCATTTGTTATTACTCTGTATGGTATTGATAGTAATAATGATAGAATTGTTGTCCATATTAAAAAGTATAATCCATACTTTTATATTAAAATTCCCAATGATTGGGATATATTAATCGCTAAGTCATTTCTTAAAGATGTCTGTGAATTAAAATCTACTGCAGACCCAGAATATAATATATTTAGTAGTATCAAAAAATATGAAATATCACTTAATAAAGATTTTTACGGGGTTCAATGGAATCATAAATCAAATAATATACAATCCTATAAATTTCTTAAATTATACATGAAAACACATGATAGTATGAAAAAGATAATTTCTTTAGTTAAGAAACATTATAATCGTAAAAAAGATGATAAGAATAATGTAACTAATACTGGATTAAAAAGATTAAATGAATGGAGAAATACAAGCGCTCCTGCTGATTGTGATTCAAATCTTTATGAAAGTAGTATTCACCCAATTATTAGATTTATTCATGATAGTAAAATACAACCTACAGGTTGGGTAAGAATTAAAATCATTGAAGAATCTACAAAATTATTTAATTCAGTCAAATATGAATATTCTACAAATGTAGAAGATATTTTACCATTAGATAAAGATGATTTAAGTAATTATAAAATAGCTTCTTTTGATATTGAATGTGATAGTTTACACGGAGATTTTCCACAAGCGTGTAAGAATTTTAAAAAATTAAGTTCAGATATTTTTGATAGTTATCAGAGTATTCTAAGTAATTTACCCGAATCTAGGAGACCAGATTTTAATGATTTATTTGGTTTTAATATTAAAAAACTACTAAAGAAAGGATTCACAGGTGAATCAGAAGATTTTGATGGCATATGGAGATTTGAAACTATTAATAAAATTAAAATTATAAATGATGAATTACCCTCTGATGATATATACGATGATATTATTCAAGATATCTTAAATAGTGATATAAAAGAAATAGTAATTAATCTTTCTATAAAAAATAAAGACAGAGATAAAACCATTAATCAGATACAAGATATTATTGAAAACGTATGTAATAAATCTAATATCAAAGTTGAAGGAGATCCTATTATTCAAATTGGTACTGTATTCTATGATTATAGCAGTGGAGAAATATATAGACATATTCTTGTTATTGGTAATAAAGATAATCTCGAATATGGTGAAATATGCGATGATTTAGAAGGTATTGATGTGATAGAATGTAAAAATGAAAAAGAATTACTTTTAGGATGGAAAGATATTATTAATAAGATTGATCCTGATTTTATAACTGGTTATAATATCTTTGGTTTTGATTTTAAATATATATGTGATAGAGCTGATATATTATTCCCTTGTCCATCACACGGAGGTAAAACCAAATGTAAAATTCCTTGGTGGCATGTCAAAGAGTGTCCTATGAAAGAATTTTTAAATTTTGGAAAAATGGATGCTACTAAATTTAAAGCGAGAGATCATAAATCTAAAAAATGTCAATGTAGGAAACAACAATTGAGTAGTAATGCTCTTGGAGATAATACACTACATTATATTACTATGGATGGTCGTATATTATTTGATATTCAAAAAGAAGTTCAAAAAGGTCATAATTTAGAATCTTATAAACTTGATAATGTTGCTGCTCATTTTATGAGAGGCAAACTTAAAAGTGTCAATAATAATATTATAGTTGTTTCAGATACAGGTAATTTAAAAGATAGAGATTTTATTTCATTTAGAACTCATAGTAATATTGGAGAAGAATTATTTAATGATGGTAAAAAATATGAAATATTATCTGTAATAAACAAAACTATTACTCTTGTAGAAAATTTAGATATTACTCTTGAAAATTATCATAAAGTTGAATGGTGTTTAAATAAAGACGATATTTCACCTCAAGATATCTTTGATAAACATAAATATGGGGGTAGTTCAGGTAGAGCTGAAGTAGCTAAATATTGTGTTCAGGATTGTGAATTATGTATTAATCTCTTATTGTTACTTGATATTATTCCTAATAATTTAGGTATGGCAAATGTATCTTCTGTTCCCGCATCCTTTATCTTTTTAAGAGGACAAGGAGTTAAAGTTTCTTCAGTTGTTGCTAAAATGTGTGATAGTAGAAATACTAGAATTCCTGAACTCAAGAAAATACCTAGACTCAATGATTATATTAAAATGTATAATAATGGTTCTTCTAAAGAAGAAATATTTCAAAAAATAATTGAAGATTCGGATTGGAGAATACCAAAAGATTATGAATTAGAAGATTGGTATACAAGAATCGTTACTCAAGCTGAAAAGGGTATTGATGGATTTGAAGGAGCCATTGTATTAGATCCTAAACCTGGTATTTATTTAGATGATCCTATTGCTGTTCTTGATTATGCTTCTCTTTATCCTTCTTCTATTATTGAAAAGAATATTTCTCATGAAACTCTTATTGAAGATATTTCACTCTTACCTATTATAGGTGAAGATAATTATGAAAAAATATCTTATCAAAATTGGTCTTATATTAATACTGGTAAAGGTGATACTATTGAGAAGAAAATGGTCGATGGAATGACAACTTGTTATTTTCTTAAAAAGGATTATATGCAATCTAAAAATATGATTGGTGAAGGTGATAAACCCATGGGTATTATCCCAGCTGTATTAAAAGATCTTCTTGATGCTAGAAATCATACTAAAAAATTAATGAAAGGGGCAAAAGATGAATTTAAAAGAAAAGTTCTTGATGGTTTACAATTAGCTTATAAAGTTACTGCTAACTCTGTTTATGGTCAATTAGGCGCTAAAACAAGTAATATTTATAAAATGAAATTAGCTGCTTGTACTACTTCAGTGGGAAGATCTAGAATCGATGATGCTTCATTTGGAGTAAAAGATTGGGCAGATAAAAAAGGATATCCGGAACCCGATGTTATATATGGAGACACAGATTCTGTATTTGTTAAATTTAGTCGTCTAAAAGATGGTAAACTCTTAGAGGGTAAAGAAGCTTTAGCTCATTGTATACAATGTGGACAAGAAGCAGGTGAATATATTACAAAAGGTATCTTGAGTCTAGAAGATGCTGATGGTGAAGAAGAAACACTTGAATATGAACCTATCTTATGTAAACCTCAGGATTTAGAATATGAGAAAACATTCTGGCCTTTCATTCTTATTTCTAAGAAAAGATATACAGGTGATAAATATGAATTTGATACTGAAGATTGTAAACGCACAGCTATGGGTATTGTATTAAAGAGACGTGATAATGCTCCTATAGTTAAACATGTCTTTGGAAATGTAATTGAGAAGATTATGATTGATAAAGATTTTGATGCGACACTGGATTGGTTAAAACAATCTTTATCTCAAATCCGAAAGGGTGAATTTTCTTTGCGATATTTTATAATTACTAAATCATTAAGAGGATATTATAAAAATCCACAGAGTATCGCTCATAAAGTATTAGCGGATAGAATGGCGGAAAGAGATCCTGGTAATAAACCAAAAGCAAATGATAGAATACCTTATGCTTATATTGATAAAGGACCTGATAAATTATTAATTGGTTATAAGAAAATTACTGAAAGAAAAGAAATAGGTAAATTTAAAAATGGTAAACCAAAATTTAAGAATGTTCAAGTTGATGATTTAACACAACCTAAATATAAAAAGATTACTATTTTACAAGGTGATAGAATCGAACATATTGATTATATTAAAGATAAAAATTTACCATTAGATTATGAATTTTATATTACAAATCAGATTATGAATCCTGTTAAACAAGTCTTAGACTTAGAAATGGATAAAGAAGAGACAATTAAATTATTTTCTAACGAATAATTATAAATGATTGGAGGAGCATTAAAAGTGAAGAAAATGATAAAAGATGAAAAACTTAGTTCTTTATTTGCTATATTTTTTATGATATTATTGGTGCTTTTAATTAAAGCATATGTTGTTCAGATTACCTATAATATGATGTGGCCTAAGATAGTAGAAAACTCTGGTGGAGATACGAGTCGATTTAAACCATTAACTTTCTATGAAGCACTCTTGATGGTAATATTATTTTCATTTTTATTTGGTTATTAAAAAGAAAATATTAGAATAAATACTAAGTTAAATTTAATTTATTTAAATTTTTTTCTAAACTAGGGTATAAAAATAATATGGGAGGTGGATTAATGCAGCTTGTTGCTTAT
>CEWG01082742.1_pt1 | contig 16398 bp, 28 predicted proteins | sample 361411 | NCBI WGS metagenome assembly CEWG01 (sample SAMEA2622173, study PRJEB7988) | marine metagenome | biome: marine biome (ENVO:00000447); feature: surface water layer (ENVO:00002042); material: "saline water (ENVO:00002010), including plankton (ENVO:xxxxxxxx)" | depth 5 m | reverse complement strand
TCCTAATTCAACTGTGGACCCTTACTACACATGAAAATAAAAGAAATAACTGATTATTTTTATGGACTTGATCCTGCCCATATGAGTTACCGTTTTAAAATAGGGGATATATATGGAAAGAAGAATCTAAAGGTTCCACGTGCTAAATTATTCCGCTCAAAAAAAGTATTACCTAAGAACAAACACTAAATACCATTGTAACACTTAACCAAGGATACATATGGCTTTTTTAGTTCATAACCTACCGCCTATTGAAGTATACGTAAAAAAAGAGTATCTATATGATCTACAAAAAGGCCATGGCGAACTAACTCCTGGTGTATGGATAAGCATACGCAGTATACAAAGTAAAGCATTATACTTTGAAACACTACTTACTGAATACGGTGCTTTATTCGACAAACTTCCTATTAGTGCTTTTGTGTGGAAATTAGATTATGATAAGGATAATCAACTTCCATTAGATCACTTACAAATATGGGATTGTTTTGATTACGATATTACAGTAATTAAAAAACCTATGCTTTGTGATTGTGAATTTTTTGGTAAAGACAAAAATATGCATAAAGGTGAATACATGTTTACACTTGATACTTGTCATAGAGATAATAGCACACTTAACACTAACTTTTCAGAACACGACCCAGAACACAAATCATTTAATGTAATTAAAATGGATAACGGTCAATTTGCGGCACAACCTAATAACAGGGTTATATGGACAGATCAAAGTCTAGTACATCCTGATAGGAAGATGCCTGACTTTAAAGTTTGTAGTCAAAACTATACTGTTGAAAATACTCCTAAATGGTCTGTGGGTCATACAGATGAATGGCAATATAAAACAAGAGATGAAGAAGACAGTGTATGACGATACAGAAGAAGATGTTTATTGGAAAAACGCCGACCCCAATGAATTATGGGTATACGATAAATTAATTCTCTCACGTAAATTAGGATACTCATGCGGCCCTGCTGGATTAGATGTTCCTAAACCTGCATGGTATATAGTAAGACCCTGTGTAAACATTATGGGGTTAGGATTAGGTGCAAAGAAAATGCACTTACCACAATACACAATAGATTTAGATCCCGGATATTTTTGGTGTGAATGGTTTGAAGGAAGACATATATCAGTAGATTATGAATATGGTTTGCCTAAGTTAACTGTAGAAGGATTCAAAAAAGATGATACATTTACACAATGGGATAGATGGATACGTATAGACGAACATATTCCTTTTCCTAAAGTGCTAGATGAATTTATAAACAAACCTATAATTAATTGTGAATTTATAGGTGGCAAACTTATAGAAGTACATTTTAGATCTAATCCAGATTTTCCTGGTGATAGGGTAGAATATATTCCTGTATGGCAAGGACAAGATACAACTGCACCCGAAGGATACACATTTATACAAGATCCTGATGTTCACGGAAGAATCGGTGCATTTGTAAAATGACAGATAAAAAAGAGGCATATAGAATCTTTTGGATTGTTAAAGGACATTTTAACGCAAGTGAAGAATGTATATTAAGTTGTTACGATAGTTATTTTAAAAGAGTATGGTATAACGAAGAGTCGTACATACACTCTGAAGGATTTGAAGAAGCATGGCAAAAGTTAAAGTTAAAAGAACAATAGAATACAAAGGTCCTAACAGAAGAGATAATTTTCTATCAGATCTTTTCAAAAAACTTAATCCTACTGTAGGTTGCGAAGTAGGTGTTAGAAATGGAAGAACAACATTTCATTTACTAGATAAATTTCCGCAACTTAAAATGTACGCAATTGATTATGATATTAAGTTGTTTTATTCAGATAAGGCAATGTTAAAATATGGTCCTAGATTAAAACCAATAGAAGGAAACAGTCATAATGTACATACCGAAATTGAAGATGAATCTTTAGACTTTGTTTTTATTGATGCAAGTCATGATTACGAAAGTGTTAAAGATGATATTCAATATTACACTCCAAAACTAAAACCCAACGGTTGGTTATGTGGACACGACATAGATTTTGAAGGTGTCAATCAAGCAGTAAGCGAACTTTTGGGTAAAAACTATCATATAGGCGCAAATAATGTTTGGTTTACATGTTTAGATAAAATGTCGCCAATTCCATTTAAAGTACTTGACTTTTAGCATAAATCAATTTATAATATAAAACAAATAGGAGAATATCATGAGTGATAGAGTTTTCGGTGCTGAAGAAAAAGCAAAACTGGTACAAATTGTAAATGAAGGTGTAACAGTTATGGAAGAAGTAAGTTCTTTGCAAGAAGGACTTCGTGATACTGTTAAAGCAGTAGCAGAAGAATTAGATTTAAAACCAACACTTATCAACAAAGCAATTAAAATTGCACAAAAAGGTGAGTGGAGTAAAGTAACAGATGAATTTGAAGACTTAGAAAACATCATTGTTACTACAGGCAAGGACAAGGTGTAACTTGTTAAAAGTTCAAAAAATCAAAAACTTTTGGATTGATTCATTCAAATCAGATAAAGTAGCATTTGCGTATGAATTAATCAGTTTTGTTTTTACAGTAAGTGCAAGTTTAACATTGGCTTTTAACGCCAAAGATCCAAATATGCTAATTGTGTATCCTTTATTTTTTGTAGGGTCAGTAACACAATGTTATGCATCATATAGAAGAGGAGCGGCATGGGTAACTTTGCTAACTTTCTATTTTGCATGTGTAAATGTATTTGGCTATGGCGTTGCGGCAAATTGGTATTGAGGCAAAAATTATGACAACAGACAGTAAACCATATCAAAGTTTAGCATGGTTAGGTACAGGCATTTTATTATTGGCGGCAACTATGGCAAGTTTTAATTTATATCCATACTACTCATATGCATTTGTTATTGCAAATACTATTTGGGTAGCAGTAGGTGTACTTTGGAAAGAAAGATCATTGATTATTTTAAACGCAGGCCTTACAATAATTTATATCATAGGCTTAATAGGTGATAAGTATATATGATGAAGGTCAGCAGGCCATAAACTGCAACTTAGGTATTTGTCAGCCGCAAATGACAAACAGGAGAAAAAATGAGTTACGTAGACGCTCTATGGGATAGAGACAAAGACATTATTAAAGTTGTCGAACGAAGTAAAAAAGGCGAACGTGAGTTTCGCGAGTTTCCAGCAAGATATGTATTCTATTACAAAGATCCTAAGGGTAAACACAAAAGCACCCACGGAGATACTGCATCAAGAGTAGTATGTAAAAGTTGGAAAGACTTTCTTAAAGAACAAAAAATTAACAAACATCGCGGACTATATGAAGCAGATGTAAATCCTGTATATAGATTACTTGAAGAAAACTACTTAGGTCAAGATGCTCCAAATCTTAATGTTGCATTTTTTGATATTGAAGTAGACTTTGATCCTGAAAGAGGTTATTCATCTCCTGAGGATCCATTCACCCCAATAACTGCTATCACTGTACACTTACAATGGATGGACAGTTTGATTACACTAGCACTTCCCCCTAAAACACTTACAATGGAACAGGCTAAGGAAGAGTGTAAAGATTTTGATAATACTTACTTGTTTGAAACAGAAGCAGAAATGTTAGATACATTTTTGGATCTAATACAAGATGCAGATGTTTTATCAGGTTGGAACAGTGAAGGATATGATATTCCATACACTGTTAATAGAATTACAAGAGTTCTTTCAAAAGAAGACACTAGACGTTTTTGTTTATGGGATCAATATCCTAAGAAAAGAACTTATGAGAAATATGGTCGCGAACAAGAAACTTATGATCTTGTTGGTAGACAGCATTTAGATAGTTTAGAATTATATAGAAAGTATACATATGAAGAAAGACACACTTATAGGCTCGACGCTATTGGAGAAATGGAAGTCGGCGAAAAGAAAACTGTTTACGAAGGTACGCTCGATCAACTTTATAACAATGACTTCAGAACGTTCATTGAGTACAACAGACAAGACGTTGCACTACTGGACAAGTTGGACAAAAAGTTAAGATTTATTGATCTAGCAAACGAACTTGCTCATGCAAATACTGTTTTACTTCCTACTACAATGGGTGCAGTAGCAGTTACAGAACAAGCAATTATTAATGAAGCACATAGACGTGGTTTTATTGTTCCTAACAGAGTACACAGGGAACCAGGATCAAATGCGGCCGCTGGTGCTTATGTGGCATATCCTAAAAAAGGACTACATGATTGGATTGGATCAATGGACTTGAATTCACTGTATCCTAGTGTAATTAGAGCATTGAATATGGATCCAGCAACAGTAGTAGGACAACTTAGACAAAATCATACAGAAACTTACATTGACGAACAAATGCATCTTAAGAAAAAATCATTTGCGGCGGCATGGGAAGGAAAGTTTGGTAGTTTAGAATATGACTATGTAATGGAACAACGTAAAGATATTGAGATTATAATTGATTGGGAAAATGGTGAATCGGATACATTAAGTGCCGCAGAAGTGTACAAACTTATTTTTGATAGTAGTCAACCCTGGATGTTAAGTGCAAACGGAACTATTTTTACAACAGAGTATGAAGGTATTATTCCAGGACTACTAAAACGTTGGTATGCTGAACGAAAAGAAATGCAGGCTAAAAAAGGTCAGGCACAAGATGCCGGAAACAAAATTGAAACTGCATTTTGGGATAAAAGACAACTAGTTAAAAAGATTAACCTAAATAGTTTGTACGGTGCTATCTTAAATCCAGGTTGTAGATTTTTTGATCACAGAATTGGACAAAGCACAACACTAACAGGTAGACGTATTGCAAAACACATGTCTGCTAAAGTAAATGAAATTATCACAGGTGAATATGACCATGTAGGCAAAAGTATTATATATGGTGATACAGATTCTGTTTACTTTAGTGCATATACAAGTTTGCGTCCTGAAATAGAAAAAGGACAAATACCTTGGGATAAAGATAGTGTTATTACACTTTATGATCAAATCTGTGAAGAAGCAAACAAGACATTTCCGTCATTCATGGGACAAGCATTCCATTGTCCTAAGTCAAGAGGAGAAGTTATTGCGGCAGGTAGAGAAGTTGTAGGTGAAAAAGGTTTGTATATTACAAAGAAAAGATATGCAGTATTAATTTATGACTTAGAAGGATTTAGAACTGACACTGACGGCAAACCAGGTAAAGTTAAAGCAATGGGATTAGATCTTAAACGTTCTGATACTCCAGTGTTTATGCAGGACTTTTTAAGTGAAGTATTGTTAGCAGTACTAACAGGTGCTAAAGAAGAAGATGTACTAGACATGATTACAGAGTTTAGAACAAAATTTAAAGCAAGACCTGGTTGGGAAAAAGGATCGCCTAAACGTGCAAACAATGTTACAGACTATCTTGCAAGACTTAAAAAACACGGAAAGGTGAATATGCCTGGACATGTAAGAGCAAGTATTAACTGGAATTCTCTAAAAGAGATGAACAGTGACAAGTTTAGTATGCAGATTGTAGATGGTATGAAAGTTATCGTTTGCAAACTAAAATCAAATCCAATGGGATATACTTCGGTTGCGTATCCTACGGATGAACTTAGACTTCCAAAATGGTTCCAAGAACTTCCATTCGCAGATGACGAAATGGAGTCAACAATTATCGATAATAAGTTAGATAATTTGATTGGAGTACTAGATTGGGATATAAAATCAACCGAACAGAAGAATACATTCAATAATTTATTTGACTTTGAATGATTTTCTAAATATAATATAAGGAACGGAGAAAAAACTTATGAAAGACATATTACAAGATATTGTTGCACATACACACGCACTTGGCTTTCTTAACATTGTTAAAGTAAACGGTGATGATGCACAAACTGGTATTGATAGCATGGCAGAGGATCGCTCTGTGATCATGCAGGCAAATACTAAAAATGCTCAAGTAGAAATGAAAGGCACATTTGGTATGCCTAACCTAAATAAACTTGACATTCATTTAAAATGCCCTGAATACAAAGATGGTGCTTCTATTGATGTTGTAAGACAAGATAGAAATGGTGAAACTATTCCAGTAGGAATACACTTTGAAAATGCAACAGGTGATTTTAAAAATGATTATCGCTTTATGAACGCAGATATTATTAATGAAAAATTAAAAACTGTTAAGTTTAAAGGTGCACAGTGGGACGTAGAAGTTTCCCCAACTATTGCAAGTGTACAGAGATTTAAAATGCAGGCAACTGCAAATGCTGAAGAAACTGTGTTTACAGTTTTAACAGATGGCGCTAATCTTAAATTTAAGTTTGGTGATGCAAGTACACACGCAGGTGAATTTGTTTTCCATGCAGGTATAAGCGGTACTCTTAAAAATGAGTGGGCATGGCCTGTACAACAAACACTTGCTATCTTAAGTTTAGATGGCGATAAGGTAATGAAGTTTTCAGATCAAGGTGCTATGCAAATTCAAGTAGACAGCGGTTTGGCAACTTATGAATACATTTTGCCAGCACAAAGTAAGTAGGAGGAACAGTAGTGAACACTGATCTAACAAAAGAACAAAAAGACTATGCAATTTTCTTGCCAGCGATCAGTGGTTTCTATGCGACTTTTATCGGCAAACAACGTAGAGAAGAATACGTAGAAAAAAGTCGTATACCATTTCCAAACAACGAGATGGAGGGACTAAACTGGTTCAATAAAAAAGATAGCATGTTTAACTATCATTGGAGTTTATATAGTGCGGGTCATGCCGAACTTGACATCAATAAAGACGCACCAAAAGAACTAATGATACGTGAACGTGATCGAGAAAACAGTTGGTTACTTGGTGACTCAGGTGGCTTCCAGATTGGTAAAGGTGTTTGGGAAGGTAATTGGAAAGATCCTAACTGCCCTAAAGCAAAAAAGAAACGTGAACAAGTATTAACTTGGATGGACGCATATATGGACTATGGCATGATACTTGATATTCCGGCGTGGGTATCTCGTTCACCTGCAGGACAAAAAGCAACTGGCATTACAAACTATCAAGATGCCGTAAATGCAACAAGAATTAACAACGACTATTTTATGAAAAATAGAACAGGTGCTTGTAAATTCTTAAATGTTTTACAAGGTGAAAATCATACTGATGCAGAAGATTGGTATCAACAGATGAAAGACTACTGTGATCCAAAACAATATCCAGACACACACTTTAATGGTTGGTCGATGGGTGGTCAGAATATGTGTGATGTTCATTTAGTTTTGAAAAGACTTGTATCTTTACGTTTTGATGGTTTATTAGAAAAAGGCATACATGACTTTATGCACTTTTTAGGTACTAGTAAACTTGAGTGGGCAACACTACTTACAGATATACAAAGAGCAGTACGCAAATATCACAATCCAAACTTTACGATTACATTTGACTGTGCATCTCCGTTCCTTGCAACAGCAAATGGTCAAATATATTGTGAACTAGAAACACAAGACAGAAGTAAATGGGTATATAGAATGGTGCCTAGCATTGACGATAAAGCACTTGCAACTGATACTACACATTTTGGTACTGCATTTGTAAGAGAAGGCAAACATGGAAGTTTCTTAGATAGTCCTGTAACAAAAGATCTACAAGCAAAAGATGTTTGTATATACGCACCAGGCGACCTAAATAAGATAGGTAAAGAAGGAAAAACATCTTGGGATAGTTTTTCGTATGCGATCCAAATGGGTCATAATGTATGGAGTCATATTAATGCAGTACAAGAAGCAAACAGACAATACGACAATGGCATCATTCCAAACATGCTTGTCGATGAACAGTTTGACAGGGTTTTATTTAGAGATGTTGTGGAGGCAATATTCGCAACTGACAACAGAGACACTGCAAACGCAGTTATTGAAGAGTTTTCCAGATTCTGGATGTCGATAATCGGCACTAGAGGCGCAACGGGAAAGAAGACTGTAAACGCAAGTACACAGTTTTCGAATTTATTCGAGGAGGTATAAATGATGGCGACCGGCAGACAAACAAAAAAAGCAAAAAGACTACAAAACATGCACAACTATCTACACAACAAAGTTGAAGAAGTAGAAAAAGAAAGAAATGGTGATAGAAGTTGGCAAACAAAAGAACATTTAATGAAACTTAAAAAGCAAAAGTTGGCAATTAAGGATCAAATAAAAAACGGGTAATATTATGAAACGTGATTACGAAGACGGTGTTAGAGATGATGTTGTATTTTTTACAGGATATGAAGTAGAAAAGACTCCTGCATTTGATATGGATACACTATTTGTTGTAGGTATACAACCATTAGAAAAAGTATTAAGTGAAGCAAATAAACATCACGTTGATCACATATATTTAGGTGCTAATCAATCTTTCTTTCCAGATGAAGATTGGGATCATCTTGTTTTTGGTTTATTAAGTGAAGGTTATACTGTTACACTTGATTATGATGTTAAACATCATGAATGGGTTTTAGAATCAGGGTATAACGAAGATAAAAAATTTATTAGTCAAATAAGTGTTAAACTTCCAAATATTAATCAACTTAATTACAATGCTTGTATTAAAATTGACGATAAAGACTTTAAAGCAACTAACAATGGCGTTTGGATTCATCAAGTACATGATTTGCAAGATCGGCAAAAATTTACTGATTGGTCAAAGTATGAAAATGATAATCCACTTGACAACAAATAAGAAAGGCACTATACTATGAGCATAGTAGATACAATGATGAAGGAACAAATGGAAACAGAAACAAAAGAACATATTATGAATACTGCTAAAAGAATGATTTGGGTTACTTTTAGAAAAGAAGGTGTTCATAAGTATCCTGCGGCCTTAGATGATCCTAAGTTAGCAACAGGAGATTGGGACGATGTGTCTTTTTTAGGATATCCGCATAGACACATATTTCATTTTAAAGTAGGTATCACTGTAACACACAATGACAGGGATATTGAGTTTATTCAATTCAAACGTTGGATGGAGAAATTATACGCAGAAAAAACACTAGATCTTGATTACAAATCATGTGAAATGATGTCAGATGATCTTTACACTAAGATACATGAAAAGTATCCAGGTAGAGAAGTTCACATAGACATTTCAGAAGACGGAGAGAATGGTGCTCATATCGAGTATCCAAAATACTAAAATGGAGACGAACAAAATGGCTAACGGTGATTACTTTGCCGCCCATCCCGAGATTGTTAAAATCTTTGATGACCTTGAAAAATATCGTGACTGGTGCAGATATAATGGTCGTAAATTTAACGAGAAGGACTTGTATAAAGGCAAGACCTATCAAGAGTTCCTTAATTGGGACAACGTAAAGAAAGCGAAAAAACGTGTTAACAAAAAGTATTACAATAGAAATAAAAGATTTAAGCACTAGAACTCCGTATAGGACGGACGCACAAGGCAATAGTGTAGAAGGTGGTGCTCTAAATGCCAACTATACTACTGTTGAGGCAGTTGCTAAAATCTGTAATACTTTAGGTGTCCACGGTTATCACTATGGTAAAGATTTTATTTGGGAAGATCAAGGTTATACAGATGACCTTGAAGATGCTATAATATTAAACTATAAAGATGACAAAATAAAGACACTTATAGGAGTTGCTAAATGAGTACAGTATGGTTAATTGATTTAGAAAGTGTAGAAACAAGATACACAAAAGAGTGGAAAACTTATCTTCCGAAACTACTAAAAAAACATGGGCATACTGTTAATGTTGTAGAAGGTCCAAAAGATATACCTAATGCAACTACTCCAGGTGCATTTCTTAACTTTGGTGGCACTAACATTTATAAAGCAAAACAAGTTGAACTTATATCAAGAGCATTTACATCAGGTGCAGTAAAAGATGGCGATCATTTTTTGTTTACTGATGCTTGGCATCCTGGTATTATTAATTTAAAGTATATGGCTGAATTGCTTGGTGTTAAAATTATTACACACGCATTATGGCATGCCGGGTCTTATGATCCTGAGGACTTCTTAGGAAGATTAATTGGCAATAGTCCGTGGGTACGTAATGCAGAAAAAAGTTTCTTTCATGCTTATGATCATAATTATTTTGCATCCGAATTTCATGTAAGATTGTTTTTTGATGAATTATTAAATGATGGTCGTAAAGAACATAATCCTTTGTATGAAGAAACTTGGAAGGCACGTTATGACAACGGCAAAATTGTGCGTTGTGGTTGGCCTATGAGTTATGTTAAAGATGAACTGACTCCATATGTAGGCATGGAAAAGAAAAACATTATACTATTTCCACACAGAGTTGCTCCTGAAAAGCAACCTGAAATATTTAGAGATTTAAAAGAATCGCTAACACAATATGAATTTGTAATTGCAATGGAACGCAATTTACAAAAGAAAGAATACTATAACTTGCTAGGTGAAAGTAAATTAGTGTTTAGTGCTAACTTACAAGAAACACTAGGTATCAGTTGGTATGAAGGATCTGTTGTTGGAACATTGCCAATGGTTCCAGATAGATTAAGTTATAGTGAAATGGAAAATACTGGCAAATTTTTATATCCATCGGAATGGACAGAATCGTTTGATTCGTATAAAAACAACAAAGACAAGGTAATTGAACGCATAGTTGACTATATGGAAAATTATGACAAGCATCTTGTAAACCTAAATAAACTTACTAATCATCTAAATGAAAACTATTTTAGTTGCAATAATTTACTTGAGAGGTTACAATAAACATAATGGCAATCCACTGCCTTAACATCGGAGATGAAAAATGAAAATTAAAGACAAAATTCAACAAAGACTGAAAGACAATAATATTAGATATTGGGCGAATGATAATATATCTAAATTTATTGATTCAGATGAAAAGCAACAATTAATTGACGAGGCTGTTCCTGCCTTTGAAAATGTACTACAACATTTGCTGATTGATACTGAAACAGATCCTAACAGTCAGGATACTGCAAGACGTATGGCAAAGATGTATATAAATGAGATTATGAGTGGACGTTATGAGTCTATGCCTAATCCAAGTGCTTTTCCTAACTATATTGAAAACGGTTATGAAGGTATGCTAGTGGTAAGAAGTGAACTATCAAGTGTTTGTTCACATCATCATCAACCTGTAAAGGGTGTAGCATATATTGGTATCATAGCAGGTCCTAAACTATTAGGATTAAGCAAGTACACAAGGATTGCACAATGGTGTGCAAAACGTGGTACACTACAAGAAGAACTTAATGTAATGATTGCAAATCAGATACAGGAAACTACTGGTAGTGAACATGTTGGTGTATACATTCAAGCAACACATGGTTGTTGTGAGAATAGAGGTATCAAAGCACATAGTTCTTTAACTCAAACAACAGTATTGCGTGGAGATTTTAAAAATGTTCCTGCAACTAAAAAAGAGTTTATGGACAATGTGAAACTTCAACAAGAATTTGCTCCAAGATAAACGGAGCAGATATCGTTTAACATATCTTTATGTTAAACAAAAGAACAAAAAGGAGGACTCATGTTCAAATCACTTTTAGAAGGTGTTGATAAAACACTAGTTAGAAACCTAGTGATACTACACACCTTGGTAATTGCAGTAAGTAATTACCTTGTAACAATTAGGTTCAATTTGTTTGACGAGCCTATTCTTCCAGTTCTTGGTCAATTTCCATTAGCGGCGGCGGCATTTACGTTTCCGATCGTTGTAGTGGCAACTGACTTAACTGTTAGATTGGTCGGTAAACAAGCAGGAAGGGCCGTTGTTGCAATGGCAATTATTCCGGCAATTATTGCCTCCGTTCTAGTGCTTTTAGCATTAGGCGACGAACATGCATACAGAGTTGGTATCGCTTCTGGTACTGCTTATGCTATCGGTACAATGCTTGACGTATATGTATTCCAACATATTCGTGAACGTTATACAGATATGTGGTGGGCGGCACCGGCGTTGTCAACTGTTGCGGCGAATATAATTGATACATATTCGTTCTTTTACACGGCTTTTTACCCGGCGCCGTGGGTACACGCAGTAGCATTTAATAACACACTTACAAAAATTATTGTAGGACTAGTTGTGTTTTTACCTGCTTATGGTGTATTACTTGCGTATCTAAAACGAAGATTCGCAAAGGTATAAATGAATTTGGCTAGGCTACGGTCTAGCCATTTTTCTTTTTTTTGGAGAAAAACATGAGTAACAATGAATTAGAAGATGATTTTAATGGTACATATACAATAGATATCACAAATAATAGTGATTACAGTAGCAGTCTTTTTACATCTACTCCTTACGAAAATGCAACAACCGTAAGTACAGTAAATTTTGATCCAACTAATATTACTATGGATATAGATCCTTATCCAAATTCAAAAAGAATCGATTTGGACTTATTGGAAAAATATCCGGCGGCAAAATCTCTTTACAATCAATTTATTTCCGTGTATAATATGTGTGAAGCAGAAGAAGAATTGAATGGAGAATCAAATGCTGGGACGTCTTTTTAAAGACAGAAAACGTGTAATTAGAGATAGAAATAGCAATGAGCCTTATCTGGTACGTTGGTATATCTTTTTAAAGGATAGAAAAAAGTTTCCTTTTAATATTACACTACATAAAGTTTTAAAAAGTGATGAAGATACTTTGCATGATCATCCATGGAACTGGGCGGCCTTAATACTAAAAGGTGGATACTGGGAACACATTCCTGTATATTCACAAGAAGGTAAAGTAGTAGGCAGTACAAGGAAGTGGCGTGGTCCTGGACATTTTAGATATAGAAAAGCAGATGATCTACATTGGTTAGAACTTGCTAAAGATAAAGATGGTAATGATATACCTTGTTGGAGTATATTTTATATGGGAAAGAAACAGAAAGAATGGGGTTTTGTTAGACATATAAAATATATAGGTTATCGTTGGATTGATCACAAAACATATTTAGGTGAAAACAATGTTTGAATGGAATACACAAGAACAACAAGAACAAGTAAGACAAACTTTAACTGAAAAAGTTCTTACTGTTACTTTTACAAAAAATAATGGCGATAATAGAATTATGGCCTGTACTTTGCAGGAAGGAGAAATTCCTAAAGCAAATAAAGAGGATCCTCTAAGTCAAAAAAAGATTAGAAAGATCAATCCTGAAGTTTGTGCAGTATGGGACTTAAATGCCCAAGGATGGAGAAGTTTTCGTTGGGATAAAGTAATTGCAATCAAGGAAGGCAGGATAGACGTTTTATCATGATTAAAAAGAAATTTTACAGTTGGCACGATGTAGAAAAAATGTGCCTTGATATTACTAACCAAATGTACAGGCAAAACTGGAAGCCTGATTATATTATAGGAATTACACGTGGCGGTAATGTGCCAGCAACTATTATTTCTAATATGATTGATGTACGTTGCGAAGCATTAAAAGTAAGTTTACGTGATGATAGCGGACATGGAAACGAAAGTAATAGTTGGATGGCCGAAGATGCTTTAGGTCAACCAGATCAAGATTCAGGTGGACAAGGCAAGAATATACTTATTGTAGACGATATAAATGATACAGGTGCTACGTTTAATTGGATTATGCAAGACTGGAAAGCAAGTTGCCTACCCGATCATAAACAATGGGATCATGTATGGGGACAAAACGTAAAGTTTGCAGTATTAACAGAAAACCTTGCTAGTGATTTTAGCAAAGTTTCATTTAGTTGCGATGAAGTTAACAAAGCAGAAGAAGATGTTTGGTTAGTTTATCCATGGGAGAATGTAGCAAGTTATGGCTAAAGAAAAAGTACAACAACAACCACAGAACGTTGACAGTAATGGCGTATACTTGTTGATGGATCAAATAAATTATACAAGTTGCAAAGAAGCAATCAAATGGATAATGAATAAAAATTTAGATCCACAGCCATTACCAGAACTAACACTAATTATTAATTCGCCTGGAGGAGATGTACATGCCGCATTTGCTCTTATAGACACAATTAAAGCAAGTACTATACCTATTAAAACAGTAGGACTTGGACTTATTGCTAGTGCAGGATTCTTAATTTTTATAGCAGGAGAAAAAGGCAAACGTATACTAACTCCTAACACTGCAATACTTTCACATCAATACAGTTGGGGTAGTAGAGGTAAAGAACATGAACTATACGCAAAAGTAAAAGAGTTTGAACTTTCTACAGAACGTATGATAACACATTATAAAAAATGTATTGGTATGAACGAAAAGAAAATAAGAGAAGTTTTGTTACCACCACAAGATGTTTGGTTAAGTGCAAACGAGGCACTTAAATTAAAAATTTGCGATAAAATAGAGGACTTGTATTAATGCATGACGATCTTATGGTACAACAACAAGTGGAAAACGTATGGCAACATATGGTTGGTGTCATTTGTCTTAATCAAGTAGATCGTAAACAAACAAAGCCTGTCCTTACACAACTATTCAAAAAATATCCAACTGCCCACAGTTTATTACGTGGTTGCACTATTCCTATGCTAGAAGAATTATTAGAGCCGTTAGGTATGCAACGAGTAAGAGCAAAAAGAATATATAAAATGAGTATCCAGATCGAAAACTGGAACGGAGAAGATGCAACTGATTTATATGGTATAGGAAAATATGGTTCTGATAGTTACAGAATATTTTACAAAAATGACATACCATCAGATGTAGAAGATAAAGAACTTAAAAGATATATAAAGGAAGAATTAAATTATGCAATTTAAAGATATACCTTGGAAAGACGTTCTAATTGATACTAGAGATTTTACAGTATTTAGAGATGGTTATCCTGTAACAGATGGACACATTCTTTTTGTACCCAAAGAAGAAACATGGGATAGTTTATCTAAATGTTACAAGGCCGCTTATGCTTGGGGTTATGAATGGGTAGAAAAAGGATATTGTGACGCATATAATCTTGGACAAAATATAGGCATTGAAGCAGGCCAAACTGTAATGTATCCACATGTACATTTGATTCCAAGAAGAAAAGGAGATATGGAAGACCCCAGAGGAGGTGTAAGACATGTCATTCCGGAAAAAGGAAACTATAGAAAACCAATTGAAAAACACATAAACGGACAGTATACCACTGAAGAATTAGTAGATGCAACCAATAAAATACTACAAAGTTCTTGACAAAAACCTAAATATATACTATATTATATAATGATAAAGGCTAAACAGATGGATGAAAAGAAATACTATTACTCCGAAATATTTTATAGTATTCAAGGAGAAGGACACTATACAGGTGCTCCAACGGCTTGGATAAGATTTTTTCTTTGCAATTTACAGTGTAGTGGCTTTGGACAAATAGATCCAACTAATCCAGAAACATATGATTTGCCCTTTGAGAATTTTGATGTAAGTTCTGTGGATAGAGTTGAGGATTTGCCTGTATGGGAAAAAGGTTGCGATAGTAGTTACACATGGGCAAAGAAGTTTAAAAGTTTAATGGGGCACGAAACTCCAAGTACACTTGCAAATAAAATTATAGACTGTATTAAAAATGACAGTAATCCTGAAGGCAAGTTTTTACATCCTGTAAGTAATTTTAGACAACACTTGTGTTTTACAGGTGGCGAACCTTTAATGGTTACAGGACAACAAGCAGTAGTAGGTATATATAATGAATTAAAAAGACAGGACAATTTGCCTGGTTCTATGACATTTGAAACTAATGGTACACAAAAGTTACGTCCAGATTTTATTGAATGGGGCAAAAGTGTTGACACAGAAATATTTTTTAGTTGTAGTCCTAAACTGTTTACAGTGTCAGGTGAAAAGCCAGAAAAAGCAATTAAGCCTGAAACAGTTGCAGAATATTTACAAGTAAGTAATAAAGGACAACTTAAATTTGTTGTAGGTGATAAAGATAGAGAATGGGAAGAAATGGAATCAGTAGTTGCAAAATTTAGAGATGCAGGTGTTGATTGGCCAGTCTGGATTATGCCTACAGGTGCTAGAGAAGAAGAACAAACTGCGGGTGCAGGAAAGGTGGCAGAAAAAGCATTTAGAAGAGGTTATAACGTTGCGGCAAGAGTACATGTATATCTTTTCGGTAACGCAATAGGAACATGATTAAGGAAAAAATAATAACTATTTGGTTCGAAGCAGAAGATAAAGCATACGAATGGACACAGACAACTCTATTCAAAACTTTATCTAAACTATTGCTTACGGCTGTTTTACTAGTGTTTACTATTACTTTCTTTGTAGTTTACTCTATAATAGATGTATTTGTTTTTTTGAAGACTAAACTTAATAAAAGAAACAAAGGGGTTGTTACACAAACTATTGCTCCAGAAAGCAATATTAAGTATGAAGATATGGACGGTGTTAGTGAACGACCAGAAGATAAACTAGAAAGAATCAGGAGATACATGTAATGACTGAATATAGTTCACACGATTGGAGAAAGAATAC
>CEWG01162932.1_pt1 | contig 16454 bp, 16 predicted proteins | sample 361411 | NCBI WGS metagenome assembly CEWG01 (sample SAMEA2622173, study PRJEB7988) | marine metagenome | biome: marine biome (ENVO:00000447); feature: surface water layer (ENVO:00002042); material: "saline water (ENVO:00002010), including plankton (ENVO:xxxxxxxx)" | depth 5 m | reverse complement strand
AATTTATTCTTAAATATATCTAATATCAAAAATAATTTTTTTTCTTTAAATAATATAAAAATTACTGGAAGTGAAATTAACAAATATAATAAGTAAAAAGCTTTTAAAGAAATTATAAGACCCAACAAAACAAATATTATACTTATATTTTTTTTGAAATTTTTTTCAAAATTTAAAAATGAAATCAGGAAAAGAAAAAGTATTAATATTAAAATCTGAGCAGACCTATCTGTTCCATGTTCTTGAATTCTGTAAAAGAAAATATTTATAAAAATCAAAAAAAGTAAACATAAAAATGGGTAGTAATCTATTTTTTTTATTTCAAATCTTTCAATAATTTTTGATAATAAAATTAAATTTGAAAATACTAAAATTAAAGCTGCAGAAATATAGAAGGTAAAATATTTTACTATTGGTATATATAATAAGGAATTTAGATAAAAAATTGATGATGGAGTTCTAAACCCATGATTAAATTGCCCAATTCCAAGTAGAACAGAGTTTTGTGTCAAATAATAACTATATGGAAAATGATAATAATGAAAATCATCATGTGTCTTGTGTATTAATAAAGCAAAAAATGAAATAAATAATAATATTAACAAAATATAAATATATTTTTTCTCTGATAAATTTTTAAAAAAAATTAAAAACAAAATAAAACCAATGACTAATAATATTGAATTATGAAAAATATCATGAGCTATAAAATAATGTGAGATATAAGAATAAATTATTAAAAAAAATATTCCTAGAAGACCAGTATAACCTAATAGACGACCAGAATTCATTTTATTGGAAATCTTCTCAATAAGCAAACCATACCCAATTATAGAAAATGATATAAAAAGATAACTTAAAGAAAAAATTAAAATATTTGAATTTATCATTTAATTGTTAATATTTTGTTAATTTAATATGATTTTATTTTTTACCAACTAATGTATAAAACTTAAATGAATAATTTAACTTTAGTTATCCCTGCAAAACATGAAAAAGAGTCCCTTGCAAAAGTTCTTGATGAAGTTAAGCCGTATAATTGGAAGATTGTTGTGGTCCTAGAGAAAGAGGACGTTGAAACAATCGACTCTATTAAAGGAAAAAACTGTGAAATCCTCTATCAAATTCACAAAGGTTATGGTGATGCACTAATCCAGGGTGTAAGTCATGTTCAAACAGAATTTTTTTGTATTTTTAATGCAGATGGATCTTTCAATCCAATTGAGATTTCAAATATGATTAATAAGTTAAATCGGGAAAACTGTGACTTAGTCTTTGGGAGTAGATATGAAAAAGACTGTTCAAGTGATGATGATACTTTTATTACTTTAATCGGTAATTTCATATTTACCAAATTAGGAAAAATTTTTTTTAGACTTAATATAACAGATATTTTGTATACCTTTGTATTAGGCAGAACTAAAAAAGTAAATGATCTTAAACTAAAAAGTAAAGATTTTGTTTTTTGTGTTGAGTTACCTATAATTGCCAAAAAAAATGGTCTAAAACTTACAACCTCTAAATCAAATGAGAGGGCCAGAATAGCAGGTAAAAAAAAGGTGAATGCTTTTCGTGATGGGTTGAAAATTTTGATAGGTATAATAAAATTATTTTTTCAAAAATAAATTAAGACTTGATATTTCTCTTTAATAAAAAGTAAAAAACACAGTAAATCAATACACTGATCAATATCAGAATAATTTGATATGAAGTATGATTTATAGCCATGGAAGCTAAATAAAAAATCAATAGATTATACAAAAGAATTAGTAAACTAGAAATAATATTAGATTTCAAAATATTTAAATTAAATTTATTTTTAATAAACAAAAGCAAATTTTGATGAAAATGTCCTGTATCGGGCTCCAAGGGATTTTTTTTTAAAATAATCTTCCTAATTATTGAAAATAAAATTTCAAAGCATGGGTACCATAAGAGTAATATAATAAAATATGGTGAAATTTTTTCGTTTAAGTTATAAATTTCTATTAATATAAATCCTACAAAAAATCCTAACGGATATGCACCATTATCACCCAAGAATAATTGATTTAAAATATTTAACAATAAAATGAAAAAAATAAATAGAATGAAAATATTAAATTTTTCAACTGAGAAATCTAAAGTTTGTATTAGTTCAACCTGATAAAGAGTAACGATAATAAAACTTAAATAACCTAATAAAAGACCATTTAATCCATCTATAAAATTTGAACCATTAACAAGGATTAATAAACAAAAAACTGTAAATAAATAGCTGAAAATAGTATCTTCAATAACATTATCTATTATCTCTATTCTTGTCGGCAATACTTGCAATTTATTTAAAATAACAAAAATTGAAATTAGGATAAATTGTAATAAAAATCTTTTTTTTGCTGAGGAAAGTATATTTAAATCCGAAAGTATTCCAAGTAAGAATAAAAAAGAAAAAGTTAAAATTAAAAATAAATTGTTTGGATATAAGAGATATATCATTGGTAATAAAATAAAAATCCCCCCTGTTGGAAGAACAAAATGGTTCGCAAAGGACTGATGTTCTGAAAGAAGTTTATTTGAAATGGTATTATTTTTTATCAAAAAAATATTTATTAAAAGAATAAGAACTGAATAAATAAATAATAAAATCATAAATTTATTATTTTTTTTCTTAAGGCATTAAAAGATAAAATAGAAAGGTAAAAAATAGATTTGATTACGCTAAATTTCAAATAATAATTATAAACCTTAAACCCATCTTTAAGTTTTTGAAAAATTGATGATGATAAAGAGTCTTTTGATTTTCTCCATTTTACAAGTTTTTTATCTAAAGAATCTAATTTAATTCCATTCTTCAATATTTTAAGCCATAATACGAAATCTTCTTTTGTTTTAATTTTTGGAAACTCTAAATTTTTAGAAAAGATTTTTTTTTTAATTATAACTGTAGATAATCCGATATCACAAGATTTACTTAAATTATAAAAATTATTATAATTTTTTGCTCTTCTGCTGCCAAGAATTTTTCCTGCAAAATCTATTATCTCATAAGATGAGTGTAAAAATGTTACATTATTTTTTTGCATATAGTTAATTTGTATTTTTAATTTATCTTTTTTCCATAGATCGTCAGCATCAATAAAGCTTATATATTTACCCTTCGCTTTTTTGATACCTTTATTTCTAGACTTACCTGCCCCAAGATTCCTTTTATTAACTATGAGCTTAAATCTTTTATCTTTTTTAATTAAATTTCTAACAAATTCTAAATCTGTTTTGTCAATATCATCATAAATAATTATAATTTCTATTTTTTTATATGATTGTTTAATCACGGAATTAAGTGTTTTTTGGATATATTCTTTTTTTTTATAATAGGGAATTATTACACTTATTAAATCCATAAAAGATTATTTCTTATTAATATTTATATTCATCTTATCAAGCTTTATTTTTTTAGGAATTTTTAATAATTAAATATTGGCCACATTATTGCTTTATTAATATATTGCGATAGTGCATATAATAATTTTTAATTATAATTAATTATTAACTAAATGAAAAAAAATATAATTCTCTTCATGCCAGTATTAGATATCGGTGGTGTTGAAAAAAATTTTTTGGTTATAGCAAATAATCTTTGTAAAAAATTTCAAAATCTTACTGTAATTTCTACCTCTTTTTTAGTGAGAGAAAAACTAAATAAAAAAATAAAGTTAAAAGGTCCTAAAAATTTTTTAATTGAAAAGCTCTCAAGAAGAATTAAATTTTTAATTTGTCTTTACTATCTAACGGTTCAAATCATTTTGAATCCTAAATCATTAGTTTTATGCTTTCAAGGAAATATGTACTGTGTGTTTATTTGTAAATTATTAGGAGTTAAAATTCTTTTAAGATCTAATTCATCACCATCTGGATGGTCAAAAAATAAATTTAAGTTAATGCTTTACAAATTTGGCTTGAGCTTAGCAAATGGCATTATAGTGAATAGTATAGATTTTAAAAAAGAGTTAAAAAAAAAATTTAATATTAATTCTAAATGTATTTATAATCCTTTGAATATTATAGAGATTAAAAAATTATCAAAAAAAAATATTAGATTTAACTTTTTCAAAAAAAATCATTTAAATATTATTAATGTTGGGAGATTAGAAGATCAAAAAGACCACCTTACTTTAATAAAATCAATAAATGAAATAAATAATAAAATCAAAATCAAATTACTTATTATTGGAAATGGCTCCAAACAAATTGAATTACTAGAAATTATTAAAAATATGAATTTAGAAAAAAATATAAAAATCTTAAATAATGTTACAAATCCTTTTCCCTATATAATAAAAGCGGATTTATTTGTTCTATCATCATTATTTGAGGGTTTGCCAAATGTTTTATTAGAGGCTTCTTGTCTAAATAAATTTATAATTTCTACAGATTGTCCAACAGGACCCTCTGAAATACTTGAAAAAGGTAAAGGGGGAATATTAGTGCCGATTAAGGATTATAAAAAAATGGGAGAAAAAATTTTATTTTTCAAAAAAAATAAAAAAAATCTTAAAAAAAAAACGTCTTATTCAATGAAGAGGTTAAATAGGTTTGAATACAACTCTAAGATTAATGAATATGTAAAATTCATTAAAAATTTCATTTAAGGATTTTGTATAATTTTTTTTAAATTTAAAAAGTGATGAAACATTGTAAACTTAATACAATTTTTTTTTGCTGATAATTTTTTTTGAGATAAATCATTTTTTTCTAGATTTTGAAATTTTTTGAGACCTTCAAACAATTTATCATCTAAATTATTTTCAAATAAAATACCCGCTTTACCATTCATTAAAAATTCTTTGGGTCCATTATTGCAATTACTTGAAATTACAAAACAATTACTAAGTGCCGCCTCAACAATTACAAACCCTACTTCCTCCCATAGTGATGATAATATAAAAGCTTTTGAAGCTCTCATGTAACTATAAATATTGTTAGTATAACTTAAGATTTTTATATTATTATTTAGTCTTAATTTTTTGATTTCATGGAACATCTTGTCCCTTAGTTCACCCTCTCCTAAAATGATTAATTTTTCATTAGGATATTGGACTGAAAATTTTTTGAACTCTCTAATCAAATAAATAAAGTTTTTTTGTTTAGTAAATCTTCCAGCAGCTAAGAAAAAATCACCTTTGGATTTTTCTGGTTTTAAATCCCAATCTATATATTTTTTTTTAGAAAATTCTTTCATATTTATTATGGCATCAGATAATAGTTTTATTTTTTTAAGTTTAAAAATCTTCTCTAAATCGTTTACTAATGCAGATGTTGGACATGTGATTTTAAAAATTTTTTTTTCTGAAATTTTCCATAGTTTTTTTCTCAATATGTTTAATTTTGGATAACCTGATATTCTCAAAATCAATTTTGTTTGTAATTTTAGAAAATTAAAAAGTAGCAATGGAAGAAAGGTGATTAAATGAATAATCAAGTAATTAGGTTTTTTTCTTTTGAGAAAAAAAATTAATGGAAATATCGAAACTAATATAATGATTAAATACGATAATCGACTTTTAAAAAAACCATTCTTAGGTAAAAATTTATGATAATTAAAAGTTAATTTTTCGACTTCTACGCCGTTATTGCTAAGATACTCTTTATAAGGAGTCCATTCTCCAAAAACATCTAAAATTTTTACTTCATATTCTTTTGAATATTTCGCTACTGATATAGCCGAATTCAAGGTAGATTTTACTGTTCCAACTTTTGTTAAACATGGTGACCAATAATATATCGATTTTTTCATTTAATTTTTTAGAGTATTTTTTATTTTGTTTAAATATTGATTTCCAATAAAGTTAATATGATATTTTTTATTATTTTTAAATCCTGCAATACTTTTTGATTTATAAAAGTTGTAGTTTTTTATTACTTTTGTTAATGAGTTGTTTATTGTAATTGGATTATTATTTTTCATTAATAAACCATACTTACCATAATTTAAAATTTCTTTTGGCCCATCATTATTATTTGAAATACACGGAAGACAAAAATTTAATGCTTCTATTAAAACATTTCCAAAACCTTCGAAAAAAGATGGCAAAATTAAAATTTTTGAATGTTTATAGTATTTACTAAGATCATTGGTCCAAGTTATCAAATTTACTTTAGTTGTTAATTTCTTATCTTTTATAAAATTGATTAAATTTTCTTTTTGATTTCCATCACCAACAATATCCAAAAAAAATTGTGGATTTTTTTTTTGAAAAATTTTAAATCCTTCTATAAGTTGAAATATTCCTTTTTCACTAGATAATCTTCCAACATATAAAATCTTGTTTTTTCTTTTTATCTTATTCACTTTATTTTCTAGTCTTAAAATTGGATTTGGTATTGATATAATTTTTTTTTTGATTTTTAATTTAGCTTTAATTTTATTTGCACTACTTTTCGAGTTTGAAATAATTAAATCTGAATATGAGTAAATTTTCATTTTTAAAGATAATTTAAATTTTTTTATTAAATTATTTTGATTATTAGAATAATCGATAGGTGCTGAATTTCTTGCCACTATTTTAAAACCCAATATTTTAGAAATAATAATACTTAAAACATTGTTTTGCAGACTAAAAATAATAGTATCTTTTTTGTTCTGTTTGAGAAGAATCTTAAATAGAATAAATGAACAATACAAATTATTTAAAAAAAAAATATTATTCTTGTTATAATAAAAATCTATTCCTTTCGAAAAATTATATTTTTTATAATCAATATTATTGAATGATATAAATTTGATCCTAATTTTTTTTTTATAAAAAAAATTAGTTAACAAAGATGATATTTTTTCAATACCACCCTTCGAAAAATTTGGAAAAAAAATGATAATATTTTTTAACCCCATAAGTAATTCCTAAAGATTAAATTTTTTTAAAAAAATCTGAAAGACAACAAGAGACCAAATTAAATCAGGATTATAGTATTCTTCTTTATGTCTTTTAAGTAAACTTTTAATATTGTTAAAATTTAAATAATTTTTTGAATTATCATAATAACTCTCATTCAAAATATCATGTAAAAATGGTTGTAATTCTTTTTTCATCCATTTCGCTATTGGTGATTGAAGACCCCATTTTGTTTTAACTGTTTCAAAATCTCCTTTAAAGTTTTTCTTAAGAATCGACTTACTTTCCAATAAGTTTCCAAATTTTTTCCTTTCATCAACAAATAAATAATTTTCAATCATTTTCTGGTCTAAAAAAGGAACCCTAGCCTCAATTCCAAAATTCATGAATATATTATCGTTTCTTCTTAAAAAATCGTTAACTATTTTTGTATCTATATCTAAATAACAAATATCGTTTAATCTATTCGAAAAATTAAAGTTTTCTGTATGATTAAGCTCTAGATCACCTATTTTTAATTCTTGAAAATTTAAAAAATATTTTTCTTTATTTTTCATCAAATTTCCTTCATTGAAAGATAAAAAAAATTGTTTGGAATTTTCAAAAAAAATTCTATTTATATTTTTATTTTTAAATTTAACTTTTATCATTTTTTTAAAAATATTTATTTTTGATAAATTGGACAAAATATATGCTGATCTATAATGATCATAGCCCCCAAATATCTCATCACCTCCATCACCATTAAACATAACTTTTTCTCTTACATTTTTAGCCATTAAATAATTTAATATTGAGCTCTGATTACTTATGGGTTCTTCTAAAATCTCTGTAACTTTTTCGATATTATCTTGGAAATCTTTAAATTTAATTTCAACGGCATTTAAGTTATCACCAAATTTTTTGCAGTTTCTTTCTGCAATTTTAAAATCGATGTTAAATTTATCATGATCATGAAAATAAAAAGAATATAGCTCATAATTTTTTTTTTCTAACGAATTTCTCATGGTATGATAAATTGTATTAGAGTCATAACCTCCAGATAAACTAAGGCTTACAGGAACATCTGATATAAATTGGGACCTAATTATCTCGCAAATATTTGTTTTTGCATCAGTGTGATTTTTTGTTGAAAATTTAAATTTTAAAAAGTCTAAAATTTCTGTTTCTTTATTTTGGTCCTGAATTAAAAGTTGACCAGGTAAAAGTTTTTTAATCCCACTAAAAAAAGTTTCGTTTGAATCATTTCGTCCTATATTTTGATAATAAAACAATGCACTGGGATTAATTTTTTTTATCTCATTGTATTGAAGTATGGCCCTAATTGAACTTGAGAATACTAAGTCCTTTTTATAATTATCTAAAAAATAATATAATGGTTTAACTCCTACAATATCTCTTATCAAGTATAGTTTTTTTTTATTATTATCCCACAATGAAATAGCAAAAATTCCTGATAGTTTCTTAAATGACTCAATTCCAAATTTATCAAATAAATATATAATTACCTCTGTATCTGATGAAGTATTAAACTTATATCCAATTTCTATTAACTCTTTTTTAAGTTCGGCGTAATTATATATTTCACCATTAAATGAGAGAATAAGTTCTTTAAATCTAAAAGGTTGATTTGATCTTTTATTTAAGTCTAAAATTGAAAGTCTGTCATGTCCCAAAGTAATATGTTTATTTGAAATATAATCACTAAAATCGGGTCCCCTGTTTTTAGTGATTTGCATCATTCTTTTAATTAACTTTTCATCTTGAAAATTAAAACCATTAATTCCACACATGCTATGAGTTCTCTTCCACGTAGTTAAATATTAATAATACGTAATTTTTTATTTGATGTAAGACTTAAATGTCCAAAAATGTTAATAATAATTTTTTTTGAATTATTATTTCTTTTAAATCTGTTAATTATTTTATAAGTTTTTGAGTTTTTAGAGCCTGTGATAAGTACATTATATTTTCTAAAATCAATGGCTTTTCCATCATTAATATCATCTCCTAAGGTTAATTTTTTTTTGTAGATTTTTTCTAAATTTTTATAAATTAAATAAAATTTAGAATTTCTTCTATCTAGGACATTGTCTTTAAAATTAATCCCATAAAAAAAAATCTTCTTTTTTTTAATTGGTTTTAAAAACTTTAAAATTTTATTAGAAATATAATCAACAAAGTTTTCATTAACTTTTCTTGATAGTGATAAAACCTCTGATTTAAATCCTTTTTTCTTGATACTTTCAATTAGGTAATATGGATCAACTGGAACACAATGACCACCAACTAAACCAGGCTGAAAGTCTACAAAATTCCATTTTGTCTTACACAATGACAATACATGTTTATAATTTAACTTATATAGATCACAAATTTTATATAATTCATTCATAAATGAAATATTCAAATCTCTTTGTGCATTTTCTACAATTTTTGCTAGTTCAGCTGCTTTAATTGAATCTGCTAACACAACTTTTTTGCTCACTTTTTTATAAATTTTAAAAGCGGAATTAATTGATTTTTTTGAATTGCCAGAAATAATTTTAACTAGATTTTTAAGATTATTTATCTTATCACCAGGGTTTATTCTCTCAGGTGAGAAACAAATATTCAAATCTCTTCTATTAACTTTACTTTTTTTTGAGATCAAATCTAGACAAACATCTTCTGTTGTACCAGGTGCGATTGTGCTTTCGATTATAATTAAATTATTTTTTTTAATCTTCTTAGATATTAATTTACAAGCAGAAATCAAGTTTCTTATATCTGGTTTTTTTTTGGCATTTACTGGTGTTGGTACAGTGATGATAAAAGTATCTATCTTGCTATTTAATTCTTTCTCATCAAAAGAAAATTTGATTTTACTTTTTAAAATTTCATTTTTTGAAACTTCTTCATTGCGATCTTTCCCTTTTTTAAGCTCAATTATTCTTTTGATCGATTTATCAAATCCAATAACCTTATAATATTTAGATAGATTGATTGCTAAAGGTAGACCTACATAGCCCAAACCAATAACTAAAATATTATTTTTCATTCTGAAACCAATTATAAAAATTGTCAATTCCTTGCTTTATATTGACTTTAAATTTGAATTTATATTTTTTTTGTTCATTTTTTATATTAGCTTCAGTTTTAATTATATCTCCTGTTTGTAATGGATAATATTTCTTTTTTACTTTTTTATTAAATTTTTTTTCTATTAAGTTTACAACATTCATTAAATGTATAGATTTTGGATTCCCAATATTAATTATTTCGTTAAATTTTTTTTTATTTTTATTTGTCTGATTAATCAATCTATCAATATTTTCAACAATATCAGATACATAAGTAAATGATCTAGAATGATTTCCATAATTATAAATATCAATCTTTCTATTTTTAAAAATATTATTAAAAAATTTAAAAATTGACATATCTGGCCTTCCAAAAGGACCATAGACAGTAAAAAATCTCATGCCAATAAAATTCATGTTATATAAATGATTATAAACAGATGAAATGTGTTCTAAAGTTTTTTTGGAAACAGCATAAACAGAAATCATTTTTTCAGAATTAGGGTTTTTTTTATTTACATCTCCATAAACTGAAGATGAACTTGCATAAAGTATAGATCTGATATTTTTCTTAAGTTTAAAATATTCTAAGAGATATATATATGCTTCAATATTATTTTTAATATAAGTAGTTGGATTAATAATTGAGTATCTCACTCCAGCTTGCCCAGCTAAATGGACAATATTTTTAATTTTATTTTTAAATTTATTTAACTTTTTAAGGGAATTTTTATCTTTTAAATCAATTTTAATAAAAGTAAAATTTCTATATTTTTTAAGTATTTTTAAACGATCAATCTTATATCTGACGTCATAATAATTATTCAAATTATCAATTCCAATTACTTTCTTATTCTTATTTAAATAAAATAATGATAAATGAAAACCTATAAAACCTGCAGAACCGGTGACTAAAATCATACTATACCTTTTAAATATTCTTTAACTCTTTCATTATGATGAAAATTTTTAATATCTTTTAAACAATTTTTGGCCAAAATATTTCTTAAATAGAAGTTATTTTTAATCTTATTTATTTCCATAAGCCAATTTTGAGTGTTAGAAAAATTTTTTACAATTATACAGTTTTTTTTATCTTTTACGACTTCCTTAAATACTTTAATATTAGAACAAATTATAGTTTTACCAGCTGCCATATAATCAAATAGTTTTAAAGGTGATGTAAATCTAGTTATATCAGATACATCACCCGCAGCTGTAACAGATTTTGTGTAAGGCATGAGAAGAATATCCATTTTAGAGAGTAGTTGTGGAATCTTTTTGTAATCTTGATGACTAGAAATCTTTAGATTATTAATTTTAAATTTTCTTTGAATTTCTGAGACCTGATATTTCATTCCTCCGTAAATGTAATAAGTGTTATTTTTATCCATTCTTGCAAGATTTATAATTGTTCCTATACCTTTAGAATAATTTATGGATCCAAAATAACCAATATTTAAGTGTTTTTTGTTTTTTGAACAGACATAATTTGACCTTATGGCAGTTCCTGATGGTAACACCATAATATTTTTTTTTGTTAATTTAAACTGATCTTCATAGTGTTTTTTAATACTGTTCGAAATAGCAATAATTTTTTTTAATTTATTACTTTTCAAAACATTTAAATTTTTAAATATAAAATTCACTATTCGAGATTCGGTCGATATGTCATGATGAATTTCTAAAATACATTTTTTTTGGAAAACGGTGCATAAAAAAATTACAAAAAAATTTCTAGAAATTATTAAATCACTATTTCTAAATGATTTAATCACTGCAAAAAAAGAAAAGAGATAATAGTTTATTCCTTTTGGATTTTTTGAAAATTTAGAAAGTCTGTCTATTCTAAAACTATGTTTTACATTGTAGAATGAGTTTATAGAAGTTGAAGATTTAGCTGTGTTAGGAACAATTAATGTTACATTGTTCTTATTTTTTGCTAAGTACTCACAAGTTTTTACTATTTGTAGAGAATTTGGAACATGTGAGGGTGTAGATCCATTGGAAATATAAGTAATATCCATAAGTGTTAAAAGTTTCCTATAATTTTTTTAGTTTTATGTTTTTCAAATTTTTGATAACCCCATAATTTAGATTTAATATCTATAAGATTTTTTCTTTTGTAATTTCTATTTAATATACTTGAAAAATTTTTTTCAGAGCTATTATAAACAAATTTATTTTTAACAAATATATTAAACTCATTTTCTCTAATTTTATTTTTCGAATTTATTTTAATTGGAACAGTATTGTAATATGAGGCCTCTAATAAACCAGTAGATGTAGATGCAATTACACAATCTATATTATAAGTTTTGATAATTGAACCTAAATTTTTTTTTTCTTTTATAATATGGATATTTTTTTTTTTACAAATCTCTAGAAAGTTTTTTGGTATTTTACGAGTGATTTTTTTTTTAAAGTAAATATTTTTCTTATTATTTTTTGTAAACTTTGAGTAATATTTTTTGACCTTTTTAAAATCAACAAAATCCTCATCTAAAATTAAACAATTCAAAATTTTAATTGTATTTTTTTTTTTCTTTTTAAAATTATTCAAATAAGGTGAGCCTACAACTATTATATCCTTTTCATTAAAAGATCGGTTTGATTTTAATAATTGTTCTTTAAAAAAATTACTCCAAACTAAATATTTCGAAAAAGTAATTTTTGGTATTATCTTTGAATTAGATGAAAATCTGCCGTGCATATATACTAAATTTTTTATATTTAAAGATTTTGATATTTTACTAAAAAAAATCAATTCTCTTGAATCATCTATTAAAATCAATTTTTTAATACTTAAATAATTTAATATTGATTTTAAAAATAAAAAAAACCTCTTTTTATTAAGTTTTTTTAAAAAAAAATTTTGAAAAATTGTGAAGCAAAAAAAATTAGGAATTTTTAAAATATTAAAAAAAACTCTCAAATCAATTCTTGCTGTTCTGATAAGATTAAAAGTAGAATTAAGACTTCTTCTATCAATATAATTCAGAGATCTTTGATCTATATCTTTGGTACTTGAATCAATTATAAAATAGTTTGATTTTTTGATGTTTCTGAATTTAACCAAAATGATGTTTACAAGTGATAAAACGGTCAATATTATTTTCATATTTTTTTAAAAACCTAATTGACTACATAAAACATTTTAATTTTTTTTTGTTTATCAATTTGATAATAAGTATCTTCAAAAGGTAATAATTTAAGTCTTTTATTAATTTTATTTAAATAATTATAAATTTTATTACTTCCAAACTTATTAGTATTAGGAACATTTAAAGTATAATAATCATCAAAAACAATTAAAGAATTTTTTTTACTAATCTGGCTGCAATATTTGTAATCATTTTCAATTGTTTGAATAGTATGCCCTCCATCTATAAAGCAAAAATCAATTTTGCTTTTGTTACTTGATAGAAACTTTTTTAATGTGTTTTTTGTATATCCTTTAAATAAATTTATCTTTGCGTGCTTACTTAAATGTGTGATTATTTCTTTCATTGAATTCGGCTGCTTACTCTCTTCTCTTGTTAATTGATTTTTTGTTAAATCTTCAAACAAATCAAAACCGTAATATTCGATATCCTTATTAAATATTTTAGCAGCTTCAATCATTTGTAAGGCTCTTCTTCCATTATAAACACCTACTTCAAGAATTTTTTTTGGTTTATTTTTCAGTATCAATAAAATAAGATTAACATATCTTTTTTCATTACTAAAAAGGTAATAAATTATTCTTAAAAATGTTTTGAGTAAAAAAAAGATATTATACATTTCGTTTTATAATATATTTAAGAATTAAATTTTAAGAACTAATTAATGAAAGTATATATACAATCTAACAGGTATCAATCAATTGCTGCGAAAGTTGCTAAATATTCTTTTGAAAGATTTGGTTATGACGTAGAAATAATGTCTCTTGAAAAAAATCATATTCTATTAGATAAAATTAATAATCAAATCAAGAGAAATAATAAAATAGTAAAGTATAAAGACGACTTACAGTCATTTACTTTACTAAGATTTTATGCTCCATTTTTATGTAAAACCAAAAGTAATATTCTTGTAATTGATCCCGATATATTTGCACTAAAAGATCCGAAAGATTTATTTAATGAAATTCAAAATAATGAATTTGATATAGCTTGTACATTCTATAATGATAATCCAAGATCAGAAATGATGTTAATAAATACAAACAGTGTAAAATGGGATTTTGATAATATTGTTGAAAAATTATTTAATTTTGAAATTGATTACAAAGATTTAATGAATCTTAACTTTGATAAAAATTTAAAAATAAAAAAAATTGATAATAAATACAACTCTCATGACAAGGTAGACTATGATACAGTTTTACTTCACACTACTAATAGAATTACCCAACCCTGGAAAGAAGGCCTCAAGATTAATTTTGAAAGAAGTAACTTTTCTTATTTTAATCTTATAAAACAATATATAAAAAAAAGCTTAAATTTTGACTATGATAAAAATTTATTAAATAATATCTTTCAAAAGCATCCTGATGAGAAGGTAAGAGACGTAGTCAAAAAACTTTTTATTGAAGCTAAAAATAAAAAAATAATATCCGAACAAGAAATAAATAATGAAATTAATAATAAAAATCTAAGTAAAAATATTTTTAGTTAATTTTAGTTTTAGCAATTAGATCTGTAATTGATAATAATTGTGCTTGGTGAACATTTTCTACATGGTTATAAACTTTTGAATTAACCCAAATATTTATTTTTCCCTTTTTTGATAAAGGATTATTTTTTTTAAAACCTGTAAAAGTAATAAGGTAAATCCCCTTTTTTTTTGCAAAATTAGCTGCCTTTAAAACATTTTTAGAAACACCACTTGAAGAAATCAGAATTAAAACATCATTTTTATCCAAGTAAAATTTTATTGCCATTTTCATCCAATTTTCAAAACCATAATCATTAGATAAACAGGTAATTAAATCATATTCATTAAAATTAACACATCTTACCTTGGCTACTTTTGTTAAATCTACACTAAAATGTGAAGCTATCGCCGCACTTCCTCCATTACCAAATATAACAATTTTTTTTTTTATTTTTTTTGTTTGAATAATTTTTTCTTTTATCTTTTCTAATTTATTAAAATAAGATTTGTCATTAAACAAATTTTGAAATTTGAAGTAATATTGTTCTAAATATTTTTGAGACATTATATTTTTTTTAATTTTAATTTCTTTTTTAACGATTTAATCCAATTAGTTTTAAATTCAAGATTTTTATCATCAATTACAATGTCAAAACTAGGTTTGCCCATTATCAACTTGTGATATTTAACCTTCCAATCTCTTAATTGTTTTTTTGTCAAATTTAAACCTTGTTTTTTTGCTTTTAAAATATTGTCATTATTTCTACCCATAAATCTTGCTGTAAAAATTTTTATAATAAAGCCTTTGTCATATAAGTTATTTATAAAATCTATATTCTTCTTTATTGGCTTAGAATTTTTATAGAAGTTATTTTTTGTCTGACAAATAATGTTGTCTAAATCAAAACATAAAGTTTTTTTCATTTTATATATTTTTTTCTATTATATTAATAACTTTTTCATCTGAAAGTTTGGATATAAAGTTTTTTTGATGACTAGAACAATTTAATTTAAAACATGGATAGCATTCCATATTATCATTTTCATGTATTAATATATTATTTTTATAATTTATAGAGTTTGAGTGAACAAACCCCGTATGAATTAGAAAATTTTTTTTATCAAAGCATGATGCAATGTGATTAAAAAGACCCTCATAAGATACTAAAAAATCACACTTATAAATTAAAAATGAAACTTCTCTTAAATTTAAATCAAATAGATGTTTACAATTATTTAATCTTGGTTCAATAGACGTTCCAATCTGAAGCCAATTTATATCACTAAAATTATCAATAATATTTTGCATTCCACTTATTTTCCATTCTTTGTTACATGTATAAGTCTTTTTAGTAGTTGATTGAATTATTGAAAATTTTTTAAGATATAAATATTTTTTTTCTAGAGTTTCAATCTCCTTTTCTGAAAGAAAAATTTCATTTTTCAAATTTGAATAATCTATATTTAATTCAAAATGTTCAGACATTGCTTGAGCTAATGGTACATTTCTATTTTTGTGGTAATATAAAAAAGAATGGTCCATGTCTTGCTTTGCATAAATACTATTAAACTCTAAAATATTTTTTCCCTCTAAACATTTTAAAAAAAACCAAATATAATTGTCAAAATTAAACTTAAACAATTTAAATATTCTTGGATTGTTGACGAATAATTCATAATAATTTGTAAATAAGAGTATTTTTTTTTTACTTGAAAGATTAATTTCTCTAATAACGCTACTCATATAAACATGATCGCCAATAGCTTTTCCGTTTCTAAAAATAATAACAAAATTTAATATACCCAAAATGAAATTAAAAACTTTATTTAAAGATATCTTAAATAAAAATATTATTATTGGCTTTAATTTTTTTTTCATTTA
>CEWG01204121.1_pt1 | contig 16455 bp, 22 predicted proteins | sample 361411 | NCBI WGS metagenome assembly CEWG01 (sample SAMEA2622173, study PRJEB7988) | marine metagenome | biome: marine biome (ENVO:00000447); feature: surface water layer (ENVO:00002042); material: "saline water (ENVO:00002010), including plankton (ENVO:xxxxxxxx)" | depth 5 m | reverse complement strand
TTTGCTTTATTTAAACAACTATTTCTTTCATCTTCATCTAATTTCCATTCATCTTTAATAATAGTAATTTTATCATAATACTTTGATTGTTTCAGAAAGTCTACATTACAATTATTAATAAATTTTTTTGCATTTTCATTATAATTCCATGGTTTTTCACTCCAAGCAACATAAATTTTATCAACGAATGGTGCACAATTCTCGATAGTTTTCAAAATCCATTTGTCTTGGTTAAAATATAATATATGTACTCCAAATTTCATTATATTTATAATATAATAATATATCTTTATATTATTATAATGGAAATGAATTATGTTTTGGTCTTTTTAAATTTTTAATATATGGTTCATATATTTCTTTTATATAAATATTATAAATATCTTCATCTAATAAACAAGTATTATTTAAATATTTGTAGTCTTTATTATCGTAAAAATTATTTTTTAGTTGTGCGAATTTTCCATAATGTGTTAAATGAATAAATTGAAAAAATAACGGACATGTAAAATGAGCACATTTTACATATTTTTCACATTTAAGTGAAAAACAATTAAATTTTGACACAGTATACTGTTGTACTGGCTTTGTTTCAATTTGTCTATAATTAAAATCTTTAAATTGTGTCATAATATTTAATAATGTTTCTTTACGCCATAAAGTAGGATTTACATTATAAACAAAAAAATCTGGGTTGTCTATTTTATATAAATTACATAATTCATTAAAATATATTTCCTTGTTGTTCATATTATAAGTTTGTTTTAATGGTATTTTAGCGGGAGGCCATGCACAATGTTGCAATTCAATTTTATCAATTTTGGTATCTATTATATATTTTTTTAAATTATTTAATATATTAAAATCATATTTGATTAAAACATCAGTTTCATGCATAAATAAAATAACCTCATCTGTAATGTTTTTTAAATTTAGTAATCTTGTCCCATATGGTTTTGTATCATCATATTTAATTATATTTATATATTCATTTTCATATTCAGTATTTTTAAAGTTATCATCAATTAGTAATATCTTATTTTTATATTTTTTTAAAAATTTCGTTGCTATAATTAGAATATCATTGTATTGAGAATGAGAATATATAACTAACAATGGCTCACTCATATATATATATATATATTTATTATTTAAATATTTATTCATAATATAACTATAATATGAATAAAATATGTTTAATTGTTCAAGGTCCATCAAATAATGTAGATATTATTAAAGATAAATATAAAGATAATAATATCCCAATCATATTTAGTGCATGGGAAGGAGAAGAAAGTAAATATAATGAAAATGATATTGTAGTTTTTAATAAGATGCCTCAAGAACGAGGTGTTCAAAATGTTATGTTACAACAATTATCCACATACAACGGATTATTAAAGGCAAAAGAATTAAACTTTAAAAATGCTATAAAAATTAGAAGTGATACTTATTTTACAGATTTATCGTTATTTTTAAAAAATAATATTGATTATAATAAATTAAATTTTTTGTATTTTTTAGATTATCATAGAATTAATGGTCCTGATAAAAATAGTAGTTACTATAAATATTTTTGTGATTATGTTCAATTTGGTAGTGTAGATAATTTATTGAAAATGTGGAATTTTAAATACGAGAAAGTTAGTTATTCTGAACAATTAATAACCAAACATATATTTAATACTTTCAAAAATGATGATATTGCTTTTATAGGAAATTATTTAACCAAAGATAGTGATATTTATTGGATTAGTAGGAAATTATATTTATCTAATATTAATATTAATAATTACAAATTAAAAATATTATAATATATATAGTATAAATATATGAAAATAGGATTATGTATATCTGGATATTTTACAAATAAAAATAAAGATAATTTATTAAATTCTAATTATATTTATGATAACATTATAAATAATATATCTAAAAATAATGATTATTTAGACATTTTTATTCATTCTTTTGATACAAAATCAAAAAATAATATAGAAAAAAAATATCCCACTTCAAAAATAACAATTATTGAAGAACAAATAAATTTTATAGATAAATTATCAAATGAAAATAAAGAATTTCATAATTTATTGATAAATACAAAGTATAAGAATAATACTTCATATGATTTACAAAGTACACTATCAATGATATATTCACGATGTGCTTCTATAAAATTAGCTATTGAATATAGTAAAAATAATAATTTTGAATATGATATAATTATAAGAGTAAGATTTGATATTGGTGTTAGACTAAAAAAACCACATAATGGATTTAAACCAGATAACTTTATTTTTAAATCAAATAATTATAATTTAAATAATTTTTATTCTTCATATTGGAATCAATTGAATGCTGGATATGTTGATCATTGGGAATTTTCAAATAGTGCAAATATGAAAATTTTTTCAAAAATGTTTGACTATGTTACGAATAACATGTTTATAATTAATAGTGATTATTTGAATATTTTACAAAATGGATGGCCGGATAGCAATGAATTAAAATATGATAGTAATGAAATATTACATAAAAATAATAATGTTAAAAAATATAAATATAGGTTAATTGATTCAGTAAATAATCATGTTATACAAAAATATTTTATAATGAAAAATGGATTATATAATAAATCAAAATTTATTGATTTCACTATTAATTATATAAATAATATATATTAATTCTAAATATGGATAATGTTGGTATATTATTTGCAGGTCCAGAAGATCATAATTTAGAAACAACATTTAATGGTGTTGATAAAAATTATACTATTAAAAATATAAATTATGCAGAAGAATATTATAATCACATTGTAGAACCTATTTCAAAAAAATTTAATGTATTTATATTTGTTACATGTTTTACAGAAGAAAAAAATAACTGGCAAGAAAGATGGAAAAATCTATTTGATAATAAAAAAAATCCTAATATTAAATTATTTTGTATTGAAATATGCAATACTTTACCTGATAATATTCGTTTTACACAAACAAATAATTTTCATAATGGAAACAGATTTAATGAAAGTTATCATAATCAATATGGAAAATTAAATAATACATTTAATGTAATGAAAAAATATGAAGATAAAGAACAAATACAAATGCATTATTTAATTAAAGGAAGAAGTGATTTTATCTACAGAGATATATTTAATGTTAATTGGTTATTAAACTTACCAAAAAATACTATATGTATTTCATCTACCGAATGGCATACGCCAGATAGATGGATGTAAAGAACGAATCAAAGTCAAAAAAATAAACAAATAGGTGTAATATATCCTGGTGGTTTTACAGATCAAATGATCTTTGGATACAGATGTGATATGAAATATGTGTTTAATATTATTAGTTGCAATGAAAAATCTCCACCAAATAAAATACATCCAGAGTATATATTATATCAAAATTTAATTACAACTCATAAAAAAAAAATTTTGACATGTGAATTCCAGTTCAAAAAACCTTGGATTCCTAGTTTTGCAACAACTAATAATAGTGAAGGTTCAACAACAAATGACCCTTGGGTCAAAATTAAATCAAATTTATTATGGGACGGAAATAGTATTTAAATAATGATTATTATATATTATAATAATGTCTAATTATTGTATATTTTTATATAGTCACAGTGATTATTCTGATGTATGGGATTTAACATTCGGACAAATATATAAACATATTAATTTAGATGAAGTATCTATAATATTTTGTGTAAATAAAATAAATAATTATAAAATAGATAGCAGAATCAAAGTAGTATATTATGACGATAGTCTAATATATACAGATAGAATTTTACATAATATAAAAGATTTAAATTATAATTATATTCTTTTTTTACATGAAGATTGGATTATTACAAATAATTTTTCAAATGATACTAATTTAAAAGTGATTAACTTTATGAATAAAAAAAATATTTTTCATATAAGAAGCTATAAAAATTATGGTAGTTCCAATAAAAAACCTGAAATTTTTCATGAAGATATTAATATTTGTAACATACCTAACGATTCTGGTAATTTTATATCATTACAACCTGGATTATGGGAAAAAAATATTTTTAAAGAATTATATTCAATAAAATGTGATAAACCAAATCTATTAGAATCAAAATCAAATCATATATTTAGAAGTAAATATAATAATAAATTTTATTATGAAAAAGATAGTTTATTAGCACAAGATTCAAAAATGTTTCCACATATTCATACTATAGCATATGGACGTTGGGCTATGTGTAATGATAAATATGATAAACTAAATTCATTATTAATGGAATATAATATTAATAAATTTAAAAGAGGATATTTTAATCGTAATACAGGTGAAGATATTAAATCATGTATTAAAAATTGTGTTTAATTATAAAAAATATAAATTTTATTAATATTATAAATGTTATATTTAAAATCTTATTGTTATAGTCAACATGAATTGCCTTTTATTATTGCTAATTTAGACGAAGGATTCGAATATATTGATAAACTCATATTATATGAATATAATTTTACACATACCGGAATAACAAAAGAATATGAAATTGAAAAAGTATTACATTTAATACCTCAACATTTACAATCTAAACTGGTATATAAAAAAATAGATTTGACACAATATATTGAATACGCGATAAATAATGAAAATAAATGTCATCAAATAAATGAAAATATACAACGTTCTTGGTTATTTAATGATAAAGATATTATTTTACATGATGATGATATTATTATTGATATTGATATTGATGAAATTATTTACAAACAATGTTATCTACAATTAATTAAAGAAATTCAAAATTCAAATGTACCTATAAGTATAAAACTTAATCAATTCTTCTTTAAAAATACATATTTATGGTCTAATTTAATATTTGATGCTCCTGCAATTTATAAATACAGTATGGTGAAAAACATAAAAAAAAATGTAAAAGGTATTCAATGTAAATATCAACGTTATTGTAATAAAAAAACTTTAAATATATATGGATGTCATATGTCTTGGGTTATGCCAATAAATGATATGTTGAAAAAAATTAAAAGTGGAGCTCATACAAAATATCATCATTTAGGTAAGCGTGAAATATTAGAAAATGCAATAGAAGACAAAAAATACGTTTTTGATTTAAATCGTCCGTTTAATATTACTGAATTAGATATAAAAGATATCCGAATACCAGCTACCTTACAAAAAAAGAATTTATTTCATTATTTGTCATAGAAACCATTTTCTAATACTCAATCATAAGTTTTCGCTGTTCTTCATTAAATTTCCATTCACCTACTTTAATATAATTGGGTAAATTAATTATATGAACTCTAATGTCATTTCCCCATGAACCTTGAGGTAATTCATTTATAAAATATTTTGGAATATATAAATTTTTTAAATTATTATTCATTAAATAAAGTAAAAATCCAAAACTAGTAAACCCTATTACTAAATTAGACACATTAGATAATATAGATAAATCTTTTTCTAATATATTACTAAAATATTTTACATTTTTTAACTTTAATAATTCATTTATACATGGGTTAGATTTATCTTCGCAAACTAAATTAATATAATCATATTCATTAATTATATTTTTATAATAAGATAATGGTGGTTGCACGTATGCTTTATGAGGACTATTAGAAAAAATATCACCACCTCTAAAGTGTATATAAAGTTCATTATTATTGTTTATTTTATTTTTATATTCTATTTTTAATATGTATTTTATAAATTTTTGAAAGTATTCTTTCATTTTATAAGGTTCTGGATCTAAAATATTAAATTTTTTTAAATTAAAAAAATTGTCACTTATAATTAATTTATTATTATTATTTTCATAATTAAGTTTTATTTCAGTTGAAATTAATAAATAATGTTTATTCATTTTTATACAATTATGATTATTTAATACAGCATAATGCACTGCTCTAATTAATTGTAATATATTATTTGCAGTTCTTCCATACCATGAATTTATAATAATCATTTATATATCTATAATTATTATTTAAATAATTATAATTATTTTTAAATTATTTACAATCTTCTTCTACCATTTTTTTTACCAAATTATTAAAATCATATTTTATTTTCCATCCTAATTTTTTTCTTGCTTTACTAGAATCTCCCAATAGTAAATCAACTTCTGCAGGTCTATAATACTTTTCTGATATAAATATTAATTCTTTATTTGTATTTTTATCATATCCTATTTCATTTATTCCTGAACCTTTCCAAACAATTTCTATATTTTTCAATCTAAATGCTTTTTCTACAAATTCTCTAACTGTATGATTTTCATCTGTTGACAACACAAAATCTTCTGGTTCATCTTGCTGTAACATTAACCACATTCCATAACAAAAATCTTTTGCGTGTCCCCAATCTCTCTTAGCATCTAAATTACCTAATACTAATTTATCTTGTTCATTTCTTAATATTTTTGATAATCCTTTTGTTATTTTTCTTGTAACAAATGTTAAACCTCGTCTTTCTGATTCATGATTAAATAATATTCCATTACAACAATACATTCCATAAGATTCTCTATAATTAACAGTAATCCAATATCCATATAATTTAGCAACTCCATATGGTGATCTTGGATAAAACGGTGTATTTTCATTTTGCGGTACTTCTTGAACTTTTCCATATAATTCAGATGTTGATGCTTGATAAAATCTAGTTTTATCTTTTAATCCACTTGCTCTTATAGAGTCTAATAATCTTAATGTTCCTAATCCATCAATATTTCCAGTATATTCTGGAACTTCAAATGATACTTTTACATGACTCATTGCTGCTAAATTATAAACTTCTAATCTTTCTAAATTTTCTTTATATTTATCTTTAATTTCATTTAATATTGATAATATATTAGAACCATCTGATAAATCTCCATATTTTAAAAATAATGATTCATTATTATACAAATGTTCAATACGAGATGTTGTAAAATTTGATGATCTTCTTATTATTCCCCATACATCATAATTTTTTTCAAGTAATATTTCTGCTAAATAAGAACCATCTTGACCTGTGATCCCAGTTATTAATGCGACTTTCATAATTATATATAAAATTTATATAAATTTTAAATCATTTAGAAATTAATAAATAATTATATCTAAATGATTGTATTAGTTACAGGTGGTTCTGGTCTTATTGGTAAAGCAATTGAATCCATTAAAAATAATTATGAATATGATTTTATATTTCTAAGTAGTTCAGATTGTGATCTAACTGATTTTAATAAAACGAAAGAATTATTTAATAAAATTAAACCAGATTATGTAATTCATCTTGCTGCAAATGTTGGAGGATTATTTAAAAATATGAATCAAAAAGTTGATATGTTTGAAAAAAACTTACTTATTAATTATAATGTTATTAAATGTTGTCATGATTTTAAAATTAAAAAATTAATATCATGTTTATCTACATGTATTTTTCCAAATGATACTACATATCCAATTAATGAATCTATGTTACATAATGGAGCACCACATAACTCAAATGACGCTTACTCATATGCTAAGAGAATGATAGAAGTTCATTCAAAAGCATATAGAGAGCAATATAATAATAATTTTGTATGTGTAATACCTACAAATGTATATGGAGAATATGATAATTTTAGTTTAGAAGATGGGCATGTTGTTCCTGCATTAATTCATAAATGTTATTTAGCAAAACAAAATAACAAACCTTTTGTAGTTTATGGTTCTGGTAAACCTTTACGACAATTTATATATTCTACTGATTTAGCAAAACTTATATTATGGGTTCTGGAAAATTATACAGGAGAACCTATTATTCTTTCTCCAAATGAAAGCGATGAAGTTTCAATTAAAAATGTAGCAGAATTAATTGCAAAAGAATTTAATTATGATAATATTAAATTTGATACATCTAAAAGTGATGGTCAATTTAAAAAAACAGCAGATAATACAAAATTAATTGATTTATATGGAGAATTTAAATTTACAACTATTGAAGATGGAATTAAAAAATCTGTAAATTGGTTTATGAATAATTATAAAATTGCTAGAAAATAATTTAAATAATTATTAATAATATTAATTAAATGGATAGAGAAGAATATACAAAGCTTTTACAATCATATGAAAATTCAGCAACAAAAATATGTATTGAAAAATGTTGTGATTATAGATTCATTTTTTTTTTAAATAATGAAGCAACATTAAATGATTTATATAATTATGTTACTACATTTTATAGTCATGTAACTGAACCTATATTATTATATTTAGATAAATATCATAATAATTTAATACCTAATAATCGCATTAATCTAAAAACATATTTAACTCATAATAACATTTTATCATGTACAAAATTAGGATTACCAACAGTTTATAAATTTCATTTAGATTTATGTTCTAAACACAAAAATTGTATATTTTAATTAATTTAAAAATTAATTACAAATATAATAATATGGATATTACTAAATTAAATACTGAAGATAAACTTAAATTATTAAATGAGGATATATTAAATAATCAAGTTATACATATTAAAAATATATATTTAAAAGAAAAAAATAATTTATATTGGGTTAATCCTAATTATATTTACTGTCAATTAAATTGGCCAAATACAATTGATTGGGATTTTGGAATTAAACAAGATATAATTGAAGAAGCATTAAAACTTGAATTAAATTCCTGTATTATTGATTGTGGCGCACATACTGGTGATGGTGCAATACCAATTGCTCATGCTCTAAAACATTATAATAGAAGTGATATTATTATTTATGCAATAGAACCTACTTATGATAAGTGTGAATTTATTAAATATTTAGCAAAAATTAATAAATTAGATAATATACATGTTTTAAATTATGGGTTATCAAATAAGGTAGAAATATATCATCCATATATACCAAAAATAAATGGTTTTTTAAATACAGGAGCATTACATTGGTTGAATAATGATAAATTAAAAACTGATTTTGTAATTAATAAATGTAACAAATTTAGTCATAAATCTATGAATTTTACTACATTAGATTTATTAATTCAAAATAAAATAATAAATAAAAATATAGGTATAATTCATTTAGATGCAGAAGGTAGAGAAAGTAATATAATTGAAGGAGGTTTTAATATAATTCAAAAAGATAAACCTTATTTAAGTATAGAATATCATAATGCTGATGAAAAATACAGATATAATGTATTTAAAGATCTAAATCATAATTATATTTTTCATAAAAGAATTGATCATAATAATACATATAAATTTAATATTTCAAATAAATAAAAATATTTTACTAAATAAATGGCCAAGCAAGAATCAGTAAGTGTTCCTTTACTTATGTATTTATTAGTTTTAACACCATATATTATATTTGGTTTTATGTTACAATATCTATATAAACTAGAAAAGTCTAATTGTAAATGCGCAGTTAATAAAAAACAAAAATTATTAAAGAATTCAATTTTATTATGGTTAGGAATTAATTTATTTAATTTATTTACTGCGTTTTTTAATAATACTCCATTAAATTTTATTAGAATCTTATTATCATTTGTGAATGTTGCTGTATTTTTATATTTAACTTATGTATTCTTTGATTATAATAATGAACTTAATAAGAATAATTGTAAATGTTCCGAAAATACTAGAAAAACTGTTTTTAAATATTATTTATATTTTACATATACAATGATTGCACTTAATTTATTATTTTATATATTTTATTTATCAATTGTAAGAACTGCTGTTGGAAAAGCAGGTAATAATGTTGTTAAGGTAAATTTATAAATTAATCAGAATTGTTATTTGCTTCAAATGCATCTTTTTCTTTCTGAAAATTTTTTGTAGTTTGATATTTCTTCCAGCATTTAGTTGCTTCTTTCATCCTTTTATTCTTAGGGATAAAATCATCATCATCTTCATTTAATCCTTTTTGTTCTGAATTAATACGCTTCATCTCTTTTGAAATGTAATCATTGTAAAATGTAAGCTTCTTCTTTTTTTTTGTTGAAAGATTATCACGAAATTCTTTGATTAAATCACTAATTTCGTCATAATTATCAAATTTAGTTTCTAAAAATTTTGAGATGTCATCTACAACTGCGACTTTCTCTCTTTTGATAGCATTTACAAGCTGTGTAGATGCCATAGTATTAGTTATTATATAAATTTTACTTCCAAAAAAAATTTCAAAATTTTTTTTATTATCAAAATTATTTGAACAATTACTGACTTATAATATTTTAATTTTCTTTTTTTTTTAAAGTAAATAAAATTTTGATCATTTATTTAATATTTTAAAATTATACACTATCTCTTTACTAATATGGATTTGACTCTTAATGAAGATAATCTTGTTGGTGAAGGTTCAAATAGTAAGGTTTATAAGTGGGGTAATAATGTTGTAAAGGTATTCAATAATAAGAATGCTTTTAGAAATGAATCTGATGTATACTCTTTATTTAGTGAAGAAAAAAATGAGTATATTCTACCTTTACTAAAAGAGGTTAAAACACAATCTCGTACATCAAATACTATGATATTTCCATATGTTCCATATAATCTGGAGGAATTCATTATAGGCAATTATGATAAAAAAATTAGAAATGTTGATACATGCAAAATTATTGTTAATATATTATGTGGTCTTAATTCAATTCATTCAAAAGGTATTTATCATAGAGATTTTAAAGCAAAAAATATACTTATGGATGATAATTGTAATATAAAGATAATTGATTTTGATTTAACTAGAATTAATTTATCTAATGACGAATTTGAGAAAGGTAAAAAAGATGATCTAAGATTAGCAAGGATTATTATATTTCAACTAATTTGGGGTAAAAAATATCATGATGTTTGTTACTCAATTAAAAAATCGTGGGAACAAGTTAAAAATGAGTTGCCAAATCTATATGAACTATTTAATGTTAGAAACTATAATTTAGAGGATTTAGTTCTCTATTTTAGTGATATGAATAATATATTAAAAATATGGAAAAAAACTATGAATTAAAAAAAAAATTTGAATAATAATTTTTATTATTTAATTTAATAGAACATAGTTAGTTATGAGCAGAGTTAGATTAAATTCTGCAGAATATAATTTACTAGGAGAATCATTACAAGATATAATTGATAAAAAATTAGAATTAAAAAGAAGGCATAATGAATATGCCATCAAATCACAAATAGAATGGCAAAGAAGTCTTATTAGAAAGTTTGAATATAATATTAATAAGCAATTATTTATTAAACACGTATTACTTCCATATATAGATAAATACATTATACAGAAAAATAAGAAAGGAGCTATGTTATTTTTTAATAAAGAATATATAATATATAATAACAAATTACCAAGATTAGAAATAAATTTTTTAATAGATTGTTTTAAATTTGTAATAGAAAATCATTTTAATAAATTAAGATTTAATACAATTCATAATTTAAAAAAGAATCCAACTTATTCATTTAAAGTATTTGTAGAATTGAATTATGATAATAGTATTTAATTTAATTTTAAAAATGATAAGTACCATATTAAAATTTATAATAAAAAAAATTTTGAATATATTTAATTTTTATTATAATAGATTTAATAATGGGAAAACCTAATATAAATATCATAAATAATGAGGAAGAATCAAAGGAACATACAATGATTCCTAATAATGATTCTTTAGAACAATTAAATTATTTACCATCAAATTTATTTGATGATGATAATTGGGAGTTAGAAAATAAAGAAAGAATTAAAAGTCAGCAGATTTTTAATTTAAAAGGTATAATTAATAGACATTATCAAAATAGCGATGATATACCAGATGTTGATACTTTGTATAAAAAAGTATTAAAAAATAAATTTCTTAGCCATAAAAATAATGATAATTCAAACATAAATATTAAAAATAAAAAAAATATAAAAAAAGAACAGTTTGTACAGAAGACTTTAAATTTTAATAAAGAAGTATTTATTCCTCAATTGATAAAACAGATGATTGATTATTGTAAAATAAAAGGATATATATTTATTGAAGAGTTAGATACTAAAAAAAAGTATAATATTGATGATAATGTAACAAAATTTGTATATTTATCAATAAAAAATTTAGTATCATCAGAATTAAAATGGAAACATATTGAATATCGTGTTTCAAGAGAATTAATTTCTGGTTCAAAAGTAAAATATCTTAAAAATAACATAAATTATGTTAAAGTATATGTAAATTTAAAACCAGATTGTGATTAATATATTGTATATATTGATAAATATAACATACTGATATTGATTTTGTTTATTTATGTTTTTAGTTATCTATGTTTTTGATTATTTATGTTTGATTATTTATGTATGATTATTTATGTATAATAAAAATATATTTTGTATGTAATAACATTTGTATTTTTATTATTTTAATATTAAAGTATTATATTTTCCAATTAATCTCATTTTTATTCATTTTTTTTAATATATTATTAACCTCTGTGAAGTGATTACAGTCTATAAAAGATTTCCTAGCAAGTGGTGATGGATGTGTATTTTCTAATATATAATGGTTTTCATTTATATATTTTTTAAGTTTTTTAGCATCATTACCCCACAATACAAATATAATACCCTCACTATTATTAGAAATATGTTGTATTAAATCCTCTGCAAATCCTTTCCATATTTTTTTATGACTATTTGATACTTTTTCAAATACTGTTAAAGTTTTGTTTAATAATAGAATTCCTTGTTCTGCCCATTTTGTTAAATTACCATTATTTATATCCATCTCAATATTACATGTATTATTTATACATTTATAAACATTCTTTAATGATGGTGGTAATTTTGTTCCTTCTGGTACTGAAAAACATAAACCCATTGCTTGATTTTCATTAATATAAGGATCTTGACCGATAATAACTACTTTTAAATTAGTTATTTCAAAAAAACTAAAAGCATTAAATATTAATTCTTTTTTTGGATATATTTCTAATTCACTATTAAATTTCTCATTTTCTTCAATTAATTTATTTTCAATATCATATTTTTTTAATAATTTATTTAAAATAGTATTCCATGAATTGTCTGGTATTTGAAACATTATTTAATAAATCTAATTATTCAATTAATTTTTCAATTAATTATTCAACTAAATAAAAATATAAAAATTATTTAATCAAATTTTTAAATTTTAAAAAATTATATAATTTAATTATCTGATTCCGAATCATTTATTGATCCTAATTCAATATCCACATCACTAATTAATTTATTTATACTTTCAATATGTACTTTATTTTCTGCCAATAATTTATTATTATATGATTGTAAATAAAATAATTTAAATTCAAGATCTGTTATTTTCTTTTGTAAATTATCATAATTACAAATTTTGAAATGATTATCTTTTCTCTTTATTGAATTAAATATTTGACCACAATTTTCACATTCAAATTCTTTTTTTTTCTTTTTATCTTTTTTATCATTACTATTACCCATATTACTAATATAATAAAAATATTTATAAATTAATTCAAAATTTAAACAAAACAATATTTTAATTTTACATCAGGCATATATGAATATACTTTATCAAATCCTTCACTTTTACTCATTTTTTCAAATTTACTCTTATATACATTATATGCTACATAAGGTATTTTATTAAAAATTTTTCCCTTATATTTTGGGTCCATATTACTAATATAATATCTTTGTTTATTTAAAGATTTTGCTAATAATTCATCAGTTTTAATATGAACACCAACTATTAAGTAATCTTCTTTTTTGCCTAATTTAATAAATTCTTCACGATTTTTTTTTGAAGCATTTAAATTATCAATAAATATAATCTTGCCATCGGTTAAACCTAATTTAAATTGTTTCATTAATTTACTTTTAGTACCTTGTATATCATTTGATAAATGTAAATATTCATCCTTTTTTAATTTAAATTCTTTAATGTATTGATTGATAAATGTTGTTTTGCCAGAAGCAGGAAATCCTTGCATAATTACAATAATTGTATCAGTTAATTGTTTAAAATCACTAATTATATTTGTTTCACTAGGTACTTCTGGACATACTGGTTCTACATCTTCTTTAGTTCCCAAAAAATATTCTGTATCGGTAAAGAATTTAATATTAGCATTATAAGCAAAATTAATATCTGCATGACCATGATCTTTATTTCTACCTGCAGCATCTCCAACATAGAATATATCTTTTGGTTTTCCATTTAATTCAACAAATTTATCATACATACCAATCATCGGTTTTCTATATAAATCATCTTTTAATGATATGAAATAATCAGCAAATGGAAATAAATCTTCAATTTTATTAATTATTTCTTCTTTAGTAACCTTTTTCAAATCAATACCTCTTTGATTTGTAAAAATTACAATTTTATATTTATTATTAATTAATTCGTCTAATTTATCCTTAACATTATCAAACTTGTATTGATAATCCATAGGATTTTTTGGAAAAACTTTACCACTTATAGTCTTAATTAATGTACTGTCTAAATCAAATGCAGCAACTTTATTATTCTTTTTTGAAAACTTATATATAATAGTTTCCATTTTATATATATAGATAATAATAATAATCTAATTCAAATTTTTATCATTAAATTTTATATTTATATAAAAAAATTCTAGTTCTTACTTTATAGATTCTTGAATTACTACGCAAATAATATTTCATTTGTAAACTATATAAATTATATTTTTTTTAAATAAATTATATTAATTTATTAATGAAGATTATATGTCAAAACAAGAATGTATATCAAAAATAATAGTTGAACATTGTAGATTACACAAAGATTTAAAAATTCTTAATGAAAATACTAATGAATGTATGATATGTTGTAATAAATTTGAAAGAAATATAGTCCAAATTAGAAATAACTTATGTAAATGTTTCAATACTGTCTTATTATGTGAAAAATGTTTTGTGACTTGGTTCTTACATGATAATAAATGTTTTATATGTAGAAAATTATATTTGAGTAAAAATTCTAATAATAAATATGAAATGTATCATTTTAAACATTTACTAATTTTATTAAAATTAAAAGCGATTACAAATGATAAAAAAATAGTAATTACTATTAGCGATGATTCTATAAGTATTGACAACTCATCTGAAAGCAGTAACTTAGATGAGAATGAGAACCATATAATTGAAAATAATGATATTGAAAATAATATTAGGAATAATAGTGATAGTATTGATAATTTGGAAGTATCAAATAATCCTACAAGTTTAGGTGATGTAGTGAATATCAATACATTAAGTAGAAAAATATGTATAACATATATTAAATGTTTTACATCAATAGGTTTTATTTTTACTTTTTTTTTTATAGTTAGTACTTTTATTAGAAATGAATTATAATTTATTTTGTATATTTTTTTTTAATTTATATTTAAAATTTAATATGATAATATGAACAAAATTACAGTAAAATATAAAAATAATAATGAAATTAATAATTGTATAAATTATGATGAAAATCAATGTATTATTTGTTCAGACGAAGAAAATTTAGTAATACTTGAAAATAATTTTTGTAAGTGTTTCAAACATGTTGTTTTCTGTGAAGAATGTTTCCTAAATTGGTTATTTAATAATTGTAAATGTTTAATCTGTAGAAATAAATTTCAAGATGAGAATTTAAACAAATTTTCTATATTTAATATAATTGATAATAATATTCATTATAATATATTATTAAAATTAGAAGCTAGATTTATTAATATTCCAAACGATAATCGTGTAATGACAAGAAATAATATTATTAACAATAGTGATTATTCAAATTATACAGTTGATTTCCGTAATAGATATCTTTACTATTCTTACAAAACATATATTATGGTATTACTTATTTATAGTTTTTTTATTTGTATATATAATTCAATGTTATTAGCTGAAAATAGTTAAAATTTATTTTTTTTTATAATTTAAAAATATTAAATAATGTTTTATGAATTACTAAATTTTAATAATGATTTTGATTTAATTAAATTAAATAATAATATTTCAAATAAATTTTTTTCATTAATATTAATTGGTATTGATTCAAATTATTTAGATTTAAATGATATTGATATTAATAAAACTACTGAATATTATTTTAATAAAATCAATAATTTAACATTAAGTAAATTTAATGAAAATTTTAATAAAACAAATATTTATCATTTAGAATTATTAACAAATATATTAAAAATTAATTTAGTTATATTTGATAAGAATAAAAATAAAATTATTAATGAATTAGATAATGGTTATAAAAATGCATTATATATAATAAATAATAATACTGACCAGTTTTTATTAAATCAAAAAAAAACTATATTAGAGTCAAATATTAATAATTTATAATATTTATAAATATAAATAATGTTTTATGATTTATTGGAT
>CEWG01226190.1_pt1 | contig 16458 bp, 18 predicted proteins | sample 361411 | NCBI WGS metagenome assembly CEWG01 (sample SAMEA2622173, study PRJEB7988) | marine metagenome | biome: marine biome (ENVO:00000447); feature: surface water layer (ENVO:00002042); material: "saline water (ENVO:00002010), including plankton (ENVO:xxxxxxxx)" | depth 5 m | reverse complement strand
AAAACAAAACTCTTTTCGATGCTTCCGTTCTCAGTACTATCAACCTCATATTGTTCTGAACTGACCCATGCATGCATGATAAAACCGGCAACCAGTATTGAAATACCAACGACAATAAACACATCACTGATTTTCATCGCTTGCGCCGTACCTCCTCCTGCCATAGTAATCCCTAAACAATTTAACAAATGAATGTAACCTATTTCCTTCGTACTGGTTTTGGTAAATTCAACCTCCGCCTTACCAGACTAATTTTACCACTTGATGTCAAACTGATAATTCCTACTTTTTCTGACTTATTGATTGCGACTAATTCTCTGAAATTCGAAGAGACTTCTAGCGGAACTTCAACGATTGCCAAACCGAACTGCTGAAAAGGAAAATCATCAAACTGAGTCAATTCAAATTTTGAATTTGGTTCATGATTTAAACCAATGAAATCCATCAACCTCAATCGCTTATCTGTGTCCAATTTTTGGGCAATTACGTCAAGATTTTCCTGCATATCTTGGCGTGTTAAAAATCGTGAGTCAAAAGCTAATCCAAACCACCTCCTTTTTCCCCGAAGGGCTTTAGATAGTCGTTTGGCCATAATGTTCGCACAAACTACTAGTTGAATAGATTTCTTTGAATAAAGTCAAAACATAACCTATCCTCGGGCAAGTTAGGAGGGTTTTAATGGAGACTGATAATTCAAATAACATTCAACACATAAACGAAGAATTAGAATCATTGAAGAGTACTGAGACCTCACTTTGGAGACTGTTCAAAACATTACTATCGCCAAAGACCATGCCCCACATTGTAATGATTTCGGTATTGTCAATATTGCTTCATATTATGTCGAGTGCCGATTCACTAACAAACTTCTCTGCAGTTGCATTTATCGGATTGAGCATCGGATATTGTATCACTGCAATCGGATCAAAAAATGAACGTATTAGAGCATGGACCATTTCTGAAAGTATTTCAGAAGTTTCGTCAGACAATATCTTCATCGCTTTTTTCAAGAAGTTTAAAATTTGTCTGTTTCCACTGACGATTGCCACTTTCTCAATAGTTGTTTTATACACTATATTTGGCGAAAACGGGATAATACCTCAGGTCTATGAATTAATTCCACTGTTTTTAGGTTCCTTATTTGTAATATGGGCTATTATTCAAGGCATTTCTTTCAGCACTTGGGCTTCTTCGCTGTCGGCTAAAAAGAGTATAAATGAGGGAAGAATTTCAAGTCTCAAATTTTCAACTGCAGTAAACGGCTCGATTTTGATGATATTTTCGACTATTATTGTTGGGATTTTCCAATATTTCAAAAAATCATCAGCCTCTGTCGTTGATGTTATATTCGATAACTGGATTTATCTCGGACTTGTATTGGTAACATTCTCATCCACTACAATTTGGACATGGAATGTCAGAAAACTAAGTAATAATTACAAATCCCTGGATTCATTTTCTAATCGATGGACTCTAATCTGTCACCTATTCCTGTCATGGCATATTTTAACTGTGTGGAGACAGAATTTCATGTCACCTAATCCTGTAGAAATTTTCATCGAAGAAATATTGCTAATGATTTTCACAGTATTCATGGCAATATGGTCGCTGACTTCTAAAGGATACGCTACCAAATTCAAATTACTCAATGAAGAGAACTCATTGCCGTGGGGTCTAGCCTTCGGGTATGCCTATGCGGGTAGTGTGGCCATGTTGACAAATGTGTTTGACGAAATCACCACAGTCATGACAATCGGGCACATAATAGTAATCTTAACTGTAATCTACGTCCATCGAAAAATTCTAACCAACGTACTGTCTAAACACGATGATGAAATAATTGTCAAAAGACTTGCCGAGAAAAGTACTTCTGATAACCAAACTGACTCAGATGACTCTGACATGGATAAGGAACAAAATGAAAATCATGCGAAAACCAGTGATGAAAATGAAGAATCTGAAGACTGGCAAGAAGATGAAGACGTTGATTGGGAAAAAAAATCTGAAGGCAATACTATCAGTGGGGATGTGGAGTGGGAACAAGAAGTAATTGAAATGGATTAGATTACATCTATACCTGATAATAGTGTCACAACACGCATAGTATTACCCAAATCTTCGCTAACCCTAGCCCCCAATATCACCTGCGCATCACGGTCCAATGCCTCAGTAAACAATTGCGCGACTGAATCTACTTGGCTCAATGTCATACCCAAGCCACCCTCAATTTGAATCAAGCAACCCTTCGCTCCTCCAACATCTAACGCTGCAAGAGGCGCCATCATAGCAGATTTTAAGATGGCTTTGGGGTCGTTAGGATCCCCTACTCCAACAAGTAACGTAGCATTCCCCTCTTGCTCAACTATCGCCCTAAGGTCCATCAAATCTAAATTTATCAATCCCATTCGTAGCAAGGTTCTAACCAAGCCATCGACTAAATCCTCGACCCATTCGGCCCCCATTTGCCAGTTTCGACCCTTTTCACGTGCCTGCCTGACCAGTCTTTCTAACGATAAACGAACTGTCACATGTGCTACTTTTTGTAGTCGTTCGAGGCCGTCATCAGCAATTTTCCTTCTAGTTTCTTGAATGTCAAATGGCAAGGCTGCAACTGCAATTACTATGGCTCCTGACTGCCGGGCTTGACGAGCAAATTCATGCGCTGCTCCAGTACCTGTTCCACCGCCAAGTCCGGTTAGTAGGAGTACCAATTCAACCGGTTCCAGTAAATTTCTGACAATCGTCGACATACTCCGCATCCTCTGCTCAGCAAGTGGAGGTAGTGCTGCACAGCCCAATTTATCAACAGCGGTACCCAATCGTAAAATTCTAGCATCAGGACAGTCTTCAAAACTCGAATCGTCGGCGTCTACTAGGAGAATATCAGAACCGCCATCGGAACGGGACCAAGCACCTTTAGCCCAAGAACAACCTAAACTGCCTACTCCGGCAATTAGGATATTTGAGGACTCCATCAACTACATGCTTGAGGAGAACATCAATGAACTTTAGTATTGAAATTATTCGACATATCTTAGATATCTGCGCCTAGCATCTCTGGCCCAAGCGTTATCTGGTTCCAATTCAAGTACTCGATTATAATATTCTATCGCAGTTTCAAATTCTGAAAGATGCCTTCCATAAAGGTGGCCAAGGTTCGAAAGAACCGGAATGCACTCTTGGTCTTCATCGAGCATTTCAAGTAATAAACGCTCGGCTGCACCCAAATCATTTCTGATCATCATGTCTTCTGCCAAATCTAATTTTTCTAGTTGTTCAGACGTTAAATCATAGGTATTTTCGAACGGCGTCGACATAAGGCTCAATTGACCCACAAAGGCATTGCATTTCAAACCATCCAAGGAGGCCAAAATTACTGATTTTTAGCCCGGTTTTTTGACCCTTATAAACATTCTTTTTATCGAATAAAAAACGCTTGACTGCTAAAGAATTATGTCCCTTCTGTCGATAATGTTTAAAGAGTTCATACGAGTGGAAAGATTACTTGGGTGTCTCAATGTTGCGCAAGCCATTTTCAATACGTTCTGTGTTGATACTGACTTTATCGATATTTTTGCTTGCCCCTACGCTTGTTTCATCCTCTCACCTAGGCATTGGTGGAGAACAAATTAACTCACAAGATGGAAGTACAATTAACGATGTTGCCAAAGAAGGTTGTCTTTGTCACAACGCACTGGCTGACAACACTGTTCAAATCATCCTCGATGATGTACCGTACGCATGGGTTCCTGGTGAGTCATACGAGATGACTTTGCAGGTTGTCGGCGGCCCACCAGTATCCTCATCGTATACAGCAGGTTTTGCCATGCGGGTCAGTGAGGGAGAACTATCCGGTGATAATTTGCAAAACTGGGAAAACGATGTTACAACTCTAACTCATACCGAGGCCAGCGTCAGTGTCCAAGACAGAGCTTGGATACTAACTTGGAAGGCTCCTGAAGATTTCTCGGGGAGTATAAATTTCTGGATTACTGGAAACTCGGTGAACGGCGACCAAGGACCCGGGGAAGCCGATAAATGGAATCAGTTGCTCTTTTCAGTCAGGGAAGGAAATGAAGATACGGCAGCCTTAGGAAAGCGAACTCTGTTTGCTGGAGATGGTAATGTAAGTCCTCCTGAGCCTCAAGAGACCGGTGTGGACCTAAAGCACATGGGTGCTGAATTTAGAGCGCACATTTTAGGATTACTTGGTTTTGGTGCGGTGTTAGCAGTGGTATTATTCGCTGGTTTGATGCTCCGATACAGTTTCTCGACATCGTACAAAGGCCGCAGTAACCAACTTAGATTGAGATATAAAATCCGAAGGCGAGGTGATCAGTGATGGATGACATGATTACGAATTTACTTCGAGATGTTTCCAAAGGAAAAGTCAGTGTTGAGGATGCTAGACTCGCTTTAGAGGATGCTACTCTTACCGAAGAGCAACTTGAGTCTGCTATCGAGAAAGGTGTGTTTGAAGCCGCTGAAATGGGGACGGTAGTGAGTGCTTCCTTAGCACCCTCAGGCGGTTCGTACCTTACCATGTTCTTCTTCGTGTGGGGCATTTTCTGGGCATGTTATTGGTTCTTTTCGCTAATTTACGGCTTAGCAAAAGATTGGGATCAAAGACAATTAGCATTCCATTTAGCCATGGGAATAACTACTCTTATCTTCATGGGATTGGTATACCTTAAGTACATCCTACCTGACACAATAGTTGTTAAAAATGCGATTAACAAATTCATTCCTGAACATCAAAAGGACTGGAAGGAGTACAAGTGGTGATTATCATGTCAAGAGAATATGAGTTGAAGCCAGCACCGAGTATTCCCGGGGTGAATTCTGGAGGCAATGTTGGAAAAACAATCAATAGGCGCCAATTCCTAAAATACGGTTTCAACACAGCCACTGGTGTACTCGCTGCCTCTTTAGGAGTCCTTGGATTTTCAGCAATCCTTCTACCACCAGGCGGAGGCACCTCCGGTGACTTAGGAGTTGTATTTTGGGCAAAGGGACGTGAGGATGAAGCGTGGTATGGTGCATTGCATGAACAACCAATGAGCAGAACTGACTTTGTTAACGAAGCCGCTAAATCTAGTACTGGAACTGCTGGTGCCGCTGGAATATGGAACGGCGTACCTGTGATTGTTACATATGTTGACCACACCAAATACGCAGGAACCCCTGAATTTAACGGCAAGGCAAGATTCCAATTCATGGAAGGCTATGATGAGACAGGAAAAAGAATTGGACACTTTGAAGACTTAAGTGATGCCGACCCTCGAATTTTCCCCTCAGACAATCTTGTCATGATTTTTGGCCGATGTACGCACCTGTGTTGTATCCCTGGATGGCAATTAGTTTCCAACTCCTACACCGATGATTCATGGACGCCTGGAGGCGGCGACGGTGGTGGCACCAAACTGTTCTGCATATGCCATTCTTCAAGATTCGACCCTACAGCGCTGGAAATGAATTCTAACAGAAATCGTTCCTCAGGTGCTACATTCAATTACGCAGGAATCCGTAGATCTGGAGGACCTGCACCTGTAGGATTGCCGCTGATACCTATACAGCTTAACGGCGATTTAATTGAAGGGATTACTGACTATATAGATTGGTACACATATTGTGATTGAGGTGAAAATATGACTACAATGTTCTGGATTCTTTGGTTCTTTATCGCCTTTGTTATTGTGCTTATTGCATTTACATTGAGAAAAGAAAATGAAGAAATGCCACGAAGAGAAATTCTCCGTGCCGTTGAGTCAAGTGGTAAAATGGGGTTCGCCGAGAGATCTTTCCTGTGGGTATTCTCATGGCTAGACACTCGCTTTAGGATTCAAGATTACTGGAACATGTCCAAAGGCGCTTACTATAATATGCACCGACAAATGCCACTTACTCACGCTGAAAAATATAAATTGAGAATCATCTGGTATTGGTATCCTTTGTACTGTCTTGGTGGAATTTCTTTCCTATCCTTCATTATTCTAGTGCTCACTGGTACAGTTCTAGGAATTTACTATGTCCCTGGCGGAGAAGGTATTCCTTCCCCGGCGTATTTGAGTATGCAATACATAATGACCGAATTACCATTCGGATATATCATTAGAGCAGTGCATCACTGGGGGACTCACTTCATGGTTGCGAGCGTTTTCTTGCACATGTGTAGAGTTTACTTCACTGGTGCATACAGGAACCCAAGGGAACTTAACTGGCTTATTGGTGTAGCATTGATGGCTCTAACGATTGTGTTTGGATACTCTGGCTACCTACTTCCATGGGATTCACTAGCGTATGGAGCTGCTGTTATCGGTATTAACCTAGCAAACTCCAGCCCACTGATTGGAAAGTACATCGCAACTCTTCTCTTTGGTGGTTCAGCTCTGACTGAAAGAACCGTCACTAGAATGTACTTTATTCACGTATTCATCCTTCCTGTTATTGTTACAGGTTTGATTATCGTACATCTATTCATTGTTTGGGTACAAGGTATTGCGGAGCCGCATTGATTAAGGGGGTAATAATATGGGTATAGTAGAGAATCTAGGTCGTGTTGCTTCTTCCTACATGGAAGAAAAGGAAAAACTCCAAACCGTCGGTGACAAGCGAAAGAGAACTCGTCTTGGACACGGTTTCTGGCCGCATGAAGTTCTTAGAGACGTGTTAATCTTCGCATTTATGGCGGCTGTTCTGCTGTATTATGCATGGCTTATCCCGCCGCCTCTCCACGGTGCTGCGGACCCTTATGCACAAGCCGGTTTCGTTTTCCCTGACTGGTATGTTCTGTTTTCATATGGATACCTAAGGTGGGGTGAATACCTTCCGCAATTCTTGGTACCTACTGGATTTGTTGGGGAAATAGTTGGTCAACCAGTATTCCCTTGGAATGCTGCTTGGTGGGGTGCTGCACTTACAGGAATTCCTGTCGGTATTCTAGTACTACCACCATTCTTAGGTGGTAGAGAAAAGCGACCTGTTGAAGATCCATGGTTTGCTTCTGCAGGAGCTGTTTACCTTGCTCACATATGGTTCATATCGGTGTTCTCAATCAATATTTTCTTGGAGTTATATCATAAAAATCGGTCTGATTATTGTAAGTTGGACAGTCATGGGGATTTACTCTGTGGTACTCGTGAACCGTGGCTTGCCGAGGCGTTCAATGCCATCCCCTGGTTAATGACGGGCGTGCTATTGTGGATTTGTATCTATTTTGTTGCCAGGGGGATTCTTTCGAAGGCATGGGGTTCAAACTTCACTCCAAAGCATGCTAAGCAAATCATTGTAGGTGCGTTGATTCTTTCCACTGCTGCTAGCGTAGCAACTTGGGATGTCTATGACAAAGGGTTCTGGGATGCAAAAGGTCTACTGACCATCAAGGATTATGATGAATTAGAATCTATGAGGACCCAGCCAACTGACGTGCATGTTCATGCGACAAACGAATTCACTGACAAGTTTGATTGGACTGAAACCGGAATAGTACCTACTACAGCATGGCTAGATTGGGGAATATATCAACCGGGAAGAGAGGTGATAATCGACTTCGCCGATTCCAACGGGCACCAAGATGCTTCTAATGGAATAAATGCCGCGGCCGCATCTACCACACTTACAGCAATGAGTTCTTGGCAAGTGATAGGTAGCTTTGATATCACTGAAGACCCAATCAATTTCCCAGATGGACATCACGATACTGTCGAGAAGTTTACTACTGATGTTGCCTGTGAACACCGTGCCGAGGAGAGAAAAATAAATGATGTTAAGACAGAGACAATGTTCTCTAGCAGTATGGTAATAACTGATTCAAGCGGAGATGTAGTTTCAGAATTTTCCAACTGCGTAGGAGATTCTCTAGACTTACCTCTTGGAACATATGACTATCAATTCAATGTTGACATTACCGGACCATTGGCACTCAATCAAACCATGGCGAAAGAGATTTCATTCTCTATCGCTTCTTTCCAACCACTCTTGGTTTGGGATAATAGTGCTCCACAATCGATTGCTGGAATGACTGTAAATCTGAGCAACGCATCTGAAATGGCACTTGGTGCTGGTCAATTCAATATTATTGAAAACCCTACATACCATACCAATCCTCTAAGTTTAGATGCTAAACTAACCTATGCAATGTTCATTCCTTGTTTGACGTTTGGTGCTATGGTATTTGTTCTCCTTAGATCAATGGCTCGTGGATATGAGTTTGAAATGAACAAATGTTACGGTTGTGACCTTTGTGATGACGCTTGTCCTGTTAGGTTATTCAATGGTGGAGATAAACTGAATATCATCTACAATTCATGGAACAATGAAGATGACGGTGTACCTCTATATTCATGTTTGACTTGTACTGCTTGTACCAACGCTTGTCCTCAACTTGTCGACTATGACTCTTATGTTGACATCCGAAGAGGATTAATCGTTGGTGGACCACAGGCGGAAATCCCTCACACTGTTCTACAGGCAGTTCTTTCCGCTGAAGCCGAAGAAGAAGCTAATGGAGATTTCATATCAATAGAAGACTACCCAATTTCATCTAACATCGGTTACTATCCTGGCTGTGTAGATTATCTTGACCAAGAAATGGTGTTCTCGCACGTCAATGAGGGCGAAATGAACCTAGGAGATTCGACTACTGCTGCATTTACCCTATTTGATGAAATGGAAGTCGATGTTTCTTATCTGGGTAGAGACTTCTTGAAATGCTGTGGACATGACCAAAAATGGCAAGGTCTTACAGAGGTGTTTGACAAACTCAAGGCATACAATCAGAAAAAGATTAAGCAATCAGGAATTGATACCTTAGTATCATCATGCGCCGAATGTTTCAGAACCTTTGCTAGAGATTACGAACTGGAAGATGTCAAAGTAATGCACACAACGGAATTCTTAATTGAAAATGGATTTGATATGAACCTAAGAGCAAATGAAGAAACGACCGTAACTTATCACGATCCTTGCAGACTTGGAAGACAGATGGGAATCTACGAAGAACCAAGAGAATTAATCGGCGGTGTCGAGAATGTTAGTTTGGTAGAAATGGAACACAGCGGTGAAGATGCTATGTGCTGTGGTGTTTCAAGTATGATGTCATGTAATGAAAACGCTCGTGCATTGAGAGTTGCCAGAATGGAAGAAATCAGAGATACCGGCGCTGACACAATGCTTACATCATGTCCAAAGTGTGTTTCCCACTTCGAGTGCTTGAAATTTGAAGGCGATGAGAAATATGCAGATATCGAAATCCTTGATGTCGTATCTTTCCTCGCTAAGCAAGTCAATGAAAGGAAGGCAGGAATCGGCTCTGAGACATTGAATGTTGTTGAAACTGAAGCATAATCAAGTATCGTCACTCATGCCAACAATCTCATAGTTAGATGGGAAAAGAGCGATCGCAACTCCACCTATCAACGCTAGCAGACCCCAACCAAACATCTGCTTGACAAATAGCATTTCTAGTGCTAAAACCACCAGTATAAGTCCACCTATATTGGAAATCCAAACTAATGTTTTGAAGGTAGAAAGTGAAACTCCCGTAGTGTCCCCTTTTCGAAAGGGTCCGAACTCTCCGCCGAAACGTTGTGCATCCGATTTTGTATCTTTTGACATGCTTTCACCTATCTATCATACTTATGGCATCCGTAGGACAAGCCAAAACGCACAACCTGCAACCAGTACAATCGTCACGAACAATCCTAGCCTTGCGGTTGGATTCGACATTCATCAAAGGACTTCGCATCTTTACTTTGTACAACTCAATAGCGGAATCATCACAAACAATATCGCATTGATCACACCCAATGCACAATGTTTCATTGACGAAAGCGACGGTGTCTTCACCACCCTTAATTGAAGAATGCTGAATTCCACGCTGGCGGTTTAATGACGCCCTAATGCGAAGAGCCTCTGATTCACGACGCTTTCTCAGCTCGTCTGCAGACGTCATACATACACCCCGAGGGAGGCCTTCTCTTCAAACCTAACGACTGTCATATTTACCAGTAAATCACCAAAACAATAGAAAGCACCAACCAAAAGAGGCGGATTCCAAGCCGTCAAACCAGTCCATGGAACTTCGTTAGCCCAAGTCCAGTTTTCTAGTTGCGTACCGACAATCTCCATGGCCAAAGCAGCCCAAGCCATAGAGGCATAGAGTCGGGGCTGAGGACCAAACCTAGTGAACAGTAAAACAAGAACTAGAAGCAGTATTCCTGAGGTGTCACTTCCATCATAAACCCCATATCCAACCATCGGAATGAATGGAATTAGAATCGGCAAGGCGAGCGATTGTTTCATTTGTTCTGCCATTATTCGACCTAAATCAAACAGGAAGTAGTGTCCAGCTGGAACAAATAATGGCATTAAACCTCTCTGATATTCGTAAATATTCCAAACTTCGCTGAAAAATAGCTCCATCGGTGTGGCAAAGGCAAGAACTGTAATCATCTCAATCCTTTCTTTACGATTAGTTGATTTGTAAATATAGGCAAAAACTCCCCAGCACCATATATTAACTGGCCACTCAGCTAAATTGTCAGGTAAAAGACCGCCACACGCAGTAGCAGAAAACCACAGGCCAAGTAAAATGGTTAATGAGTACAATATTGCTCTACCCACAGTTCATCGCTCCTTGTAACCATTTTCATTAATCTGTAGATTGGTAGGCAGAAAACTCACTACCCATTGCGAGCATGGAAAGTTCCGCAACTAGTGCGTGCCAGCCATGTGCATGATCGCCATACAGATGCCCAACGTCGGAATAACTTTGGAAAACTGCACTTGGTGAATTTAAGTTTTCAATGTCATTTTTCTTTTCATTGACACGATAGAACCAAGACGCTGCTTGGCCATCGACCAGGTATACTACTGGTTCAACAGGACCTTTTGATTCGGTGTAAAGACAAGTTGGTACTCCTTCCTGAATAAGGAAATTCTCGACTTCAACCCCACCTTTGGAGTACATCAACTTCTTCATTTTACGATTGGAAAGCGCTAGGAGTTCACTGCCACTTTTTACGGATAAAATCCCTAACCCATATGTTCCGCTATCATTTTTGATGAAGACAACCGGATCTCTTTCAATCCCCAATTCTTGATATTTTTTAGCAATCTTTTCGAGGAAATTATCTACTTCAGCAGCCAATTCAATTCTACAAGCCTCCTTATCTAGACATTTATCTTCAGATACAAACCAATCGGTCATCAGATACCAAGGATCTATACCAAGTATGCCTGAAATCTCATCGACATATCCTCTTAACGCTTCATAGTGATTTGATTTTTTTCTTGCATGCCAACCCATCTGGGGGGGTGGAGATACTCTTGAAGTACCCAAACCTGGAACTATTCCTTCGGTCAAATCATTATTCAGGAGAATCAAATCAGGTCTCTCTCCACCGACAACGATTCTTTGTTCACCATCAATATCTTTTAATTCCACGTAATCGAGTTTTAACGGACTCGATAACCCATCAATCGAACCATGGCCACCAAGTTCAGGCGAACCAATCGTACACCTAAATCCAGCCATGTTAGTTAATCTTTGAAGCGTTCTTAGATTCTCAGCATAAGCGGCATTTCGAGTATGAGATTCGGGGTATAAGTGAACCCATTTACAATTTTTGTCGCGCCGTAAAATATGATTCCTTAGTAAAGCAGCAAGATGTTTTTCATCTTCACTAGCCACATTATTAAATCCCGCTGGAAAGTGATTAGCATCGACAACAGCTATTTTCCATCCTGCATCACGAATGTCAACACTGCCATAGATTGGAATTGAAACTTGTTTTCTTTTCTCGGTCATCCAATCGGTAATCAACTCTCGATTATCTTCAACAAGCGACGTTAAATCGTGCAGTTCCATCATATCACCTCATCAAGTAATTCGGTCACTGTACCTATTTTTCTGTAACGACCACAGTCCAAAATGTGCATTGCTTCAAACAACCCCAAACCAATCGCTAACTCAGGTTGAGTTTCAAGAACCTTAGTAAATTTAGAATACTTCCGGCAAATTTCATCTCCTCGAGGTTTCAATTCGGCTAGGAAATTCTTCAGTAGAGACGGTGATGTAGCGGTACCTGCGGGAAGTTTAGGTCTCCTAACAATGTCCTTTGGAAGTTTAGTCAAATCTGCAGCCGCTCTTAGAGCAGCTTTTTCTTCCATATTATCTGGCAATCTCCAATTTAGCGGCAGTCGACTAGAGGCTTGTCGATGAGATTTCCCAAGGAACGGCACTCTTACTTCTAAGGAGTGAGCCATAGAATGCCTATCGACTAAGCGTAATTGAAAATTACTAAGTTGCCCGTGTTCCAACTCAAATTCCAAAAATTCAGCCAGTGAAGAGGTGTGATTTTCCGGCATATGATCATTCAAATACCAATTATCTCCAACTGGTAAACTGGCGTTCACTAAATCTTTAGTTAAGGAGGAATCAATACTTTCAATTCTATTTCTAATTAAATCTGCATGGTTGTTTAAATCTCGATATCTAGGGTAACCAGCGTGTAATTCGTCGGCTCCTTGGCCACACAACCCAACTGTAACATGCTCTCGCATTTTCTCAAACAAGGGTTGGAAGAACATTACTGAAACGTCTAAATCTTCTCCATGCCATGCCAACTTTGGTAATATTGATTCAAAACTATCGCTAGGCAAAACATGCTGGTGATGTTCTAAATCTAAAGTCGATGCAACAACTTCAGCTGCTATCCAATCTGGATTATCTTCACTTTCTGCAACTGTCCAACAAGCTGGCACTGGTTGATTGGCACGGTTTGCTGCCTCATGCGCTACTGCTGCAACAAGCGAGGAATCTAGACCGCCTGAAAGAACAATCCCGACTGGAACATCCGACATCAATCTCTCTTGAACACCTTCGACAAATGTGTCAAGCAAGATTTCTGCATTTTGTTGTGGACTCCAGAATTCACTTGGGGTGAGATTCTGACGTTCAAAATTAGCAGTAGAATGCAAGAATGCTTTGCCATTACTATCGATTTTCCACAGTTCAACTGTGCCAGGCCTGACTTGAGTCACATCCTTGAGAAGCGTAGTCCCATCCAGTGGATACTCCCATGCTAGTCTAATCGCTAAAGCGGTTTCATCGATTTTAGGTATGTGACCTTCATGCCCTCTTAGTGCCTTTATTTCGCTAGAAAACAATAAACTCCCGTCCACAATTGTTCTCACCAGCGGTTTTATGCCCATCGGATCTCTTGCCAAGATTAATTCTTCTCGCTTGGTATCCCACAAGGCAAATCCAAACATCCCATTTAATTTAGAAACCCAAGAAACGTGATTTTCTGCAGAAGTAGAACTTTTACTGGCTAAAATTTCTGAGGAATGAAGAGCAATAATCGATTCTGAATCGCCATTGGTTTTCCAAGTGTGGTTAGATTCTTGACGTAATTGCTGATAATTGTAAATCTCTCCGTTGGCCACTAGCACTTGTCCATCTATTCCTGTCATCGGTTGTTGGCTACCGTTCAAGTCAACAATTGCTAATCTAGAGTGTCCAAGAGCGATTTTTTCATCAGACCAGAAATTATTACCATCTGGTCCTCGATGCTGAATCAAGTTAATCATCCGTTGTACGACCACGGAATCAGGATGAGCCAACATTCCTGCGATTCCGCACATACACTATGCTATGAGGAGTTATTATTCAATAGTAGTATTGAATAAAAAACAAAAATCACCACAATGGATACTGGAACATCGCTACTCCCAGTAGAACCATAGTTAATGCGAACACAAAGTAGTAAGCACTTTGAGGCGGTTCTGAGTAATTATTCTCTTCTTCCATATCTCCCACATTACACTGGACTAGTAATACCCACTTTAACATATTGAATAATATCACATCAAACCAATGAATGGTTCTAGAATTAGTATTCCTGCAAGGGGTATTAACAGCATAGTAGCATTATCGTCGATGTACCGCAATCTTGGCATCTCAGCAAAAGCACAGATTGGTGAAAAAATAATTGCTAGCCACCATGGAGTGTTGAAAAAATACCAACAGGCCAGCCATATGGCAAAGATAAATGAGATAGAATAAATGATAACTTGTTTGGTTTGTGCACCCCTGCGTCGTATTTCACCCATAAAAGGGTCACCAAATGCAAGCGAGAAAATCAAAGGATAAGCATATTGCTTGACTGGAACTAATAGTAAAACCATTCCAACTGCAAATCCACCCCAAGCGAGAGCAGATACTTGATTTGCTTCATATTCTCTTTGTCCAAATATAGTAAAGCTAAATTTTAATCTGAGTGCTTCTCCAAATATAGCAATCAAGATAACTGTTGATACAACTTCTGCCAATGTAAGCCCCAAACTTTCAGAAAATGATTCTCCTATTTCGAAATAAGCAATAGGAATCAAGAACATAGAGATATGAAAAGCACGACGAAAAATGTGCCCATACATTCCACCAACTGACAAATCTACGGGGTTTGTCATCTCAACCTGCTCAGACATTCACTCATCTCCTAATATTTTCAAGGCGTCTAGGATAGAAATTGAACCTATCGATAAATTCTCAAGAATTTCTTCTAATTTTCTAGATTCCAAAATTTTTCGTTCATGCTGGGCAAGTAATCGCTCACGCCACTTCGCCCTCTTCGAACGACCAGAATCTTCAAGCTCTAATAGAAGTGATGAAGCATCCTTAATACCATCTCCGGTATGTGCAGAGGTGAGAATAACTGGAGGTGTTTGTCCAATGCCCAGTTCGAATGACTCTTCAATCTCACTTGCATGCTGAACGGCTCCTGAAATATCCGACTTATTTACGACAACAGCATCCGCTAGTTCGAGTAAACCAGCTTTTTCTGCTTGTACACCATCGCCACGTGCAGGCCCTTCAACAACTACAATTCTATCACTTATTGCAGCACACCTTACTTCTGATTGACCAGAACCAACCGTTTCAATAATCACTCTTTCCCAACCGATAGCGGTCAAAAATTCTACCATGTCTGAAACAATCAATGGGGCGCTTCCAGAAGATTTTCGAGTTGCGATAGATCTTATGTAAATTAAATCCTTAAACTCATCATTATCTATCGCAGTAATTCTAACCCTATCGCCAAGCAATGCACCGCCAGTTCGAGGCGAAGACGGATCAATCGCCAATAATGCGGTTCGTATTCCCATTGCAGACCACTCGATTAGAATTTTATCAATCAAACAGGACTTGCCCACTCCTGGCGCCCCAGTAATGGCAATTGAGGACCATGATTCCGGTTTAGGTTTTGAGAACAATTCTGGAAATTCTAATTTGATATCAGCAATGGTAAAAACTCTGTTTTCTAATAAACTCAGAACTCTAGCGATGGCCCTTCGATTACCGTCCACAGCAGAGTTAACCAATTCCAAATCCAAGACTTCACCTCAAGCAGATGACTCCCAAAACCATGAACCATTCTGACCTACACCAGCATCGCTAACCTGGCACGCTTGGTCGATAAATTGCAAAATTTCAGCAGTGGGGGTACCGGGACCGAAAATTGCTTTCATACCGCATGCAAACAATGCTTCTCGGTCTTCAAAAGGTATTATTCCACCACCAAAAACAATGACATCATCTAGTCCCTCTTTAACCAGTAATTCACATACCTTCGGGAACAAGTGATTGTGAGCGCCTGAGAGCGATGAAAGCCCCAAAAATCTGGCATCTTCGTCTCTTACAGTTTCGATAATCTGTTGAGCTGTTCTTCGTAATCCGGTATAAATTACCTCGTGCCCCGCATCCCTGAGAGTTCTGGCGACTACTTTTGCACCACGGTCATGACCATCGAGGCCCGGCTTGGCAACAACAATTCTCAGAGGCTCGCTCATCAAATCTACGAAGTAGTGTCTACCTAAGAACACACCCCTCCAAAGTTAGTCTTTTTTCTCAATTATGGGATTAATTTGCTTGCTAGAAACATAATTCAACTGAAATTTACAAAGGCAACCAATAAGGGCGTCTTTTGCATAGCATCAATTGGCGAAGACTATGCCCACTACCGAAGAGAGACTCAAAGACCTGCGAGTTCGTAAAGCCCAAAGTGAAGCAGGAGGGGGACAAGCAAGGGTTGACGCACAACATAATCGCGGTAAAATGACTGCTAGAGAACGACTAGAAATGTTACTTGACGACGGCACATTCCAAGAGATTGATGCTTTGGTTGAACATCGTTGCAAAGATTTTGACATGGATAAAAATGTCATCCCCGGTGACGGAGTTGTAACTGGTCATGGAATGATTAATGGGCGTGAAGTATTTGCTTTTGCTCAAGACTTTACTGTCTACGGTGGTTCATTAGGGGAAATGCACGGGCTGAAGATTTGTAAAATTCTAGATATGGCATTGAAAACTGGAAGGCCAGTGATAGGACTAAATGACTCAGGAGGGGCTAGAATCCAAGAAGGGGTTGCCTCACTAGGGAGTTATGCTGAAAT